>SL_5KL_010_SEDDRAFT_10001291_pt1 | contig 15205 bp, 12 predicted proteins | sample SodLakKL_010_SED_FD_9118 | JGI IMG/M metagenome (IMG submission 9118)
AATTAGCACATTGGCACATTAACACATTAGCACATTATCCTGTTTCCGAATCGAAGAGTTTCAGTTGGTTTTCCGTGACATAGGAAGGAGGTGGCGGGTTGTTGCGGTAACGCTCCACATGGTTGTTTACCAGAGCCTTCATGAATCGTACCGGTGTGATGTTATGCGTCTTGCAATAGCTTTCCAGGGCTTTTTTCTGCCCTACCGTTAGCTTGAAACTTACCGGCTTGTATTTAATAGCGTGCCTTCTTTTGCGGCGGGATCGTTTTTGCCGAGTGTTTTTTACTGCCATGGTCAATTATTTTGATATTCCCGGATAAGATAAACGCATACCGGGAAGTGGTCACTGTATCCACCAAGGTAAACACCGCCGCCAAAAGTCCTGAAAGGATAGCCTTTGAACCGCCCGGAGGGTTGTCGCAGGAAAGGCCGGTTAAAGACTTCGGCGCGCAGATAAGTAAAGTCGCTGTAGTCGTCATTGAGCAGGGACGGGGTCAGGAGGATCTGGTCGAAAAGGCTCCAGGCATCACGCCAGGCGTTAGTGCCGATTCCCTGCTTGTAAAATGACTCGTATGGGTTGTAGAGTTCATCTTGCTGCAGATCTTCCTTGGAGCCCCTGGAGCGAAGGTGCCTGCGTATACTGATGTCGTTCGGGTTGTCGTTGAAGTCGCCCATCATAAATACTTTGGCGCCTGGTTCCGCTTCCTGTATGGAGTCGATGATATGGCGCGCTATATCTGCTTTCCCGATACGAAGCGGGCGGCTCCTGGCCTCACCTCCTACCCTGCTGGGCCAGTGCGCCACGATGAAATGCATGCGCTCACCTAACAAGTATCCGCTCAGAAGCAACTGATCACGGGTGGTAAAATCAGGGCGGTCTTCGATCACCGTGGGATAGGCTTTGTGGCTGTCGTATTCGAAATAGGTGGGATTGTAGAAAAAAGCCACGTCCATACCCCTGGGGTCCGGACTTGTTTCATGTACCACCTGGTAATTGCGGTCCCGGATCTTTTCCTGGGCAGCCAGGTCTTCCAGCACCGTCTCGTTTTCCACCTCTGCCAGGCCAAGCACGGCAGTGCCATGGGGGTTCTTTTCCTGCCCCAGCTTGTAGATCACCTTGGCCAGGTTTTCCAGCTTTTCAAAATAACGCTCAGTATTCCAGCGGTTGGCACCGTCCGGGGTCCAGTCATCATCCCGGATATCCGGATCATTGATCGTATCAAAAAGGTTTTCTACATTATAAAATCCAATGGGTACCGCTATAATGTCGCGCCTGTCGTCTTCGGCACGTATCTCTTTGACAGGGATAGCTGTAAAAAAAACCAGTGCAGCCAGCAAGGCCGCACCCCAAAAATGTTTATGATTTGCTGCAGGTTCCATAATAAATGACTAATTTTGATCTATCAAAAATAATCATTTTATGGGAATATCACCATCTGATTACAAATATTTGGGATAATCCCCCCTGACGATAAAACAGTATTGTATATGAAAAAACATGTTTTTTTGACACTCTCTTTTTTGTTTGCCGCTGTGTGGTCCGGGCATGCACAATACCTGCCTGATGAAGAGGCTGACACCCTGGACATAGAAGACCGCGACATTCCGATCATGACGATTTCTATCGATGACCTTGAAGCGGAAGAGGAGTCGCACGACATTTCGAGCCTCCTCCAGGGCTCCCGTGACATCTATGTGAGCACGGCGGGATTCAACTTTGGTGCGGCACGTTACCGGATCAGGGGCTATGACTCTGAGAACACTACGGTGATGATAAACAGCATTCCCGTTAACGACCCTGAAACCGGCCGGGCATTTTTTTCTGTGTGGGGTGGCCTGAATGACGTTACCCGTCAGACCGTGCCTGTGCATGGGCTCGGACCGCACCGGCAAACCTTTGGCGGTGTGGGAGGTGCCACAAACATTGTAACGCGCGCGTCGCAATTCGGTCCCGGCACCAGGGCTACCTATTCCAATGCCAACCGCACCTACAACCACAGGATGATGTTTACGCACAATACCGGCATGCAGGACAACGGCTGGGCTTTCACCATAAGTGGCTCACGCCGCTCAGCAGGGGAAGGCTATGCACCCGGCACCTTTTACGATGCATGGGGCTATTTCCTGTCAACCGAACGCGAGATCAACGACCGCCACAGCATTGGCCTGATCGCCTTTGGCTCTCCTTCACGTACCGGAAGACCCGGGGTAGCCGTGCAGGAAGCCTATGACCTGACCGGGACAAATTACTATAACCCCAACTGGGGCTACCAGAACGGCGAAAGACGCAATGCGCGCGTAAACAACTACCATAACCCCTGGGTGTTCCTTTCGCACTATTACACCCCAAACGACCAGACCGAGATTGCAACCACCGCAGCCTACAGTTTCGGCCGGGGAGGCTCAACAGCGCTTAACTGGTACGACAGCCACCGCTCGCATCCTCACCCCGACTACAACCTGGCAGGTGACCCCAGGCCCGACTACTATCGCTGGCTGCCCAGCTGGCACCAAAACGATCCGCAGATGTACGGCCTGCTCACCGAATTGTGGGAAACCGGGGAGATCAGCCAGATCGACTGGGACTGGTTTTACAATGCCAATCGCCGAAACCTCTATACCGTAAACAACGTCGACGGCATAGAGGGTAATGATGTAACAGGATACCGGTCAAAATATATCCTGGAGGACAGGAGAAACGACAGAACACAGCTAACCTTCAACAGCACCATAGAACACAGGGTTGATCCAAGACATACCCTGACAGGCGGTGTGAACGTCGCCCTGTCGCAGACCCACCAGTTCAAAACCGTGGATGATCTCCTCGGCGGCGAATTCTTCTACGACATCGACCAGTTTGCCGAAAGGGATTTTGACGATCCGGAGATGGCACAACCCGACCTGAACAACCCCAACCGCATCGTGGGAGAAGGCGATGTGTTCGGATACGACTTTACCGGCAACATCAACAACTACTCCATGTTCGCACAAAGCGAGTGGATCCTCCCCTCATGGGACTTCTATGTAGCCGGTGAGTTCTCCCACACCACTTTCTGGCGCACCGGGCACATGAAAAACGCACGTTTCCCGGATAATTCCTACGGCGACAGCGAAAAACAAAACTTCACCAACTTCGGACTAAAAGGCGGTGCCACCTGGAAGATCACCGGCCGCCACTACCTGGATGGCAATGCCGCCTATATGACCAGGGCGCCCTACTTCCGCAACGCTTATATCTCCTCGCGGGTGCGCGACCACGTTATCGAAGGCCTCGACAGCGAGACCATCTTCGCCGGCGATATGAGCTACATTGTGCGAACGCCTTTCATCAAGTCCAGGTTGACCTTTTTCTATACCGAATTCCAGGACCAAACCTGGTCGCGCAGCTTCTATCACGACGAGATGCGCACTTTCGTGAACTACATCATGACCGATGTGGACAAGCAACATATGGGTGCGGAGCTGGGTATCGACCTGTCACTTACGTCCACGATCTCAGGCTATATCGTGGCCGGTACCGGAAACTACATCTACAACTCCAACCCTGAAGTAACCATTGCGAGAGACAACGACTTTGAGGTTATCGCAGACGGCCGTAAGGTCTACCTGGAAAACTACAAGGTGGGCGGCATGACGCACACAGCCGGCTCGGTAGGGTTACGCTACGACAGCCCGAATTATTGGTTCGTCGGTGTGAACGCCAACTATTTTGACGACATCTATATCGACATCAACCCAGACAGGCGCACAGCAGAAGCAGTTGAAGACCTGGTATACACCGACCCGCAATGGAACCAGCTGCTGGACCAGGAAAAAATGGATCACAACTTTACCTTCGACGCCTTCTTTGGGCGCTCATGGAGAATACAGCGCCAATATTTCATAAACTTCAACATCAGCGTATCCAACATCTTTGACGTCCAGGACTTCCGTATCGGCGGGTTTGAACAGCTCCGCTACGATTCACAGAGGCCGGAACAGTTTGCATCAAAATATTTTTACCTCTATGGCCGGAACTATTTCGCCAACCTGGTATTCCGTTTTTAATTGCTAAAATCAACAGAAAAAGTGTCAACACATAAAAAAGCCAACCATATGTTCAAGTTTATAAAACGAATACTTTTCATCTCCCTTGTTGTTCCTGGGTTACTGTGGATGCAGGGCTGCATACACGATGATTTTGACGAGCCNGACCCGGAGGATATCCCNACAGGGACCGTGCTGACCTTATCAGAGCTCAGGGCGATGGATGTACCCCATGTTTTTGAGGGCGATTATTCAGTNTATGGAACTGTTACCATGGATGACAAGTCGGGCAATATCTACCGGAGCGCGTTTGTCCAGGACCATGAGGCAGCCATAAACCTGAGGTTGCAGGCTCCCGGGGGCATTTATGAGGGCGACTCCGTCAGGATCTATCTTAAAAACACGGAGCTGAGCACCTACCAGGGGATGCTGCAGCTGGACAACGTAAATGTGGATCAGAACATCATCAAAAAAGAAACCGGCGTTGTTGTTGATCCTGTGCCGGTAAGCATAGCAGACATCGGCAGCGACATGCAGGCACACCTGGTAAAGCTTCACGACGTGCAGTTTGTGGAAGAGCATGTAGGGCTTTATTTTGCAGATGAAGAAAACCTGCTGGCACTGAACCGCACGCTGGAGGACTGCTATGGCGATACCATCCTCGTGCGCACCAGCGGCTATGCCAACTTCGCCAGCGAACCCATCCCGGAAGGCAACGGCACCCTGATCGCCGTGGTGACAGAACACCGCGGCACCATGCAACTTTTCATCCGCCACTTTCACGAGGTCAACCTTGACGGCGAACGCTGCGACCCGGATGACGACGACAATGACGACAATGGCGAAGACCCGGATGCCGTCACATCAATAGACGAGGATTTCCAGGGGTATGAGAATTATGATGAGATCACTGCAAACGGCTGGTCCTCCATTGCTGAAACAGGTGAAAGAACCTGGATTTGCAGGACTTTCGACGATGATCATTTTGCCCAGGCAACAGCCTTCAATTCGAATGATGATTACAATATCATGTGGATGATAACACCCGCCGTTGATCTGGATGCAAGCGCACAACCCGTGCTGGAGTTCCTGTCCGCACAAGCGCATTATACCCATGACGGATTCAGCCTGCATATTGCCAGCGACTTCAATGGTCAGGACGTCCAGGATGCCACTTGGGAAGAGCTGCCAGCGACCCTTGCCGGTAGCGGAGATGGACAATATGACTGGGTTGACTCCGGCCTGATAGACCTGAGCGGCTACTCCGGCATCGTACACATTGCCTGGCGCTATGAGGGCAGCGACCCTGAAGGCAACACCGGAACGTTCCGCGTGAATAATGTTAGGCTCTATGACAACGAGTAAACGCTTTCACATGAAAAGCCCGTGAACAAAATAATGAAGCAAAGCAGAATATTTTTTGCGCACTGTGCACTGGAGTTAAGGAAGGCTGTAAGCTTTTAATATATGACTCTATTGCCAAAAGCCAATAGCTAAAAGCCAGATGCAGACCTTGCGTTAAAACAATATACATCAGAATACCAAACAGTTGTAAAACGATAAACACATGAAAATAGATCAATTCAGCAAATACCTGCTCGTCATCATGGCAGCTTTTTTCCTAGTGGGCTGTGAAGACGACCCGGTACATCCGCCCATAAATGAGATCGATGAAGACGCGGTGATGACCATTGCAGAGATCAGAGATCACTACAACGGTGAACCAATTGAATTTACCGGCGAAGCCATGCTTTTTGCCACCGTGGTGATGGACGAGCACACCGGAAACATTTACAGGAGCCTGATCATACAGGATGAAACCGGAGGCATCGATCTCCGGCTCACAACACCCTCGCAATTCAGCATCGGAGACTCCCTGCGCATCAGGCTGGATGGGGCCGTGCTGGACTCGTTTGAGCGAATGCTCCAGCTCGATAACATTGACCCGAACGAGGCCATTGTAAGGCAAGCCACTGAAAAATTCAAAGAGCCACAAACGGTGGGGATAAACGATATTGACTCCCTCATGCAGGCGCAGCTCATCAAACTGGAGGATGTCCAGTTTGCCATGCAGGATGTGGGAGAGACCTATGCGTACCCGGATGAGCAAACGGCTGCCAGCCGCACACTGCTGGACCCGGATGGCAATTCCATCGTGGTCAGGACCAGTGGCTATGCAGACTTTGCCGGCGAACAAACGCCCGAAGGCAGTGGAAGCCTCATAGCGGTCGTTTCCCAATACCGGGAAACCATGCAGCTGTTGATCAGAAGCACGGATGAGGTGGAGCTTGACAACGAGCGGTTCCCCCCTCCGGGTGAAGATGCCGACCTGCTCACCATCGCGGAGATCCGCCAAATGTTTGCCGAGGGGGAAACCTCCCTGCCCGACAACTCACGCCTCGAAGGCGTCATCATCTCCAACAGGGAATATCAAAACCATCCCGGCCAGAACGCCTATATCATGGATGAGAACGAAGACGGTATCGCACTGCGTTTCCGCGACTGGCACAGCCTTAACTACGGCCACGAAGTGCGTGTGATCGTTTCCAATATGCCTATAGCGCTGTTTAATGGCTTGCTGCAGATCGAAGATATCCCCACAGGCAATGCACACAGCCTGGGCGAAGGCGAAGTGCCGGAACCCACGCTGGTCACCATAGGTGAGCTCAATGACAACTTCGAGCTGTACGAGTCTACACTCATCCATATCGAAGATGTATCCGTGCCTTCAGCCAATGCCTTTGACGGCAATATACAGATCAGCGACGGCACAGGCAACGTCAACCTGTATACATACTCCTGGGCCGATTTTGCTAATGACCCGGTAGAAGGAGGCATCTATAGCATTACTGCCATCGCATCCAAATACCACAGTCCGCAGCTCTTGCTCAGAAGCCTGGACGACATGGAGTATATTGGCGAAGATGATGATAACGGCGAAGATGTGGATCCCGTCACCACGATATATGAGGATTTCCAGGACTATCCGGATCATGATGTGATTGAGGGTAACGGTTGGATTGCCATTGCCGAGGTTGGTGAAAGAAAATGGATTTGCCGCACTCACCAGGATAACCATTATGCGCAGGCTACCGCATTTAACTCCAATGACGATCACAACATAATGTGGATGATCACCCCACCGGTGGACCTTGACGCGAGTAACGAACCGGTACTTGAGTTCCTGTCGGCGCAGGCCTTTTATACCCATGATGGCTTCAGCGTCTACATCGCCACGGATTTCGATGGCAGCGACGTACAAAATGCCACCTGGGAGAGCCTTCCCGCAACACTTGCAGGCGAAGATGACGCCGACCATGCCTGGATCGAATCAGGCACGATCGATCTCAGCGGGTATTCAGGAATCATACATATCGCCTGGCGTTACGAAGGCAGCGCCCCTAATGATGAAACCGGCTCATTCCGGGTAGATGAGGTTCATCTGTATGATGCAGCCAAATAATTGATGTGATCACCGGCACATCAGTGCATCACCGGCAAGGCAACAAACAAAACCGCTTTATGCGACACCCCGGGGGCTCCGGGCTGTTCATAAAGCGGTTTTTAAATTCCGAAAACTCTTTATCGCTGACAACCTGTCTTCTGCAAGCTTTGCGTCCAATCATTTTGCGGCCTTTGCGAGGAATGCTTTTTCCCCCCTCGCAAAGGCCGCAAAATCAAAAAACGCAACATGCGCAAAGAAAAAAACCATCTGCGATCCTCTGCGAAAGCCCTTCTGCGACCTTCTGCGAGAACCCTTTGAGACAAGCTGCGGAAACACCCCCATTCAAATCTATCCCGACACTTTCACCAGTACATCCACCAGCCGCTGCACCTCTTCATGGGTATTGTAGCGGCTGAACGAGATCCGCAGCGATGGCTTCTGCAGATCCACACCGAGGGCTTCCAGCACATGGGAGCCCTTCGTTGTTCCGGAAGCACAGGCACTGCCCGAAGAAACGCAAATACCCTCCATGTCCAAACGGGGAAGGAGCATGTCGGGGTCAATGCCGGCAGGGAGAGACAGGTTCAGGATGGTGTGAAGGGAACTCCCTTCGGCATCTCCGTTGAAAGACACACCTGGAACCCTCTCACTGAGGTTCTCAATACATGTTTTTTTCAGATCCATGATATGCCGTTGATCCTCTTCCAGGCGCTCATGCGCCAGCTCAAGAGCTTCTGCCATCCCTACGATGCCACAAAGGTTTTCTGTGCCAGCCCTCATGTTTCTCTCCTGGCCGCCCCCTGTCAGGAAAGGCTTGAAAAAGTTTCCTGAACGAACAATCATAAAGCCTGCGCCCTTCGGCCCATGAAACTTATGTGCGCTTGCCACCGCAAAATCTATATGCGGACTCCCAAGATTCATCTCAAACTTGCCAATGGTTTGTACCGTATCGGAGTGAAAAAGGGAATCATATTTTGCACATAGGCCGGATACCGCCTTCACCGGCAAAAGCGTGCCGGTCTCATTATTGGCATGCATCAGGCTCACCACAGATGCCGGGTTTTCCTTTAAAAGCTTCTCCAGGTGATCCAGGTCGACATGGCCTTTATTGTCTATGGCGGCAAAATGAACCCTTACACCATGACGGCTGCCTATCGCTTCGAGCGGCTTCAGCACTGCCGGATGCTCTGCAGGGCTGGTGATAAAGCTGCTGTACCCCAGGTCTTCGGCAGCCCCCCATAAGATCGCGTTATTTGCCTCGGTGCCCCCGGACGTAAAAAAAACCTCCGCCGGGGTGACATGCAGTCGTTTCGCAATAGTGCGCCGTGCATCCTCAACAGCCACCCGGGCCCGGCGCCCTGCCTCATGCACAGAAGACGGGTTGCCAAACAACTCGCGCTGGCAGGTGTGCATAACACGAAGCACCCGTTCGTCAAGAGGGGAACTGGCCGCGTTGTCAAAATATATCAATTGCTTTTCCATACTGGCAAAAGTAATAAAAGAGTTCCCTCGCTTAAATCTTGCAATGCCCTTTTCTGAAAAAACCAAAACAAAACAGTTTTTTACAATTTATTCCGGTAAAAAACGTATTTTTGAAAAACAGGACCCCACAACATGTACCGTATACATGTCCGGCTTCTGTTTACAAAACCTAAAATCTGAAGATTGACAGTGGTTGATGCCTTAGTCATTATTCCCACCTATAATGAGCGGGATAATATTGAGAAGGTCGTATATCAGATCTTTTCTCTGCCCCGTAATTTTCACGTACTTGTCATCGACGACAACTCGCCCGACGGTACGGCTGAAAAAGTGCGTCAAATGATGAAACTCTTTCCCGAAGAACTCCACCTTGAAACAAGAAAGGGAAAGATGGGGCTGGGCACAGCCTACATCCACGGGTTTAAATGGGCCCTGAACAAAAATTATAATTACATCTTTGAGATGGATGCGGACCTCTCGCACAACCCGAAAGATCTTGTTGCACTTTACAATGCCTGTGCGGAGGACGGCTACGATGTAGCCATTGGCTCACGGTACATCGATGGGGTCAACGTGGTTAACTGGCCTTTGGGCAGGGTTTTGATGTCTTACCTGGCATCTATCTATGTCAGGGTGGTCACGGGCATGCCCGTACGGGACACTACGGCAGGCTTTAAATGCTACAGGGCAGAGGTGCTGAGAACGATCGATCTTGACGAGATCCGCTTTACAGGCTATGCCTTCCAGATAGAAATGAAATTTGCGGCCTGGAAGCTTGGATATAAAATCAAGGAGATATCCATCGTTTTTACGGATCGCACGGAGGGAGAGTCCAAGATGAGTACCGGTATCTTCAGGGAGGCAGTCTGGGGAGTGATAAAGCTGAAATGGAAGAGTCTTGTAAATCCGGCCAAGTATAAAAAAGAACCGAGTTAACCCGTTTAGGACCATAAACACCTGCTTTCAGCATGTCTGACACGTCTTTTCTTCTCAAAAATGGTATCATCATCAACGAAGGCTTATCCCAAAAAGGGGATATCCTCATAACAGGCGAAAAGATTGCCGGCATCTTTATTGGGGGCGTTCCTGCTGATTTCAACGAAGATAAGCATGAGGTAATGGATCTTGACGGCATGTCGATCCTTCCCGGGGTTATTGACGACCAGGTTCATTTTCGCGAACCGGGCCTGACACATAAAGCCGGCATCCTGTCGGAGTCGCGGGCAGCAGTGGCGGGAGGTATAACCAGTTTCATGGAGATGCCCAATACCGATCCGCAAACCACCAGCCAGAAACGTCTGGAAGAAAAACACAAACTGGCCCGGGAACGGAGTATGGCTAACTATTCGTTCTACATGGGCGCCACCAACGACAACCTGGAAGAACTGAAGGCATGCAATCCGGCTGAGGTATGCGGCATAAAAGTNTTCATGGGGTCTTCAACGGGGAATATGCTTGTTGACAACAACTCAACGCTGGAGGCAATTTTCAGCCAGGTGAAACTGCCTGTTGCAGTACACTGCGAAGACGAACAGACCGTAAGGGCAAACCTGGCTGCCGCCAGACAGGTTTATGGAGACGATATCCCCATGTTTATGCACGCCCTGATACGAAGCAGCGAAGCATGTGAACGCTCTTCACGCAAGGCTGTGGAGCTGGCAGTGAAATACAATACACGGCTGCACTTGTTGCATCTCAGCACCCGGGAGGAGATGCGCCTGCTGAAAAACGACGAGAAGTTAAGCGGGAAAAGAATCACTGCAGAAGCCTGTGTTCACCACCTGTGGTTCAACATTGACGACTATGCCGGCAAAGGATCTCTCATAAAATGGAATCCCTCGGTAAAATATGAATCCGACAGAAAAGCCCTCATCGATGCCGTAAAAGAAGGCTATATCGACGTGATCGCCACCGATCATGCCCCCCATACCCTGGCAGAAAAAAAGAAAGCCTATACAAGCTGCCCTTCAGGCGCTCCTATGGTACAACATGCCTTGCCGGCTATGTTTACCCTCGCCGACAAGTATAATATCGCGCCAGAAAGGATCGTCGAGCTGATGTGCCACAACCCCGCCATCCTTTTCAACATTAAAAACAGGGGCTTTGTGCGGGAAGGATACGCTGCAGACCTCGTGGTAATAGACCCCAAAGGTTCAACAGTTCCGGAAAAGGACAACATTCTGTATAAATGCCAGTGGTCTCCATTGGAAGGCAGCAAGATGAAAACCCGGGTTTTATATACTTTTGTGAACGGTCAGCTCGTTTATGATAACGGATCTTTTGCTGAAAATTACAGAGGCAAGGCACTTGAGTTTCAAAGATAGGTTACCAGCCATCATGAGTTTGCCCCCCGGCAGATCCGCGCAGGCTCCCGCAGCACATTAACTGCATTGAAAGATTACCGGATAGCGAAAAAATGAGGAGCTACCGGCAAAAGCAAAACTGCAAATACATGATTCCTGTTTCCAGGATACCGGCCAAACTTTTACGGATAAGTCTGCTGCTTGCCATGACTATCATGGTGTCCTGTACCTTTTTCCGGGCCCCCGGAGCAGACGACTGCGATAAAATACTGGAAAGGGATCAGATGAAAGATATTCTTACCGACATGTACCTCCTTGACGCATACCTGGCTGAATACCAGTATTCACAACCAAAGGTGAGGGATTCAATATGGCATTACTACGGAGGAATTTTTCATAAACACAATGTCACGGCACACGATTTTCATATGGCCCTTGAATGTTATCTGCTCGACAGGGATGAACTGGATGCCATACATGAAGAGATACTCAACAGGATGTCTGTTATGGAAAGCGAACTGGAGTATCTTGATATAGAAGTTCTGGATGATTATATCCCGGACATCCCCCTGGGTGTGGTTCCCGACTCCCTGTAAAATCAAGGCCTGTAAAGGCGTGCCACCACATTGTCGAGGTCGGCCCCGTCAAAAGCCGTATATTCCAGGTTGACCTCGCCACCCGAATATTTGCCGCTTCCCTCTATCTCAATAGTGTCATCACATATGGTCTGTTTCATTATAATGACATTATTACCGGCTATCAGCGCCCTGGCCTTTTCATTCATCCCCTGGTGGTAAAAGTTGGCGATCAGAATCTCTGAACTGTTACCGGGGTTTCTCGTGATTATCACATCAAAAACATACCCGGAGCCATACACTTCGCTGTCTTCTGCGCATTTCCAGTTGCCCAGGAATTTTTCCACGGGGTCCTCATCCGGAATGACATCTGCATTATCTTCCTCGCAGGAATAAATCAGAAACAACGAGAAAATAATCAAAAGTGCCCGGGTTGATTTCATCTGTTTATATTTTGATAACTAGTTGTTGTTGAAGCACTTATGTTTTTGGCAAAAGTTTAGGGGTTGTGTTGAAACTGTCAAAATGTCGAAATGTCGAAATGTCGAAACGTCCCACTGCTTACTTCTTACTTCTTACTTCTTACTTCCCTCCGGGAAATCAAAACAATTTTTCCAGGATGTCATCGTCAGCCACATTGGGCAGGGTTACCTGCAGCCTGGGTTCGTTTTTCATTGCGCGCTTTATGGCAAAAATGGCCTCTTTGTTTCGTGCCCAGCTTCTCCTGGCAATGCCATTATTTACATCCCAGAAGAGCATGCTTTCCAGGCGGCGGTCTGCGTCATCCGAACCATCGAGTACCATCCCGAACCCACCGTTGATCACCTCTCCCCAGCCGACGCCGCCACCGTTATGTATCGACACCCACGTGGCGCCGCGGAAGCTGTCGCCGATTACATTATGGATGGCCATGTCGGCAGTAAATTGCGAGCCGTCATAAATGTTTGAGGTTTCCCTGTAGGGGCTGTCGGTTCCGCTTACGTCGTGATGGTCGCGCCCGAGAATAACAGGTCCTTTCAGGCGTTTGCTGCGTATGGCTTCATTAAATGCCCTGGCTATGCGTATCCGTCCTTCGCTGTCGGCATAGAGGATGCGGGCCTGGGAACCCACTACCAGTTTGTTCTCTTCGGCCTGCTCTATCCATCTAAGGTTGTCATCCAGCTGTTGTCTGATCTCCACAGGTGCTTCTTTTTTCATTTCACGGAGAACATCCGCGGCGATCTGGTCTGTAAGCCGCAGATCATCAGGATCCGACGAGCCGCATACCCAGCGGAAGGGCCCAAATCCATAGTCAAAACACATGGGGCCCATAATGTCCTGCACATACGAGGGGTACCGGTACGAGTCATCCTCGTTGAAAATGTCGGCACCGGCCCGGCCAGCCTCGAGGAGGAAAGCATTTCCGTAATCCCAGAAATACATCCCTTTCTCCACGAGCTTGTTTACTGCATCCACGTGACGCACAAGAGACTCCTTTACTTTCTGCCTGAACTTTTCCGGATGAGAGGCCATCATATCGTTGGCTTCTTCAAAGCCCAGGCCCACAGGATAGTAACCGCCGGCATAAGGGTTATGCAATGATGTCTGATCCGACCCCAGCTCCACCTGAACATCTGCTTCCACGAACTTTTCCCACAGTTCAACAATATTTCCCTGGTATGCCAGCGAAACAGCTTCCTTTTGTTCTCTTGCCCGGGAGATACGACGTATCAACGCATCAAGATCGTCATAAACCTCATCTACCCACCCTTGCGAATACCGTGTTTGAGTGGCCTTTGGGTTCACTTCGGCTACTACGCCAATTGCCCCTGCAATGACAGCGGCTTTTGGCTGCGCTCCNGACATGCCGCCCAGGCCGCTTGACACAAAAACCTTCCCTGCCAGGCTTCCATCTCCGCCTTTTAGCATCCTTCCGGCGTTCAGCACAGTAATGGTCGTTCCGTGCACAATGCCCTGCGGGCCTATATACATGAACGACCCTGCAGTCATTTGCCCGTATTGGGTCACTCCAAGGGCATTAAAGCGCTCCCAGTCGTCGGGACGGGAATAATTCGGGATCATCATTCCGTTGGTCACCACCACCCTGGGCGCCTCAGGGTGCGACGGGAACAGACCCATTGGATGCCCGCTGTACAAGACGAGAGTTTGCTCATCAGACATCGTAGCAAGGTATTGCATGCACAGCCTGTATTGAGCCCAATTCTGGAATACAGCTCCGTTGCCGCCATAGGTGATCAACTCATGCGGATGTTGTGCCACGGCATGGTCAAGGTTATTGCTCAGCATCAGCATTATAGCCGCTGCCTGCCTGGAGCGGTGGGGGAAGTCCTCCATGGAGCGCGCATGTATCGCATAATCCGGCCTGAAACGATGCATGTAGATCCTGCCGTAGGATTCTAACTCCCGGGCGAATTCCGGAGCCAGAACCTTGTGAAAACGTTCAGGAAAATAGCGCAGTGCATTTTTAACAGCCAGTTTTTTCTCTGCCAGAGATAATATTTCCTTCCTTTTGGGAGCATGGTTTACGCGGGTGTCGTAAGGTGCAGGCTCCGGCAAGTGATCGGGGATGCCTTCCAAAACAGCTTTTTTAAATGCATTATCCGACATATCGAAGTGGTTTTATCAATACGTAATAAGTTTCAAAAACATAAGCCATGAAAAACGGGATGCAGGGCTACCGGCCTAGTCGCAGGACTCAACCTCCTGTCGTTCAAAATGCACCAAATCCCAGGAAAACCAATCTTCTTCAACGGTATCCATCAGGATATCATCAGCCCTGAAACGGAGGTCACCCCTTCGGCCGCGAATGCTTTCTCCCGGCTCGAGGCACACTTCATGCTCTCCGCTTTCAAAAAACAACTGATAATCCCTGTAAAAGCCCACGTTGAAGCGAAGAACCACATGCTCATCAGACAGATTGGTTATACGCAGGTTGAGCAAGGCATGCGGGTTGCGCGCAAAAAAACGCTCCTTTTGCCAGCGATACTCAATAAGTACCTCTTCTGTTTTTTCGTGTTCATGGTATGTTACCTGGGCATCAACACTTTTTCCGGCAAAAGTGACTGCCACAAGATTCAGTAAAATAAGACGGGCAAGAGTTTTCATCTGTTTATATTTGTTCAACTAAATGTTATTGAGGTGTTTATTTTCTTGTCAAAAGTTTAGGGGTTGTGTTGCAACTGTAAAAATGTCAAAATGTCAAAATGTCAAAATAATCATCCTTGTGTGTCAATACTTTGGCATGAAGTATTCATCAGTTTATTCTGTTGTTAGAATGTCAAAAGGTCGAAACTTCTTAAAATCACAAGTTTGGCCGGGGTTACTTTTTACTGCATACTGCCTTCTTCCTACTCCTTCCTCCCGGAGCCGGCCCT
>SL_5KL_010_SEDDRAFT_10001292_pt1 | contig 15194 bp, 13 predicted proteins | sample SodLakKL_010_SED_FD_9118 | JGI IMG/M metagenome (IMG submission 9118)
ATGGTGCACACGCCATAGCCTTTGAAACGGTCGAAGAGGCCGTCGTATTCGAGGGTGAGCGAGTCGCTGTTCAAATTTTGAAATCGGTAGACGGTTGTGTGTCGGTGCGTATGCACAACTTCAAAGGGCGTTTCGCCGTTTTTCGTGTAGGCTTTTTGAAGGGTGCAGCGGTTTCCAAGATGCAAATCCACGCTTTCGCACACACCGCTGAAGCGTACGGTGTCTTTGGCTTGAAAGACGTGTTCATCCGGGGTGATGCAAAGTGACAGGTCGTGGTTTTCGATGTTCATGGACAGCCTCCCTTGAGATGTCTTGCATATAGTATAGCGCATCTTTCGGCTCCTTGAAAGAAACGTTGGAAAAGAAGGCTATCTTTCGTGTAATCGAGAGGGATTTTTGTTATAATTTTGACGAGGTGAAAACCATGGAATTAGTGATTGGAACGAAAAATGCGTTTACCGTGATGAAAACAGAAGCGGAAGGCGTTGTGTTGCAACACCCCGAAGCGAAAGTCTTCATGCCGAAAGACGGTATCAAAGGCAAGCTTGAACAAGGCGATGAAGTTGAGGCGTTTGTCTATATCGACCATAAAAAAGGATTGATGGCCGACATGCGGGAGCCGAAAATCGACATTTACAGGGCCGATTTTGTCAAAGTGGTCGAACGCAAGGATTCTTTGGGCGTATTTGTCGACATCGGCCTGTCGAAAGACATGCTCGTTTCGCTGGACGAACTGCCGCCTTTGAAAAAGCAATGGCCGCAAATCGGTGACTACTTGTACTGTCGCTTGAAAGCGTCTAGACGGCAAATGGTGGCGACATTGATTCGCCGGTTCACGCTCTTTGATTACAAAAAAGCGGAAAAGCCGCTCGAAAAGGGCGACAAGGTTACAGCGTTCGTCGTCTATTTGGCGGAAGAAGGGTTGGTGCTCTTCACGCGCGAAGGGCACGAGGTCTTTGTCTTCTACAAGCACAGCCGCCGCGAACATCGCCTTGGCGAAGCGCTTGAAGCGACCATTACCGTCGCGAAGGACGAACTCCGCTACAACGGCACCCTCATCGAGCAAAAAGAAAATATGCTTGAAGGGGACGCCTTGCGCATTTACCGTTACCTTCAAAACAACAACCCGATGCCCTTCACCGACAAAAGCGACCCTCAAGAGATTTTCGAGACGTTCCACATGAGTAAAGCCGCTTTCAAAAGGGCGCTAGGAAGGCTGTACAAAGAAGGGCGCGTCGAGCTAAAAAAAGACAAAACGGCGCTCAAAGAAAACGATTGAACGCAGCCGTTCGTTAAGGTATAATTCTTGTGGACTTTTGAAAGGTGATGATTATGGGAAGAAAATTCGAAGTGCGCAAAGAAGCGATGCAAAAAACCCATTTGAAACGCAGCAAACTCTACGCCCGTTACGGCAAGGCGATCTATATGCGCGCCAAAGAAGGCGGCGCGAACGTAGAAACCAACCATGCCCTCAAACACTTGCTTGAACGCGCCAAACGCGACGACGTCCCCAACGACGTCATCGAGCGCAACTTGAAAAAAGCCCAGGAAAAAGGCGGTGAAGATTTCGAAGCCGTCCGCTACGAAGGGTTCGGCCCAGGAGGCAGCGCGTTCTTGGTCGACGTCCTCACCGACAACGTCAACCGCACCGTCAGCGATATACGATACTGCTTCACCAAAGTCGGTTCAAAAATCGGCGTCAAAGGCTCGGTCGAACATATGTACGACCATCTTTCCAAACTGCAAATCCGGGGAATGGACGAAGAGGAAGTACTTGANGTGCTTCTAAACGAAGACATCGACGTCTACGACATTGAGACCGACGACGAGGGCGTCTTCATCACCGCCGCGGGCACCGCGCACGATGCGATTGAGAAAACCTTCCGCGAACACAACGTGGACATCCTCTATTCGGATTCCGGATGGTATGCGAAAAACACCGTCGAACTGGACGGAGACGATTATAAGCTTTTCGAAAAACTGATGGCGCACTTGAACGACGTCGACGACGTTCAAGCCGTCTATCACAACGTCGAACTCAAAGACGACTAGCGTCACGGCTCCGCGTTTTCCGTTGTGAGCGCGCGGCCTTTGTGGTATAATCATTTTTGAGGTGATTGCGATGAACTTGCCGAACAAAATCACGGTAGCACGCGTGTTATTCATACCCTTCATCATAGTGCTTTTTTATTTGGACCCGGAGCGTGAAACGCTGAACGCCTATTCTCTGACCATCGGCGTGCTGTTCGTGGTCGCTTCCCTCACCGATTTCATCGACGGTTACATCGCTCGAAAGCACGACATCGTGACGACGTTCGGAAAATTTCTCGACCCTTTGGCGGATAAACTTCTCGTCATGGCGGCGCTTTTGATGCTTATGGACATCAACGTTGTGCCCATGTGGGTGGTCTTTGTCATTTTGTCCCGCGAGCTCATCGTCACCGGGCTGCGGTTGATCGTCGTCGGCGACGGTGCGGTCATCGCGGCGTCGAAACTGGGCAAATACAAAACCGCGTCGACATTGGTTGCGATCATCTTGCTTTTGTTTCACGCCGACGCTTACACCACCATTCCCTACGGCGCCATCCTCTTGTATCTTGCGACATTTTTGACCGTCGTTTCCGGCATTGAATACATCGTGTTGAACATATCTTCAATCGCACCGGACAAATAAAAAGAAAAAAACCCGTGTCCGCACTATTATTGTCTATGAAAGGGAGGCGTTACGTGTGGCAAAAAATGAACGACAAAAAGCATTGGACCAAGCCATGAAAGATATCGAAAAGGCCCATGGAAAAGGTTCGGTCATGATTCTCGGCGACGAGGACATGGCCAAAGACATCGACACCGTACCAAGCGGCTCATTGGCGCTTGATCAAGCACTCGGCATCGGAGGCTACCCCCGCGGAAGAATCGTGGAAATTTACGGCCCCGAATCTTCGGGCAAGACCACCTTCGCCCTGCACGCTATCGCGCAAGCGCAAAAAGAAGGAGGCTATGCGGCCTTCATCGACGCCGAACACGCCCTTGACCCGAAATATGCGCGGGCCTTAGGCGTCGACACCGACAATTTAATCATATCGCAACCCGATACCGGCGAACAGGCGCTAGAAATCACCGAAGCCTTGATACGCAGCGGCGCGGTTGACATCGTCGTCGTCGACAGCGTGGCGGCGCTCGTCCCCGAAGCGGAAATCCGCGGCGATATGGGCAGCAGCCATGTCGGGCTCCAAGCAAGGCTCATGAGCCAAGCCATGCGAAAACTTTCGGGCGCCATCAGCAAATCCAACACCACGGCGGTGTTCATCAACCAAATCCGGGAAAAAGTCGGCATCATGTTCGGCAATCCCGAAACCACTCCGGGCGGCCGCGCGTTGAAGTTCTACAGCAGCGTCCGCGTCGAAATCCGCCGCAGCGAGCAATTGAAAATCGGCAACGACATCATCGGCAACCGCACAAAAATCAAAGTGGTCAAAAACAAAGTCGCACCGCCGTTTAAGACCGCGGAAGTCGATTTGGTCTATGGCGAAGGCATCTCGCGCACCGGCGAAATCATCGATTTGGCCGTCGAGCACGAACTCTTGAAGAAGAGCGGGTCGTGGTTCTCCTACAACGATGAGAAAATCGGGCAAGGCCGTGAGAACGTCAAGAAATACTTGCGGGAGAACACCGAACTCCTAGAAAGCCTTGAAACGCAAATTCGCGAAAAACTCAGTATATGAACCAATGGAACCGCCTGCGCCTCAGGCGGTTTTTTTATAGACCCTGAGGGGGATTATGCAAACAATATTGTTTGACTTTTGCGAAGGCGCTAAGGTATAATGAAAAAGTAACTTTGTTTCTACTCATTGCTTTAGAATGCCTTAATCGAAAGGTGTTTTTATAGTCACACATTTATACCCATAGCCGAAACGGAGGAATTAATCATGCCAGAATTAATTGTCTCCGGTTTGCTATTATTGATCGTAGGGATCGCGGCCGGGATTGTCATCCGGGCCATCATGGTGGAAAAGGGCTTTGAAAAGGCCCAGACTCAAGCTAAGAAAATTGTCGATGATGCAATAAAAAACGCTGAACAAAACAAGAAGCAATCACTTTTGGAAACGAAACAGGAAATCCACAATTTGCGCAAGGACTTTGATGAAGAAGTCAAAGAGCGCAAGAAGGAGATTTCCAGTCAAGAGAACAAACTCTTTCAAAGAGAAAAAGTATTGGACAATCGTGCTGTCAATTTGGACAAACGCGAATCCAACATCGACCGTAAAGAAGAGTCTATCGAACAAAAGAAACGTTCCCTCGAAGAAAAAAACAGCAAACTGGACAACTTAATTGAAGAACAAAACGCAAAACTTGAAAGCATTGCAGGTTACACAAGCGAAGAAGCGAAAGACTTGATCTTCAAACGAGTAGAATCAGAGATGAGTCAGGAAATTGCGCAGTTCATTAAAGAAGAAGAAGAGAAAGCCAAAAACGAAGCAGACAAAAAATCGAAACAACTGATGGCGTTCGCCATGCAAAAGTACGCGCAAGATGTGACAAGCGAGGGCACCGTCAGCGTTGTTTCGTTACCGAACGACGATATGAAAGGCCGTATCATCGGACGTGAAGGCCGCAACATTCGTACCATCGAAGCGCTCACGGGCGTGGACTTGATTATTGACGACACTCCCGAAGCCGTCGTGTTGAGCGGGTTTGACCCGGTGCGTAGAGAAATCGCCAAGCGTTCGCTTGAAGCGCTTGTCAGCGACGGACGCATACATCCCGGCCGCATCGAAGAAGTTGTGGAGAAGATGCGCGAAGAAGTGGACCGCTTCATTCGCGACAAAGGTGAAGAAGCCGTCTTTGAAGTCNGCATCGGCAAAATTCACCCCGACCTTGTGAAGCTTTTAGGCCGCTTGCATTTCCGCACCAGCTACGGCCAAAACGTCTTGCAACACTCGATTGAATGCGCCTTCTTGGCCGGCAAACTCGCCGCCGAGATTGGCGAAGATGAAATTCTTGCTCGACGCGCCGCTTTGCTTCACGACATCGGCAAAGCCGTAGACCATGAAGTTGAAGGCTCGCACGTGGACATTGGCGAAAACATCGCCAGCCGCTACAAAGAGCCCAAAGCCGTTCTTGACGCTATTCGATCGCACCATGGCGAAGTTGAAGCCGACACCTTGATTGGTGTGCTTGTCGCCGCCGCGGACGCTTTAAGCGCCGCTCGTCCCGGCGCGCGCAGCGAATCGCTCGACAATTACATCAAACGCCTTGAACAACTTGAATCCGTCTCCAGCAAACACGAAGGCGTCGAACAAGCCTACGCCATCCAGGCGGGACGCGAAGTTCGCGTTCTCGTCAAGCCGGACAAAATCGACGATACACTTGCGCACAAATTAGCCCGCGACATCAAAGCGGACATTGAAAGCCAACTATCCTATCCCGGGACCATCAAAGTCACCGTCATCCGTGAGACTCGCGCTCAGGATGTCGCCAAATAACATGGAAAGCCTTCCGGTACCGGAAGGCTTTTTAGAAGGTGAGTGCTATGGAATATTTCGACCTTTATTCTGAAGAGGGACACTATTTGAACAAAGTCGCCATGCGTGGCCAATCGCTCAAGCCCGGCGAGTACTTTCTCGTCGTGCATGTTTGGATTGAAACCTCAGACGGAAAGTACCTCATCCAACAGCGCAACAAAAAAACAGACCCCGTGCCGTATCAGTGGGCGGTTGTCAGCGGCATCCCCAACCACCAAGAAGCGCCGCTAGAAGCGGCCATCCGCGAAACCCGCGAAGAACTCGGGTTGGGCCTTCTTGATGAAGAACTCTCCAAAATGGCCCGGATTGTGACATCGCACAAAGGCTACAACACCATCACTCATGTTTACCGTGCCAAAAAGGACGTTCGTCCGGACGAACTCTCCTTTGATCCGAAAGAGGTGCGCGATGTGCAACTTGCGACGCATGAGGAAATCGTCAAGATGGTCGAAGAGAACCGTTTTTGGGATTACCGGGAACTGCTCAACTGCGAGGAGTATTTCGACATGCTGAAGGAGAGGAAGTAAATGCGCATACTATTTTTGGGCGACGTCTACGGAGAGGCCGGCCTCAAAGCCGTAGAGAAATTTTTGCCCCAGGTCAAGCAAAGCTATCCATACGACGTGTTTTTCATCAACGGTGAAAACGTCAGCGAAGGGCTCGGTCTCAGAAAGCGCGATTACAAACGCTTGATGGAGTTCGGCGCCCATGCGGTGACCCTCGGCAACCATTCTTTCTCCAAAAAAGAGTTGCTCGATTACATCGAAGAGGCCAACATCGTCCGTCCGCTCAACTATCCCAAGACGACCCCGGGCAAGGGCATGATCGAAATCAACTACAACAACCAAAAAATCGTGTTGATTCAAATCATGGGGCGCATTTTCATGGGCGACCCCCTCAACAACCCCTTCGAAACCTTGGATGCGGCTCTTGCCGAGATCGACGCCGATTGCGTCGTCGTCGATTTGCATGCCGAAGCGACGAGCGAGAAACTCGCCATCGCCCATTATTTGGACGGTCGCGTCGATGCGGTCATCGGCACGCACACCCACGTGGCCACCAATGACGCCATGAGGCTGCCGAAGGGCACCTTCTACATTACCGACGCCGGCATGTGCGGCGCAAAATACGGCATCTTAGGCGCCGACCGCGAAAAGGTGCTGAAACGCTTCACCACGGGCATCCCCCACCGGCTGACTCCCGAGGCGACAAACGTCGTGCAACTCAACGGTGTCTTCATCGACACCGAAGAAGGCCGTATCGAAACCATAAATCTCAGCGATTAACAGGTGATACCATGAACCTTTACGACGAATACTATAAAACTCCGTCTTTTAAACGCGCCCGCAAAAGGCGCCGCAAAGACACCCCGATTGTCGATTTCGACCGGCACACCACCCTGAAAAACATCGGCAAAGGACGAGCCTACCACTTGGCGACCTACGGTTGCCAGGGCAACGAAGCCGACAGCGAAGCGATCAAGGGCATTTTGGAGACCTTGGGGTTTGTCGAGGGCGAAGGCGAAGAAACCGCCGACTTGATTCTTTTGAATACTTGCGTCATCCGCGCCAACGCCGAAAACCGCGTGTTTGGCGAACTCGGACGTTTGAAAAAATACAAACGCCACAATCCGGATTTGCTTCTGGGCATTTGCGGCTGCATGCCGCAAGACGAGTCCGTGATGGAGCGGCTCATGAAAGACTACCCCTACGTTGACATCGTCTTTGGCACGCACAACATCCATCGCTTGCCCGACATCTTGGAAAACGCCGTCTTGAACAAAGAACGCGTGGTCGAAGTGATCAGCGACGAAGGTTCGATTGTCGAAGCGCTCCCGAAAAAGCGTGCCCATCCGAGCAAGGCGTGGGTGAACATCATGTTCGGCTGCGACGAGTTTTGCACGTACTGCGTCGTTCCTTATACCCGAGGGAAAGAACGCTCGCGTTCGCCTGAAGCGATTTTGGAAGAAGTCGACAGCTTGGTGGACGAAGGTTACAAAGAAATCACGCTGCTCGGCCAAAACGTCAATGCCTACGGTCGCGATTTCACCAATCGCACGTATACGTTTGCGGACCTTTTAAAAGCCCTCAACAAAAAGCCCATCGCTCGCGTGCGCTTCACCACTTCGCATCCGAACGATTTCGACGACGCCGCCATCGATGCGCTTTCGCAAGGAGGGAACATGATGCCGCACATTCACCTTCCCGTCCAGTCGGGAAGCGACAAGATTTTGAAGAAAATGAACCGAAAATACACGCGGAAGTCTTTTTTGACGCTGGTTGGAAAACTGAAAAAAGCCATCCCCGGCGTATCCATCACCACCGATTTGATCGTCGGGTTCCCTGGCGAAGAAGAAGAGGATTTCAAGCAGACGCTCTCGCTCGTCGAAGCTTCCGGTTTCGAAGGCGCCTTCACGTTCATCTACTCGCCGCGCAAGGGCACCCCTTCGGCGAAATACCCCGACCATACGCCGATGGACGTGAAAAAAGAACGTTTGCAGACTTTGATCGATTTGGTGAACGCCGGCTACAAAAAAGGCCACGAACGCTTTTTGAACACCGTCGTTCCCGTCCTTGTCGACGGGAAAAGCAAGCAGGATTCGAACATGCTCGCCGGCTATTCTCCGCACAACAAGCTAGTGCACTTCAAAGGCGACGCTTCGCTTGTGGGGAAAATTGTTGAAGTACGCATTGTCGAAGCGAAAACTTGGTTCATGAAAGGGGAACTTGCATGAAAACGCTCCAACCGCTGATTGAGGCTTTGCACGAAGAACCCCTTGTTCGTGAATACCGCGCTTTAGAAGCGCGGCTGCTTTCCGACGAGACGTTGTCAAGCCAATATAAACAGTTGCTCGAAGCTCAAAAGCGTCTCGTTCGCGCCGAGCACAAAAAAGAAGACGCTTCCAACGAAAAGAAGGCTTATGAAACCTTGAAACGCCAGCTTTCCGAGCACCCGCTCATCGACCAGTATCTGACGTTGCAAGAACAACTCAACGATGAAATCCGCATGCTCTTTCAAATGATTGAAGACGCATTGTGCGTCCCTTTTGAAAATCGCTGAAATCCACTTGTAGCTTTACTTTGCATTGATTAGACGCAGCTTTTCGTGTATAATGAAGAAAACGGGCGAAGGAGGGCTTTCTATGACTGGACCCATCCGTAAAGACGAAACGATTGAACTCAACAACAAAAAAGTCCGTATCGACAAGCTCATCGATTCTTTTTCCGTGATTCCCTCTAGTGAGATCATCAAGTATTTGAAAAACAAAGAAATCTATCTACCCAATTATTTGCATAAAGCCCTCATACGCAAAAACATCGCCCCCGTCATCGCCAACGCCGAAAACGACGACAAGTTTTCCGATGAGATGCGCCACCGCCTCAAATGGTTCGATTCGTTCACCGTGTTCCAGCTTGAACGGCTGGCTGAAAGTTACGGTGTGGCCATCAACGTGCGCGAATACAAAAAGGACTTTTGGCACATCATCATCCACAACCGCAACGAACTCGGCATCAACAACCTCGAGTTTGTGCGCCTGCAAAACCTGACGATGAAACATCAGCGCAGCGAGCAGGAAAGTTATGAAACCCTCACCGAAAACTTGCGGGAGATTTATTTCGAGCCGGAAGGCTATTTCGAAGGCTGCCGTGAAAAAGAGGCGCGCGATGTGTTGATTCAGGCGACCACAATGAACGACGTCCGCGACCTCGGCAAAAAGCACGGCGTGCAGATTCCCCGCCGCATCAACAAACAGCAGCTCATTGAAATCATCGCCTTGAAACTGGATTTGAACGACGCCGAACAAGAAGAACTCCGCAAAAAATCCATCCTCGAGCTTGAACGACACGCCAAGGAAAAAGGCATCAACATCTCCATCGAACTGAAAAAAGTCGACATGATCGAGTTCATCTTGCTCAAGCGGAAACAGCAAAACGTCCCCGTCCAAGAAGAGCACGCAAAAATCTTCGAAGGCATCAACATCGAAGAATACTTATACAACACCAAATTTGAAGAGATCGCCCACCGCTACACGTTAGAGCGCCGCAAACGCCGCCGCATGTACCGCAACATCTTGATTTTGCTGATCGTCATCGCGGCCGCTGTTGCCGTGTTCTTGCTTGATCTTATTTAAGTAGGTGTGAGACATGGCCATCGACAAATCCAAATACACACCGATGATGCAACAATATCTCACCATCAAAGAAGACTATAAGGACACTATAGTCTTTTTTAGGCTGGGCGACTTTTACGAGATGTTTTTCGAAGACGCCTACGTCGCAAGCCGCGAACTAGAAATCCAACTGACCTCCCGCGATGGCGGCAACGACGAACGCGTGCCGATGTGCGGCGTCCCTCACCACGCGAGCGAAGCCTACATCAACCGCCTTGTCGACAAAGGCTACAAAGTTGCCATCTGCGAACAAGTTGAAGACCCCAAGAGCGCGAAAACCATCGTCAAACGAGAAATTACGCGCGTGGTGACGCCCGGGACGAACGTTGAAGACGCCGACGCCGAAGAATACTTCATCGCGGCCATCGGGCTGACCGACTATTTTTATACGATCGGATATTTGAACGCATCGACCGGTGCGATGTACGGGCTCAAAATCCCCAAGGACACAAGCGCGCTCATCGGCGAACTCTCGACCGTGCAAGTCAAGGAAATCGTCATCGGGCACGCTTTTGAGAAAAGCTACATCCAGCAATACACCGAGCACGAGGGCATCACCGTCTCCATCCACAACGACACCGAAGTTCCCGACGCCTTCACCCACCTTTACGACCACCTCCCCACTCCGCAAGAACAAAAAACGGTGAAGAGGCTTTTGAGCTACATCATCAAAACCCAGAAGCGGAACTTGCTGCATCTTAAAGAAGTCGAACATATCGAAGCGTCCTCGGCGATGAAGATGGACGCGAACACCATACGGCATCTTGAACTTGTGCGCACGATGATCAAAAACAAGGAAAACGGTTCGCTGTTTTGGCTCCTCAACAAAACCACGACAGCCATGGGCGCGCGCTATCTCAAACGCCAGATATTGCGACCGCTTTTGAATGTGGACATTCTAAAGACACGCTACGATTTCGTCGAAACCTTGAACAAGGAATTCATCGAACGCAGCGAACTCAAAGAACTGCTCAAAAGCGTCTACGACTTAGAACGCATCGTCGGGCGCATCTCCTATGGAAACGCGAACGCGAAGGATCTAGTGCAACTTAGGCGCAGCTTGAACGTTCTCCCTTCGTTCCAAGAACGCCTGAACGCGCTCAACCTTGAGTACGCCACCTTTTTGAGCCAATCCATCGACCCTTTGCCATCCATAACGTCCGAATTGAACGAAGCCCTGCAAGACGATGTCCCCATCACCATCAAAGAGGGCAACATGTTCAAAGAAGGCTACGACGAAACCCTGGACGAGCTTCGCGATGTGCATTTGAACATCAGCGAATGGCTCAAGAACCTTGAACAAGAAGAACGGCGAAGGACCGGCATCAAAAAGCTCAAAGTCGGCTACAACCGCGTCTTCGGCTATTACATCGAAGTCCCGAAAGGGCAGATCGCCAACGTCAAGGACGAATACGGCTACACCCGCAAACAGACCCTCGCCAACGCCGAACGCTATATCACCGAAGCGCTCAAGGAAAAGGAAAAAATCATCCTCTCGAGCGAAGAAAAAAGCGTACAGCGCGAATACGAGTTGTTCATCGCCCTCCGCGACAAACTTCGAAACACGATTCCCGCCCTCCAAAAAAACGCGGAAATCTTGAGCGAAGTCGACATGTTCCTGTCGCTCAGCGAAGCGAGCGAAGCCTACGGCCTTTGCCGTCCGGAACTGACCAAGGAAAAAACCATCGACATCGTCGATTCCCGCCACCCCGTGGTCGAAAAAGTTCTTGAAGAGACATTCATCCCCAACGACATCTTCATGGACGAACAAGTCGACATTCTGCTCATCACCGGCCCGAACATGAGCGGGAAATCGACGTACATGCGTCAACTTGCCATCACCGCCATCATGGCGCAAATCGGCTCCTTCGTGCCTGCCAAACAGGCCAAGCTTCCCGTGTTCGACCAGCTCTTCACCCGCATTGGCGCTAGCGACGACTTGATCAGCGGGAAATCGACGTTCATGGTCGAGATGCTTGACGCCAACCACGCCATCAAAAACGCGACCGAGTCGTCGCTCATCCTTTTTGACGAAATCGGCCGCGGCACATCGACCTACGACGGCATGGCGCTCGCGCAAGCGATCATCGAATACATTCACGAAAAGATCGGCGCCAAGACGCTCTTTTCCACGCACTACCACGAACTGACCAATCTAGAAGAGCACCTGGGTCGCCTTCGAAACATCCATGTAAGCGCCGAAGAAGCCGAAGGCACCATCAAGTTCCACCACAAAGTCGAAAAGGGCAAAGCGGACCGCTCCTACGGCATCAACGTCGCTTCGCTCGCCAAACTGCCTTCCTCGCTCATCCGCCGCAGCCAAAGCATCCTCAAAACCTTAGAACAAGAAGGCCGCTCGCAGACGCAGACGCCGGATTTGTTCACGCTGCACGAACTCGAAGAAGAAAAAGCGCCCTCCCCTTACGAAGAGGCGCTCAAGCGGATCGAGTCTTTGGATTTGGACGACATGAAGCCCATCGAGGCGCTGACGACACTTTACAAGCTCAAAGAAGATTTGAAGAACCGCAAATAAAAACGCATATCGCCGATATGCGTTTTACTTATACACCGTCGTATCTTTTTGGAGAGTGTCGAGCAGCGCGACGAAGCGCTCGATGTTCTCGATGACGCGCTCGGTATGCGTTTCCGAAAGCGGATGCCCGAGTTCGGTGGTGATGAACGGTTTGTAGTCGCGCACTAAGATGACGAGATGGTTGTCGTAAAAATGCGCTTCGGCTTTGCTGCGGTAGAAGTCCAAAAACGTCGTGAGCGCATCGAAGGTCTTATCTTCAAACATGGTCTTACCTAAGAGGGGGTCCTTGGTTTCGATGAAGTATTCCCCGCGTTCGATGGCGTTATTGGCTTTTGATGAGGTTTTGTTATGGAAAAGGATGGGTTCCGTTGCGGCTTTGGGGAAGACGGCGTGGAAGACTTTGCCGGAAAACGTCGCGGTTTGCGATTCGAATGTGCGGAATTTCTTCTTGAAAGGCTCGATCTTCACATACGCAATCTTGTAATCGACGCCGTGACGGACGCCCTCAATGCGCTGCTTCGATATATAGATTTCTTCAAGAGGCAGCACTTTCATGCCCTCGAAAAACGTTCGAGGCAACCCTTGTTCCGGAGAGAAGGTCCCGCCAATCTTTTTTTCAAGGCGCGGTTTGAAAACATTGTGCAAAAAGTCGACCTCGATTTTTTGCAAGACGTCTTTGCTGTGGGTGCGAATGAGGAATCCGCTCCCAAGCATGAGGGCGGTGACAATGTAAAAATACGGGCTGATAAACACGCTTACCAGCAGGAAAATGACGCTCAAAAGCATCAATGACTGGGCAAGAATGAACCGTTTTTCGTGGGTATATTTCGCTTTTTGAAATTCGGCCGGCGTTTTCATGGGCATCTCTCCTTCAAAATGTATTATACAAGAGGAAAGCCGAAACCACAACCGAAATCGCCTGCTGTGAAATTGCGAGAAAACGTGATAAAATAAACAAGACGAACGAAGAAGGTGATTGCATATGGGGAAAATACGACAGCTTGATGAAACGCTCTCGAACATGATTGCCGCCGGCGAAGTGGTCGAAAACATGGCCAGCGTCGTCAAGGAGCTTCTAGAAAACGCCATCGACGCCGATGCGAAGAGCGTTGAGGTGCATTTGCGCGATGCGGGATTCAAAGAAATCGCCGTGATTGACGATGGCGAAGGTATGGACAAAGACGATTTGCGCATGGCCTTCAAACGCCACGCCACAAGCAAAATCAAAACTCATCACGATTTGCACCATATCGGCAGTTTGGGGTTCCGTGGCGAAGCCCTGCCCAGCATCGCCAGCGTCGCCAAAGTCGAAGTCGACGCTTCTTTGGACAACCGCGCCGGCGCTCGAATCGTTGTGCATAACGGCGGGATTGTTTCCGAAGAACAAGGCGACGCCAGAAAAGGCGTGAAGATTCGCATCAAGGACCTGTTTTACAACACGCCCGCAAGGTTAAAACACTTAAAGAGCGAACAACGGGAGCTCGCTTTCGTTGTCGACTACGTCAACAAGATTGCGCTCGCTCACCCGCACATCCGTTTCACCCTGACCAATAACGGCAAAACCCTGTTGAAAACACAAGGCGACGGCGACGTTTTGAAAGTGTTGCACCAAATATACCCCCTCGATGTGATCAAAAACATGCTCCCCTTTGAAAACAAAAACCAATACTTCACCATCAAAGGATACATGTCGAAACCTTCGCACACCCGTTCATCGCGCCAGCACATGACGCTGATTACCAACCGGCGCATCATCCGCAACAACAAGCTGTTAAACGCGGCGCTTGCGGCGTATCGAACCTACTTGCCGGTGCACAAATACCCGATTCTCTATCTTGAAATCGAAGTCGACCCTTTGCTAATCGATGTCAACATCCATCCGCAGAAACTGTCTGTGAAGTTCACCGAAGAGGCGTCCCTTCGCAAATTGATCGAAACTACGCTCGCTTCGCGCTTGCAAGAGGAAGACTTGATTCCTAAAGTGAAACGAACCGAAGAAAAGCCTTCCGAACAATCCGGATTCGATTTCACCGATGCCAACGAACCTTCCAAGCACGCTTCGACGCTTGAAGAAGAACCGTCCCGCCCTCAACAAGAACTTCTACAACAAGAACCTCAAAAAGAAACGAGCGCTTCAAAACCAAAACCTAAGCCGAAACAGCGGTTGCCCTACCTTTCCTACATCGGTCAATGTTTTGGGACGTATTTGCTGTTTCAGGGCGAAGATTCCTTATACATCATGGACCAGCACGCGGCGGCCGAACGGATTCGCTATGAACATTATCTATCGTCGATGAGCCGTTCAAAACCTTCTATTCGAAATCTTTTGACTCCGTTTACGCTCTCGCTTTCGAACCGCGAGATTCTTGCGCATGATTCCATTGTGCCCACGCTGCAATCGTTCGGCCTGCAAACCGAAATTAAAGATGAAACCACCTTGTCGATACTTGCCCACCCCGATTGGTTCAAGGAAGGCGAAGAAGAGGAATACGCCGAACGCATGATCCGACTGCTTATGTCCGAAGAGGAAGTCTCCGTTGCCAAAATGATCGACAAAGTGGCCGCCGATTTGGCCTGCAAGCATAGCGTTCGTGCCAACAAATATCTGAACAAGCATGAAATCGACCGTCTGGTCAAAGATTTAAGGCAGTGCGACAATCCTTTCACCTGCCCTCACGGCCGACCGACCATCCTTTCTTTTTCCACCCGGGAACTTGAAACCATGTTCCAGAGGATCCAATCATGATCGTCTCCATCGTCGGACCGACCGGAGTGGGAAAAACCCGCTTGGCCATTGTGTTGGCGAAACGCTTTGACGGTGAAATTGTCTCCGCCGACAGCGTGCAAATCTACAAAGGTCTAGATATCGGTAGCGCCAAAGCCGGCGAAGCAGAGCGTAAAGCGGTGCCTCACCATCTTCTCGATATCGCGAATCCGAGCGAAGAATACAGCGTCGCCCGTTTCCAAA
>SL_5KL_010_SEDDRAFT_10001294_pt1 | contig 15180 bp, 9 predicted proteins | sample SodLakKL_010_SED_FD_9118 | JGI IMG/M metagenome (IMG submission 9118)
GTCGAAATGTCGAAACAATCACCCCTTTGTGTCAAAAAACCTGTTCCCGAATGGCCGGGATTTACAACGCGGGCGTTTGACTTCGCCGGGGTCGCAAGGACCCACTGGAAACCAAAACAAATTCGTCCTATTCAAATGTACGGGATAATTTTTGATTTTGTTTCAGACGCGACAAAAAACAAGCACCCGTAATAGGGTTACGGGTGCTTGTTTTGCCTTATAAGCAGGCAGATGAGGGGTACTGTACCCAGGGCGTTTCCAGGGTGCCGCAGTTGTTACCTGTGAAACACGAAATAATCCCAGGGTTCCATGCTCAGGGAAAAGTCAGTGTCTATGTCATAGGTTTCTTCTGTGAAGAGTTCCATATACCGGCCGGCAAAGGTGTCGCCGGAAAAGCTGACATCGAGTGCCTGGTCCGACAGGTTCAGTACCACAAAGACTTTGTCGCCTTCTTTTTCGCGGACAAAAGAGAACACCTGTTCGTCGTAATTGGTGTGAACACGTATCATTTCCCCGCCAAAGTCACCGTTCCACAGAGCTTTGTTTTCCCGTTTGAGTTCCAGCAGGGCTTTGTAGAAGTCGTGATATTTGTAATCGTCCCAGTCGATCTGGTCTTTCTCGAAAAATTCGAGCATCCTGTCGAAGCCGGCTTCCTGGCCGCTGTATATCAGGATGGTTCCCGGTATGGTGGCTGTCATCACGGCGAAGGCTTCCACTCCGTCGCCCAGGCGGTCGAACTCGGTGCCGGCCCAGGAGTTCTCATCGTGGTTGGTGATAAAGTACATTTTGTAAGCACCATAGGGGAAGCCGTTTTCTTCCAGTTCTCTGAAATATGCATCTATATCTGCTACGGTCTTTTCACCGGCTGCCACGTCGTTTTTGATGTGGTGCAATGTCCATCCGTAGCCGGCCTCAAAGGCATAATGATGAAGCTCGGGATGCTCTGCTTCTGCGAGCATGTATACCGTCTTAATGCTCTCCAGTTCCTGCCGTGCACGGTTCCAGAAGTCGGTGGGCACCATATAGGCTACGTCGCAGCGGAACCCGTCAATCCCGATCTCTTCGACCCAGAAGCGCATCTCACCGATCATGGCATCACGCAGCGCTTCGTTTTCATAATCAAGTTGTATAACATCCGACCAATCCTCAATAGGCGGAAAAAAGTTGCCCTCCTCGTCGGTTTCGTAGTAGTCAGGGTGGGTTTCAGTCCAGTAATGGTCCCATGCGGTATGGTTTGCCACCCAGTCGAGGATAACATACATACCACGTTCGTGTGCACCGTCTACTATGCGCTGAAAATCTGCGAGGGTTCCGAACTCAGGGTTGGCGGCCTTGTAGTCTTTGATGGAATAATAGCTGCCGAGTGTCCCTTTACGTTCTTTCTCACCGATGGGTTGTATCGGCATAAACCACAAAATGTCAACGCCCATGTCGTCAAGCCGGTCGAGGTGCTTCTTAAACGCTTCAAAGGTGCCTTCAGGGGTGTACTGCCTGACGTTCACCTCATAGATGTTTGCGTTGATGCTCCACTCGGGGTGGTTCACGGCGCTGATCTCCTTTTCAGCGACATCTCTTTCGGGTGCCGGGCCACAAGCGGTGATGGTCATCGCCACGAAGGCCAGCAGGAGAAACGGATACATTTTCAATCTGGTTTTTTTCATCGTCTCATATTTAAAGTGGTTACACATAAAGTCGAAATGTCAAAATGTCGAAATGTCAAAAGGTCGGAAGGTCAGAAGCACCCGGGGGAGCCTCAAATACCGGATCGCGTCGCTTTAAACCTCAAACTTTAAACCCTACCTGCCCGTAAGCACTTCGTAGCTATTCGCGGCTACATTGATCTCCATCACATCTTTGTCTGTGGAGAATTCATGTCCAAAGTGGGCGCTATACCGGGTCTTTTTTAGCTTTTCCGGTAGTTCAAACCGGACAACCTGGTCTTCGTTGCTTTTGTTGAATACCACGATAGCGTTTTCGCCAAAATAGGACCGGCTATAGGCCCAGGTATGCTGGTTTGTGAGCAGGGTTTCGAAGTCGCCGTAAACAAATGCGAGGTTATTTTTGCGCAGATGACCCAGTTTTGCGGCCCTGTCGCGCACGTCCTGTTGCCTGTCTGTCAGGTTATCGAACTTCATCGGCCGGCGGCTGTCGGGGTCGCTGGCTCCGGGCAGTCCAATCTCATCGCCGTAATAGAGCACGGGCACACCGGGGATGGTCATGATGAAGGCGGTAAGTTGAGAAAGCCGGTCGTATCCAACCGGATCGCCCACGCCGATCTCGCGTTCCCAGCCAGGTTCTGTATCGTCTTCATCCCAACGCAGGTCGCCTCCTGCCAGGGATATGAAACGGGGCAGGTCGTGGTTCCCGGTAATGTTGCCCATCAGGTTCTGGTATCCATAGTGGTCAAAAGACTGGTAAATGCTGTAATCGAGTGTTTCGAAAGACGATTCATCCTGCCCGAACACCGACCTGGCGTCGAAATAAAGGTTGAAGTCAAACTGGCCGTCAAGCAGGCCGCTTCCGACGTACTCGCCGATCAGCTCACGGCTGCCGAAGGTTTCCCCGATCTGGTAAAGCCGCCTGTTTTTGGGGATCATATAGTCTTCCTTGAGCTTGCGTGTCATCTCCCGCCAGAACTCCAGGTGTATATGTTTGGTGGCATCGTGGCGAAAGCCATCGAAGTGGTAGTTTTCTATCCAGAAGAAGGCGCTGTCGGACATCAGGTCAATAACCTCAGGCCTGTTGTAATCGAGACTTGGCAGGAATGTGTCGAACCAGGTGGTAAGCCTGTGTTCATGCCAGAGGCGGATGTTTTTCCGCCCGTCGGGAAGATGCAGTGTGGTGGCCCATTCGGGGTTTTCCTGTATCAGCGGGTTCTCTTCATGCACGTGGTTGGCTACGAAATCGAGCAGCAGGTTCATGTCGTTGCCATGAGCCGCGCCGAGCAGTTCTTCCAGTTCTGCTTCGGTGCCAAACCGGTGATCCACCGTTGTTAAGGTTACCGGCCAGTAGCCGTGATAGCCGGTATATTTGCGCCGGGGTTCGGGATATTCAAAATATGCGTCTCTTGGGTTCTGGGTAATTGGGGTCATCCAGATGGTGTTCATTCCCAGCATTTCGAAATAGCCTTCTTCGATCTTTTTCCGGATGCCCGCCAGGTCACCTCCATGGTAGTTAGCGCGGTCAGCCACCTCGGGGTCATCCACAGGCTCGTCGTTATCGGGGTTTCCGTTGTAAAACCTGTCCACCATGAGAAAGTACATGATGGTGGCCTCATAATCCTCGCGGGTAAGCTGACCGGGGTCTGTTACCGGGCGGCCGTATTCGAGGGGTATCAGCAAATCGTTTGAGGGCCCGTGTTCGTTTTGCGCCCATACCCGCAAAAAGCTCCGCTGTTTCTCTGTCGCATCTCCGGGCACCTGCACCTGGATAATGCCATCATGTGTGGTTACATACACATCAGGAATGCGAAAGTTTTCCCAGAAGACAAATATTTCGTCGATATCATTTTCCGTACCTAAATTCACATTGTAGCGTCTGTGGCTTTTGGGAAACAGGCGCGGTGCCACATCGCGGTCTACCTGGCCTACCTCCAGCAGGGAGTTGAATCCGCCAATATTGTTATCCACCACATTGGGATTGTTCGGGTCAAGCATGTCTTCACCATCGGCCCGGATCTGGTATTGGTAGCGGCCGGGGTTAAGGTCGAGTATTGTTTGCCACACCCCGTCGATCAGGTGCATGGGGTTTGCGCCGGCATTCCAGTCGTTCATCTCACCACGCAAGGCCACCCTGCGGTAGCGCTCACCCTGGGGGTCGAATTTAAAAGTAAACTGCTCCCTCTTGCTGCGTTTAACAATCAGGCTGTAAGGAGTCCCATCTTTCCAGATCTTCATCTCTGAAAGGTGGGGGACGAAGTTCGAGCGGGTAACAATCTGCAGGTTCTGCCGGTCTTCGGTAAGCAAAAAGCCCAGCCTTTCTGTCCCGGTGACAGAGTCGATGCCTGCTTCTGTGCCCATCACAAAATAGTCGGTCAGCAAGACCGTGGTGGTGTCACCTTCCAGTTGCACGGGAGTAGCCAGGCCAAAGATGGCATCCCCTTCCGGGAAAATCGCATCGGGCCGCGGCTGGCAGGACCAAAAGGCTCCCAACACCAGCAAGGCGGCAAACAGTGCCATTGGAGATCTTAGTGTTCTTTTGATCATGTTGCTATGTTCTGTTTTATCTCTTTGTAACGTTTATGTGCTTGAATAAATGTCTAAAAGTCGAAATGTCGAAACGTCGAAATGTCGAAACAATCATTCGCTTGTATGTCAAAATCTTGTTCCCGAATGACCGGGATTTACAACATGGGCGTTTGGCTTCGCCGGGCTTGCAAGTGTCCGGTTCTTCTGTTGTGTTTTGGCGTCCAATTGGTTTGGAGGAGATTATGTTTTTGTCAAAATTTCAAAAGTTTACGTCTTACTTCTGTTTTCATTGTGCTTTCACCAAAAAGTAATTCTTCTTGCCGCGTTGCACCACCACGTATTTTTCGTTTATGAGGTGGGAGGCATCCACCGTAGTTTCTTCGGTGACTTTTTGTTTATTGATGCTCACGCTGCCCTCTTTGAGCAGGCGCCGTGCTTCTCCTTTTGATTTAGCGACACCTGTTTTTTCGGCAAGGAAAGAGATGATATCCATACCCCGGAGGACATCATTGCGTGATACTTCAAACAGGGGCACCCCATCAAAGACGGCCAGGAAGACATCCTCGGGGATCTTGTGCAGGGCTTCTGTGGTCCCTTTGCCGAACAGGATGCCGGAGGCTTCCACGGCGGTGTCATAGGCCTCGCGCCCGTGCACCCGCACGGTGATGTCTTCGGCAAGTGTTTTCTGCAGCAGGCGCTGATGCGGCGCTTCGCGGTGCCTTTCAATGAGGCCTTCAATTTCATCCTTTGAAAGCAAGGTAAATATTTTGATGTACCTTTCCGTGTCCACGTCGGAGCAGTTCAGCCAGAACTGGTAAAAGTGGTAGGGAGAGGTATAGCGGGGGTCGAGCCACACGTTGCCTTGTTCGGTTTTGCCAAACTTGTTGCCATCGGCTTTTGTGATCAGCGGGCACGTGAGGGCGTATACCTCCCCGCCGGTCTTGCGGCGAATCAGTTCTGCCCCGGTGGTGATATTCCCCCACTGGTCGCTGCCCCCCATCTGGAGCTTGCAGTTCATGTTCTGATAGAGAAAAAGGTAGTCGTATCCCTGTACCAGCTGGTAGGTGAACTCCGTAAAGGAAAGCCCGGTTTCCAGGCGCTTTTTCACAGAGTCCTTGGCCATCATATAGTTTACGGTAAGGTGTTTGCCTATCTCGCGCAAAAACCCCAGGAAGGAAAAGCCTTTCATCCAATCGTAGTTGTTCACGATTTCCGCACGGTTCTCCCCTTTGTCAAACTCAAGGAAGCGCAGCAGTTGTTTTTTGATGGCCTCTTCGTTGTGGCGAAGCTCTTCTTCGGTGAGGAGGCTGCGCTCCTCGCTTTTGCCGCTGGGATCGCCGATCATGCCGGTTGCTCCACCCACCAGGGCCAGCGGTTTATGTCCGGCACGCTGAAGGTGCTTCAGCATCATGATCGACACAAGGTGTCCTATATGCAGAGAGTCTGCCGTTGGGTCGATGCCCACATAGGCGGTTGTCATTTCCTTCTGCAGTTGCTCTTCGGTGCCGGGCATAAAATCGTGCAACATGCCCCGCCATCTCAATTCTTCAACAAAATTCATCAGATCCGGTGTTTTTATAGTAAGGACAAAAAGACAAAAGGACAAAAAGACAAAAAGACAAAAAGACGAAAAGTCGAAATGTCCGGGTTGGCTGTTGGTTTTTTTGTCATGGGTTTTTGGCTTTTGGCTTTTGGCTATTGGCTTTTGGCTATTGGCTTTTGGCTATTGGCTTTTGGCTTCTGACTTACGGCACACTAAACCACAGGTTGCCTGTATGTCCTTCGGCTGGTTGATGTCGTTGGTCATCCTATTATGTTAATGAGACATTCCCTAAATGGGAAAGTTTGGTGTTTATCAAAACAGCAGACAAAGATAATGACTTTGTAAATACGACTGCTTATCTCCCGTCATTCTGGTGTCCTGTCCAACCTAATGACACTTGTATGCTAAACAATGCGGTGCACTGGTTGTTGTACTGACTAGAAAAATATTTTTCGCCAAAAAAGACAAGAAACGCCCATGTTGTAAATCCCAACCATTCGGGAACAGAATTATTAAGATACAGAAGGATGATTATTTTCATTGGGTGCTGAGAGTGAAAAGGCTCTTGGCAAGAAAGCTAAAAGCCAAGAGCCAATAGCAGTCCTGTTGAAAACATAATCATCAGACAACTAATAAGTTAAAAACCTAAAAGCACATAAAAAATGGACAAACCAGCAAACACTTTACTGACTATTCATCCAATTATCAAGAAGCGTTGGAGTCCGCGTACATTTGAGGACAGGCCTGTGGAAAGGGAAAAGATAAAGCGCATTTTCGAGGCCGCCCGCTGGGCGCCTTCAAGTTTCAATGAGCAGCCCTGGCGTTTTATGATAGGCCATAAGGGTGATGCTACCTGGGGTAAGCTTCACGAATGCATGGTGGAGTTCAACCAGTTGTGGGCCGGCAAGGCACCCGTGCTGATCCTGGCCATAGGCAACACCACGTCGTCAAAGGGGGGCAAAAATGTCGTTTATCAGTACGACGTTGGGCAAAGCATGGCGTACATTACCTTCCAGCTCGAGGAAGAAGGCCTGGTTGCCCATCAAATGGGCGGTTTCAGCAAGGAGACAGCTGTTGAGCTCTTTTCCATTCCCGATGACCACAGGCCCATTGCCATGATGGCGATCGGCTATCACGGGGAGCTGGAGAACCTGAACCCGGATTTCCGCGAGATGGAGAAGGCCCCACGGGAGCGCAAGCCTGTCTCAGAGCTTGTTTTTGCGGATAAGTTTGGCAACCCCGCGGAGCTATAGGAAATACTTCTATACATCTTTCCGGGCAATTATAAGCGAAAGGAGTATAACACAACACCCGCCTTCTGAAAAACACGCTAGGCAAGGAGCTTTAGTACCGCACGTACTACGTTATCGGCTCCTTCGCCGATCTGTGCGATATCTGCATCGAGCATGTAGCAAGGTGTTGTAAATACCTTGTTTTCTTCGTCTATAACTACTTGCCCGTGACCGGTATCTTCGTGGGTTGCTCCCATCTTGCCAATGGCTTCCGCTGTGCCTTTGTCCTGGCCGATGGTCATCTTCACATTGCCAAGCACTTTCGCCACCAACACCGGTGCAATGCATAGAGCGGCTATGGGTTTCCCCGCCTTGTGCATTCCCTTGATGGCCTTTTCAACATCGGGCTGCACGGTGCAGTCCGGCCCGTCAAAAGCAAAGCTCGAGAGGTTTTTGGCTGCCCCGAAGCCCCCGGGGAAAAGCAGGGCATCATATTCTTTGGGATCGAAGGCATCCAGCGGCTTGATCTTGCCACGGGCAATGCGGGAGGCCTCAATGAGGACGTTGCGTTTCTCTTTCATCTCCTCACCGGTCATGTGATTGATCACATGGTGCTGCTCCATGTCGGGTGCAAACACGTCGTAGCTTGCCCCTTGTTTTTTAATGGCATACATCGCCAATGTAGACTCATGGATCTCTGCGCCGTCAAAAACACCGTTTCCTGCCAGTACAACTGCAAATTTCTTCATATCTCTTCACGTTTTGGGATTTAACTCTCACACAAATATAATGAAAAATGGGCGGGGATAAAAGCTATAATGATCAGAATGCTGGCACTGGGTACAAAAGGTAAGAAGCAGGTAGCAGGCAATAAGGGGGCTATAATTACTCATACCGGAGCGAGGCCACCGGATCCTTCTCCGCTGCCTTCTTCGCGGGCATATATCCGAAGATGATCCCTACGGCTGCGGCCACGCCGAATGAGATGATCACCGATTCGATTGAGACGATAGTCAGGATGTCGGTGAAGCGCATGATTCCCCTGGAGAGGCCTATGCCCAGGAACACGCCAAGGATGCCGCCGGCCGCGCTGATAAGGATGGATTCAGAAAGGAACTGGAAGACCACATCGGTTTTTTTCGCGCCCACGGCAAGTCTTACTCCTATCTCCCTGGTGCGTTCCATCACAGAAGCCAGCATGATGTTCATGATCCCTATGCCCCCCACTATCAGTGATATCCCGGCAATGGCACCCAGCACGATATTAAAGATGTCGCGGGTTCGCTGCTCCTGTTCGAGCAACAGCTCCGGGATGATCACCTCGAAGTCTTCCACCTGGTTGTGCCGGCGTTCGAGCATGCGCCGTATCACATCTGCCGTCGGCGTCAGCTGGCGGGATTCGTCCACCTGCACCACAACGCGGTCAAGTTGGTGGTAGTTCTGGTACCTTTCCTCATCTTCGTTATTGCCTGAGCCTCCAGTTACTATTACAGCTCCCCTGCCTCTGCGTGTGCGGGTTTGCTGAATCTCCGATATGCTGACTGCCGAGCGGTCTCTGAACCGCAGCAGCATGGTCTGCACAGGTGTATATATGACATTGTTGAACTCACTCACGCCCAGGTTTTCCATGGCTTCTTCCGTAACTATTCTGTCTTCCACCACTCCAATCACGGTGAGCCAGTTGTTGCCCGCTTTGATCTGTTTGCCTATCGGGTCGGTATTTCCGAAAAATATGGCCCTGATATTGTTTCCGATAATCGCCACCGGCGCGCCGTCCTGCAGGTGTTGGTCTGTGAACATGTTGCCCCTGGACAGCCCGAGCGAAAACACTTCAAAGTAATCCGGTGTCACGCCGGCCACCCGCACAGGCCTTCGAATGCCATCTTTCATGGCAAATGCGCTGATCTGCACTTCCGGGCTGGTTCTTCGCACGGTAGGCACTATGCGTGCTATGCTTTCCACGTCCTGAAGCGTCAGCCCGGGCGAGAAGCGGCCTTCGAAAACATCATCGCGCCGGTCGTCCTCTGCATATATAGGCCGTATAATGATGTTGTTTATGCCCACCATCTTCATCTGGTCGAGGATCTCCTGCCGGGCACCATTGCCTATGGCGAGCATGGCGATCACTGCTGCCACGCCGAAGATAATGCCCAGTGCGGTGAGCATTGAGCGAAACCTGTTGGCAATGACCGCCTCCAAAGCCAGGTTCAGGTTATGGAAATACTTTTCTACAAACTTCATCTCTTCTTCCGGTATTATTTACTTCTCGGCATACGCTTCGAGCATCAGGATGGGCAGGTCTTCACCATTGGGAGGTACTGTCAGGTGCACCCTGTCTCCTTCCTCAAGGCCGTTTTTGATCACTATCTCGTTGTCGTTGCGCATGCCGGCCAGCACCTGCTGGCGCTGCACCCTCGGGCCAACATCCCTGTACACATAATTTATCGTGTCGACTGTATGCAACCCCTCAATGGGGATGAACAAAACGTCTTCTTCCACATGGGTGACAATGGTGTTTTTTGTTGTCATGGCGGGACGCATGATGGTGTCCGACTCGTTGATCTGAATTTTGACCTCAAAAACCCTGGCGTCCTGGTTGGGGCGTTGTTCGCCCACGTTGGCCACCTCGGTCACGAACCCGGTAAAGGTCCTGTCGGGGAATGCATCAACAACGATTTCGGCAGGCTGGTTCCTGCGTACTTTGCTGATGTCGACCTCATTGACATAGGTGCGCGACATCATAACAGAAAAATCCGGAAGTGTAGCCACGGTATTATCCCAGGTGCTGATCTGTGACCCTACGGTAACGCGCGACCCATCCCAGTTTCGCCTGTAGATCACCATCCCGCCTTTGGGTGCGTGGATCACAAAGTCGTCAAGCACATCCATCATGTTCTGATACCTTCTTTTTACCTGGTTGAGGGAGGCGTTTACCTCGCTCATGCGTGCTTCGGCCTGCTGCCGGCGCAGCTCGTAGTTCTCCTGTGCCTGCTTGAGGGCACGCTCAGCCTTGTCGAGGTTGATCTCTGCCTGGCGGATGGTGGCAGGCGGTTCAAACTGCGACTGTTCAAGGCTGATCTGGGCCTCTTCAAAGTTGAACTGAAGATTCACCAGTTCATCGCGCGCGTTTCGCATCTCCATGGTGGTATCCAGCATCAGCTGGGTATAGGAAGTCTCCAGTTTCTCCAGCTCTGTTTCCAGGTCCTGGATGCGGTTGCTTATCTCTGTCCGGTCGAGGGTAGCTACCCAGTCGCCTTCTTCCACCACTGATCCCTCCGGGATGAGCTCAGCGATCTGTGCGTTCCATATTCCCACCAACCGCAAACCGGAAGGCCCCGAGATGTTTTCCGAATTTTTTGCCTCAAGCTCCCCGCTCGTATAGACGCTGATCTCGAAATCCCCTTTTGAAACAGGTACCGTGATCGCCTCAAAAGTCTGTGCGTCCTCCCGCAGGAGGTACCAAAGGCCCACAACCACAAGGGCCAGCACAGCAATCAAAATATATTTCTTTTTCATCTTTTTATATATTTTCAACTAATTGTTATTGAGGTGTTTATGTTCTTGTCAAAAGTTCATAGGTTGGGTTGCAACTGTCAAAATGTCGAAATGTCGAAATGTCGAAACGTCCCAATAATCATCCTCCTGTGTGTCAAAAATCCTGTCATGGGCGTTTCAACTAGTCAAATGTCAAACCCCATCCCTACAACCTGACCCACGCCGGGCAGTGGTCCGAGTGCTTCACTTCGGGCATGATCCCGGCGTCTTGCAAAGATGAAACGAGGGGTTCAGTCACCATATTGTAATCGATGCGCCACCCCAGGTTCCTGGCTCGCGAATTAGCTCGCCAGCTCCACCATGTATACTGTTCGGGCTGCTGGTTAAAGTGCCTGAAGCTGTCTGCAAAGCCGCTTTCCAGGAATGCAGTCATCCATTCCCTTTCTTCGGGCAGGAACCCCGACACATTTATATGTTTTTCAGGGTCGTGGATGTCTATCTCCTTATGGCAAATGTTAAAATCGCCGGCGATGACCAGGTTGGTACGATCTTTCGCCAGCTTTCCGATGTAATTATAGAAATCCCGCAGCCAGTCCATTTTAAAGTAATGTCTTTCTTCGGAGCCGCCCCCGTTGGGGTGATATACGCTGATGACGCTGAGGTTGCCAAAGTCTGCGCGCATCAGGCGGCCTTCCCTGTCGTAGCGTTCGACACCCATTCCATGCTCCACGTGGTCGGGTTTCTTTTTGCAGAGTATCCCAACACCGCTGTATCCCCTGCGTTCTGCTGAATGCCAGTAGCTATTATAGCCCCGTTCTTCGAATGCTTCTACCGGGATCTGCTCTGGTTGCGCTTTGCTTTCCTGGATACAGACCACATCGGGCGACTCTGCGTCCAGCCAGGCCGGAAAATTTTTTGCTACGGCGGCCCGGATACCGTTTACATTATAAGATACGATATACATAGGCAACGGTGTTATTCTTCTCCTTTCAGGATGCGCTCTGCTCTTTCGTGTGCTTCATCGATCACCTGCTGAGCCCTGTTGTCGGCTTCTTCTTCCAGCTGGTCGGCCCGGCGGTTGGCTTCGCGGACAAGGGAGTCGGCAGCACGCTGGGCGGCGGCACGTGCGATAGGGCCCTCAGCCTCTTCAACAAGTCTGTCGGCTTGCTCCCCGGCCTCCCTGCGTATACGATCTGCGGCACGTCGTGCTTCGCGGCGTATGTTTTCCGCCTGTTGNTCCGCCTCATCTATGACCTGCTGTGCGCGCCGTTCCAGCTCCTCGCCCACCGCTTCACGCGTCTCGTCTATCCTCTCCCGCACCTCTTCCTCGGCGCGTTCGCGTGTCCGGTCTACCTCATCACGGATACGGTCTTCGGTATCCCTCATGAACCGGTCGACCTCGTCGCGGAGCATATCTCTCACATCATCGATGGTACCTGACATGTCGAGAGACAGTTCGGGGTCTGTGACGGTGCCTGTTATCAGGATGTCGATTTCCACCCTGTCGCCGGGATCGACCTGAAAGCCTCTTTCAGCTGCCTGGCTGACCAGGTTGTCGATCACCTCGGTGGCCTGTGTGCCAAACTCTTCGTACGGAACACCCAGGCGCATCACATAATCGATGCGCTGGTCGAACCAGGTGGTGCCGCTGATGGTGGCATCCGAACGGCCAAAGGTGATCTCAAAGGGCTCGGTCTCTACCTTGCCATCGGCGAAAGTAAACCTGAGGGCTACATCTCCCACTTCCAGCTCCCGGAAACGGTCCATGTCAAGGCGGTCGGCAAGACGAACGAGGGCCGGGAGGTTCTGCACCACGATGTCGCGGGAACGGATGTTACCCTCACCGGCAAGGGTTTCCAGCACAGGTTGCATGGTTTGGTCGAGAGTGGCGTTCATGGTCAATCCACCCGATATACTTCCGCTTGTGTATTGCCCGACGGGGGCCAGCACCTCCATGGTGTTGAAGGTTACAAAACTCTCCTGAATGTCAAAGCCCGAGATGTCCAGGCTCAGAGCTACATCCGGGTTGCCGGCTTTCGTTTCATAGTATCCGTTTAGCACGAGCCTGCCTCCCAGCAGGTTCATCGAAAGCTGATCCAGCTGCGCTCTCTGGTCTGCGACCCGTATACGGCCGTTCAGGTTGGAAATGTCCATGTCGTCAAACACCAGTTGCCCGATCTGCGCACGCAGTGCAAAATCGATATTGGCAGGTACGGTTATGACAGACATATGCCCGGGAGCTTCTTCCCGTGCCGCCTGCAGGTCAGGGGTTTCTTCCCGCTGGGCAAGCAGTTCGGCAGATTCCGGCATGTCGGGCATAAACTGGTTTATGTTGAGATAGTCTGAGGAGATACTCAGGTTCCCTCTCAGCACTTCTCCTTCGAAGACATAATTCAGGATGTTGTCGACACGTCCGCTTACATCCAGCATGTTGTCTGCCATGCCGGCCCGCATTCTGTCGATGGAAAGATGCCTGGGGCTGAACGTGCTTTCGAGATAAGGCATCTCAAAAGGTGCCGGCAGCATGTTCATGTCTGCTTTGATGTCGCGGGCCCCCAGGCTTCCCGTTGCATGGAACCTGTGGTACTCGCCCCTTTCGATTGAGGACAGACGGCCCCGGGCTTCAAGCTGAGCTTCCGTTGAGCCTTCCAGCACCAGGCCGTCTTCCACCGGGATGAACTGCATCACCTCGCCCAGGTTGAGGCTCATATTCATGGCCATGTCAATCCATGGATCCGACACGGGGTTACGCATGGCAAAGCGCGCTTCGAAAGGGTTGCCGCCCATATTTAACCTGAACTCGGACATGTCAATACGAACGTCGTCCATGCCCGTACCCTCGTTGGTGGCACGCAGATCGATATTCACATCGCGCACCGACTCCGGCAGGTCAGGATACCTTAACATGCCGTCGGCCAGCTTCAGGGTAAGGTCAAATCCCGGCAGTCGATCCCCTTCAAGCATCTCAGGGGAAAAGTTTCCGCGGGCTTCAAGCCGCGCTTCCAGCATGCCTGCCAGGTCCATGCCTTCCTCCAGCGGAACGAACTGCATCACCTCACCCAGGTTCAGGCTCGTATTCAAGGCCATGTCAACCCAGGGGTCCGAGACAGGGTTACGCATGGCAAAACGCGCATCAAATGGATTCCCGCCCATGTTAAACCTGAACTCGGGCATGTTGATCCGAACGTCGTCCATGCCCGTGCCTTCGTTGGCCACATGCAGGTCTATGTTCACGTCGCGCACCGACTCCGGCAGGTCGGGATAGCTGAACATGCCGTCATCAACTTTCACCATGAAATCAAAGCCCGGGATCTGGTCGCCTTTGAGCAGGCCGTTCACCCTTCCTTGCATGGCAAGGCTTCCATCGGTGCTGAGTGCGAAGAAATCATCGGTATACAATGCGGGGATGATGGAGAGGAAGGCTGCGAAATCCGACCTGGCGGAAGCAAAAGAGAAGTCCATCATGGTACCTCCGTCCTCCGGCAGGCTTATCACACCGTCAAAAACGAGGGGGAGCGCATTCAGGACAAATTCGTTTTCGCGGAATGTGAAGACCCAGTTTCTGAGGTCCATTTCCACTTCTGCGGTAAGGTCAACGCCCACGTTGCTGAGTATGGGCATGCGGTCATAGCGCAGGCTAAGCGCATCAACCCTGGCATTGCGGGTGCGCACATTGGTTACATCCATGGTGAGGTCACCGCGCATGCGGCCCGTCAGACCTTTCACGTCGACATAGGTAAGAAATACGTCGTCATGATAAATGATGTTTGCACCGCGAATGTCTATGCTTCGCAAAGCCAGCGAAAAATCGGATGGCTCAGCGGGAGCGTCCGGTTCATCATCCGGATCTTTTTCCGCCACAGGCACTATATCCCAGTTGGCGCTCCGGTCTTCGAGCATCCGGAAGCGCAAATCCGGCCTGATCAGCTGGATCTGTTTGATCTCATAGCCATCACCAAACAGGCTTCTGAGGTCTATGGTCACCCGGAGGCGTTCGATGCTTGCAAGGGTGTCGCCCTCGAATGGGGCTTCGTTCTCCACCACGATGTCATCAAGACGCAGCGATACGTCAGGGAAACTGCGTAGCAGGGAGAGGCGGTAACGCCCAAAATCAACCCGGGCGTCAACCTGTTCGTTTACTTCGTGTTTTATGCGCTCAACAATCGCATCCTGAAACAGGAATGGCAGCGTGATCAGCAGTATTAACAGTACCAGGATCACAACAAAAAACCATTTTATTATTTTTCTTACCATGATGATGAGGTTTTTAAGATGATGTTTTAATAAAAACGATTGGCTGAGATGCAATATTTTGCACTGCGCCCGGGCTTAAGATCCGGTCATTGGATCAGCCTGTAAAAATACGGAAAATATCGTTCAGAGATTAAGNTTAAGGATAAGATTAAGGATAAGATTAAGGATAAGATTAAGGATAAGATTAAGGATAAGATTAAGGTTGAGGTTAAGGTTGAGGTTAAGGTTGAGGGTGAGGATGTGCGAGGGTGAAGCGATTCGGTGTTAGAGTTAAGATTAAGGTTGAGATTAAGGTTAAGGATGAGCGGGGGTGAAGCGATTCGGTGTTAGAGTTAAGATTGAGGTTGAGATTAAGGTTGAGGATGAGCGGGGTGAAGTGAAGTCTTGTGTGAGGAATACAATTCACATGCATTACCTTGGTTATGGTAATATGTTAATGAGATATAATTATTTGACGGACGGCAGAAGA
>SL_5KL_010_SEDDRAFT_10001297_pt1 | contig 15178 bp, 9 predicted proteins | sample SodLakKL_010_SED_FD_9118 | JGI IMG/M metagenome (IMG submission 9118)
CGGTCGCCCACCGAAACCCGTATCTCCCGGATCTCATCGTCGCTCCGGGCCCGGAGCACCGCCTCTCGCTCGCCCATCACCGTCCCGGTGAAGCGGCGCCAGGTCTCCAGGTCTCCCCGGTCCACCTGGTGGACCAGGACGGGGAACCCTGTCCGGTCCCGGATCTCGTCCACCGTGGGATCCGGCTCGTCGTCTCCTGCGAGTTGGATGATCCGAACCACCAGGATCACCACCACCACGAGTCCCAGTGTCGAGAGGATCCAGCCTGTTCGTCCCATGCGAGCCATAGGGTTACCCATCCATCGGATCGGAGTCGCTGTCATCGGGTGTCGCCTGGATCCGGGTGGCCAGGAGGGGAACCTCCCCGCCTGTCACCCGCTCCAGCCGACTCAGGGCCTGCACATAACTCAGGAGCCCTTCGGCCTCGTTGACCCGAGCTTGCTGAAGGTTCAGGCGTGCGTTGGAGAGTTCCAGCGCCGTGGCCGAGCCTGCGGTGAAGCGGAGTTCCGCCAATTCCAGAGCCCGGGCCGCCTGTTCCACCGTCCCTCGCCGGGCCTCCACCTCCGCCAGCGCGGCGTTGAAGTCCGCCATCGCCCCATCGAACTCAAGGAGGATCCCCTCCTCCAGACGCTGGCGCTCCAGCTGTGCCGACCGTACCTCGGAGCGGGCACCCTCCACCTCGGCGCTCCGCCGGAACCCGGTGAAGAGGGGGATGGACACCTGGAGCCCCACATTCCAGTCTTCCCGCCAATCGGTTCCGGGGAGCACCGAGGTGGGGAAGGCCTGATAGCCGAACTCGGCGAAGGCTGAGGCGGAGGGACGGAATCCGGCCCGGGCCAGGCGGACCTGGTCTTCCTGGATCCGGATCTGCTCGGCGGCGGCCTGGAGCGCCGGCCGATCCGTCACCGCCGCCTCCAGCGCACTCCGATCCACATCGATGAGTTCCGCGGCAAGGCGGGTGGTCAGCTCCACTTCCCGGTCCCGGGGGATGTTCACCAGGCGCCTCAGGTTCTGCCGCGCCAGACGAGCCCCATTCTCCGCCTCCACGATCCCCGGACGAAGGTTGTCCCGTTCCACTCGGGCCGTGAGGACGTCGAACTCCGATGCCAGCCCCCGCTCCCGGAATGAGCGCACCTCCTCCAGTTGCCGATCAGCCAACTNCCAGGCCTCAGTGGAGATTTCCACCAGAAGGTCCGAGAAGACCGCCTGGAAGTAGGCATCCTGCACCTCGGCTCGGAGCTCNGCCTCGGTCTCCTCCAGCTCCCGAGCCAGCAGACTCCGAACCCTCTCGGCGATGTCCAGACCGATGGTCACCTGCCCCTGGGCGTAGAGGGTCTGGTTGATGGAGAGGCTGGCGATCCAGGTGTTGGGCCGTCCGAAGGGAAGGTCGGCGAAGGGGTTGTCGTCCTGGCTATCCATTCCATTCCCGGGGGTCATCCCCGGGGTCTGGGCCAGATCGTCGAAGATGCTCCGAATCTGCCGGGTGTAGGCCAGGCTGGTAGACACCTGGGGGAAGGCCCCGGACCGGACCTGGATGATCTCTTCTTCCGCTTGGAGGATCTGTTCCCGAACCAACTCCACCTCTTCGCCCGTGTCCAGTGCGAGGCGTACCGCCTGGTCCAGGGAGAGCCGGACGGGATCATCCGGTTCTGCATGGACCTCCGGGTCCGTTTTCCACAACCGTTCCGCCGGGGGCAGATCCCTCGCTGCCCCCTCCACCGCCAGGACCGCCGGCGCCGCTCCCTCAGGCGCCTGTCGGCTCTCTGCGCTCACGGGGGCGGTGATCCATCCCGCCACAACAAAGGTCAGAAAGAACGCAGTGGGAAAGACACCCATCATTGGGCCTCCATCTCCGTGTTGAGGGAGTCGTGCGAATGGGACACCCTGTCCTCCATCGCTGCCCACCGAGCCCGGACCCCCCGAAGCTCCCCAAGAAGAAACCGGTGGAAATCCCCCACCTCACGGATCCGGCGACGCCCCACATCCAGGTCGGGGGGGAGGGTTTCCAGGGCATCGTCCAGGATCCCCAGGAAGGCCTTCACCCGACCCTGCGCCGCATCCAGGCTCCGAAGCGAGAGGTCCGGCGCCACCCGGTAGAAGTCCCGACGGTCCCCGCGGAAGGACACCCGCTCGGCCCACCCGCCGCTCTCCAGGAGACGGCAGTTCATGGAGCACGATCCCTTGCTGACCCCCAGCTCCCGGGAGATGGCGTCCAGGGGGAGGGGGTCTTCCCGGATGAGGAGGAGTCCCATGATCCGACCCGCTGTCCTGGGCAGTCCATCGGACTCGAACTGAAGCCCCATCCGTTCGATGAAGCGCTCCGATTGCTCGTGCATGGGAATGGCGAGGCTCCGACGAGAGGGGAAGACGACAGGGCGGGAAACCGAAGACGGAAGGGCCGAGCGTTCCGGGCCACATCCGGCCTCACCTCCGCATCCACACTCGAACCCGTTCGGAACGTTCAATCTGTATTGAACGCCAGAAACGTCAAGGCCTCGAGAAAATCATCCCCCCAAAGAGCCCCTTCCCATCCGGCGAGCCATGGTGAGCCCGAAGCTCAGCCCCCCACCACCACCGCCAATCGCAGGCCGGACGGGCTGAGGGAAAACCCGTCGACGGCTACAACCCAAGGGTTCAGATTCAGAATGGGATGCCAGAACCGGTCTTGCCCCGGCTGGAAGCGGTAGAGTACGCCCTCGTGTGCCATGACCAGCGCGGGCCCCGGCCCCAGTGGTCCGGAAGGCATCCAGGTATGTTCCCGGCTGCCCGGCGGCGTGTCCACCAGCATCGGAAAGGAGTCGGAGAGGGCATCCATGCGACGGACCCAGCGCTGATCCCCGTCGCCCTTGACGAACGAGATCGCCTCCTGGTCCGGTACCCGTGCCAGCCCGGGCGACACATCCTCCGTAACCCGATGGAGCGTTTCCTCCGAAAGATGGGCCAACCAGAGAACGCCGGGGCTGCCACTGCGAAGGATCGCCACGGTCTCCCCATCGACCCATTCATGGGTTACCGCATCATCCAGGGCCGGAAGGATGGGTCGTTCCGCCGTCCCATCCAGTTCCACCCGGTGGAGGCTCCCGGATCCCCGGGAACCGACGGGACGAATGAAGGACAGCCCCAACCCGTCCGGTGTCAATCGCGGATCGTTCCCCTCCCTCCCCAGGGCGGCCAGGGCGGCCCCATCGTCATCAGCGACGTCACCATGGAGCCGGTATGCAGCGATCCGGGCCGAGGGTGGATCACGCCCCTCCGCCCGGTCCCACTCTCCTGCCACCGCAACCCCACCTTCCGGGACGTAGAGCTCCGGAGAGGTGACCGTCAGTATCAGAGTGAAGTCGTCCAGGAAGATGGCCTCGGAGCACACCCCACCTCCGGAGACCGAGACCGTATGCAGATCGGCCACATGGAGGTGGTCGCCGTGTGGGTAGAGGTCCAGAACCACGACGCCACATCCGGCTGCATCCTGGGGCGGGGCGGGCGCCGGAGGCGATTGGGCCCAGGAAGCCGAGGCAGACCCGAGGTGGGCCAGGACCGACAGCAGAACCAGGAGGAAGGCCATCTGGGTTCCGCCTCTCCCCATCGTCCCGGAGCCCCGAAGGCCGATCGAGCCCGGAAATGGACTATCCCTGGTCGTTGGGGAGACGGGAGCCTTCAGCCGGCCCGAGATCAGCAGGCGCGCCCGCCCCGCCCCCGGGGGTGCTGGAAGGCGAACCCCGACCCCATGGTGGGTGAGTCCACCCAGTCCAGCCGCAGGCCGTCCAGCGCCCAGGCGCTGGTGGGATCCAGAAAGATACGAACCCCCTGGGACTCCAGGATGACATCATCGTCCTCAGGCTCCACCTCCATGACCATCCCGAACCGCGGGGTGCCTGAGCATCCTGCTCCCGGCTTCATGGTGATGCGGAGTCCGCCCTCGGCCAGGAGGTCCTCCTCGTCCAGCATCTCGCGGATCCGGTCCAGGGCGGGCTCCGTCAGGTGAAGGCGTACCGGGCTGACGGCAGGTTCGGCGTGCTCGGGATCCAGAACGGCCATGGGAGCCTCCAGGCGAAGGTGGAAACCATGGGAGGCAGGACAGTTTGCTCCCCGGTCTTCATGGGACCCAGTAGCGGAAGAAGCGTTCCCGGGCGCATCCTTCACAGGATCCCGTCCAGATAGAAGTGCAGCCGCCACCGGTCGGCGCGGTGCAGGCCCCTGGCCACATCGGCCCGGAGCAGGCCATCCAGGACGGAAAGCCCCAGGCCCACGCTCCGGCTGGTCTCATCCCATCTCACCTGATCCGTGCTTCCGGCCCACCCCACATCGCCGAAGAGGGCGACTCGGGCTCCGCGACCGGTGCGGGCCGTCTCGACCCGGGCGAATCCGTGGGCAGGCCCCACCAGGGACCCGGTTCTGACTCCCCGTACCGTGCCCGGGCCTCCGATCTGGAACTCCCGCTGCGGCGGAAGGTCACCCCACCCGCGGCCTGCCCCCACCTCCAGGCCAAACTCCAGCGGCCCCAGGGGCTGAACCCCGCCAACCGAGAGGGCAAGTCGTCCGTACTCACCCTCCCCCACCGCAGCCTCCGCCGTGAGCCGTCCGAATACCCGTCCTCCGGTCGCCTCGCGGCCCCAGTGTCCATCCGCTGCTCCCCGGAGCCCCACCCAGCCACCCTCCCGAGCCTCCCGGTTCATCCGAAGGGTATCGCCCCCCACCCAGCGGCGGACCGTGAAGTCCGTATTCTTCGCCACCGAGCCATGGTGCTCGGCGAAGGCCGCCAACCGGAGTGAGCCACCCCGCTCCCGGCGATGAACTGCGGCCTCGGCCCCGGTGACCCGGTGGTAGTGGCCTGCGTCGTACCCGGTGAAAAGGGTCGAGAGGGAGGCGGACAGACCCAGGGGGTCGTCCCAGTCCGAGCCATGGGCCAGGGCGTGGTAGACCGTCAGGTCCCGGCCGCCGTCGCCATCGCCCCGACGGATCCGGAGTTCTCCCAGGGGAACCGGGCCCGCAAGGCCGAGGCGGGTCTCGGCGCGGATGGACCAGCCTGGCCGAAGGGGCGCGGAGAGAGCAACCCCGGGGCTGAGGCCCTCCACCCGATTATACCGGAGGAGACCATCGGAGACCCCCCAATCGACACGGGGCAGGAAGACATCGGCGGAAGGGAGGATCCGCTCCAGATCCGCACGGAAGGCACTCAATTCCTCCGGTGTGAAGGGGCGTGGAGGGGAAGCGGGCCAGGCCGAGGAATCAGGGTCCGGTCGTCGGACCAGCCCTTCGTGGAGCACCTCCGCTGGAGGCACCAGAGTCGTGATGCGGACCGAGTCTCCCTCGGCGGCCCCCTCCGCCCGGGAGGGACGAAGGTGCTCTCTCATGGCCCAATGGTCGGGCGCCTCCGCCAACTCCGCCATGGCTCCCGGATCCCCGTTCACCTGGTAGTCGTCCACCTGCCATTGGATGACGGCAGGGATCCGGAGGAGATTTCCGAACCGGACTTCCATTGTGAGGGCGTAACGGTAGGGCATCCACCAGGTCATCTCCTGGAGGGTGTAGTCGGCGGCAACCTCTCGTATCTCCACCTGGATCCGGCGGAACAGGGGCGCCACCCGCTCCCCCCTGGCCCCTGGGGAATCAGGGAGATCCTCCACGACCACGATAGGGCGGGCCGGCCGGTAGGCGGCCCGGACCAGGTCCCCGGTGGATGCGTCGAACCAGAGGGACCCCACCACCAAGCGGGGGTCCACCCGCCGCGGGTCCACCCGCACCTCCACCAACTCCAGGCTCCGGGAGTCGCCGGGGAGGGTGAGACGGAGGGTATCTCCACTCTGATAGCGATACGCCACGTCTGCCGTATCAGCCAGCGGGTGAAGCGCCCAGTCGCCACCCCCAAAAAGGATGCGGTCGTCCCCGGGACGCTGGAACACGGGAGAAGACCCACCGGTGAGGCTGCTCAACGTCTGTGCCAGCGACTCCGCCAGTTCGGGATCATCCTCGCTCCGTGTTCCCGCCATGGGGATGGCCTGCCGCGCTCCCTCCCAACGAACCACCCCGTCCCCGGAAGCATCCCAGGCCACCCGAGCGCGTCGTTCGTCCGTGAAGGCGGTACGCTCGCGTCGGAAGCGGCTTCCGGTCAGCCCCACCTCCACCCGCTCCCAGACCGTGGCTTCGTAGCGTTCCACGCCCACCGCCATCCGACCACGGGCCGACCGAGCCTGCTCCACCAGGGCCTGGACGCCTGGATCGGACCAGGTGTCGTCAGTGGGAATCCCCACAGGCTCCTGCGCAGCCCCTGGTGCGGGAGCCAGGAGGAGGAGGGGAAGGAAGAGGAGAAGTGAAGTAGTCATACCCTCTCTACGTCTTCCGACGAGAGAAGGATTCAGCCCGGGGCACCGGGGCGTCACCCGGCAGTCACCCGCCCACGTCCCCACCAGCGTCTTCCCCAGCGAGCCAGGAAGATCCCCGAGAGAATGATGGCGGCACCCACAAGCTGAAGCCCCGCTGGGACCTCACCGAGCCAGAGCCACGCCACCAGCAGCGCCACCACCGGTACCAGATTGGAGTAGGCGGAGGTCCGGGCACTGCCCAACCGGACAACACCCCGATACCACAAGAGATACGCCACTCCCAGAGAGAACACCCCGGAGAAGACCACCGCCACCCACGGTCCCGCACCCAGTGAAGCGAGCTGGGCGTCCGCCAGGGACGGCAGCCCCAGGACCACCAGCACGGCAGAGCCGGACCAGAGGGTCCACGCGATCACCGGGAGCGCGCCATACCGGAGACTCAGGGGCCGGGTCCCAACGGTGTATGCCGCCCAGCTTATGGCGGCCAGGAGCATGAGAAGGTCTCCCCTGAGGGAAGCCCCTTCGATCCCCACCCCCCCGCTCCCGCCAATCACCATGAGGGCAACGCCCAGGACCGTCAGGAAGACGCCTCCCCAGACGGTTCGGTCCAGGGTTCCCTCCCGGGTTGCCGCCGCCAGGAAGAGGGCCCAGACGGGGACCGTGGCCATCAGTAGGGCTGCGTTCCCGGCCCGGGTTCCGTCGAGGCCGTAGATGAAGAGGAGCTGGTACGCCGCATTCCCCAGGAATCCCAACCCGAGAATGGCCGGAAGATCCCGAGGGCGGATCCGGGGGAGGGGCCCGGTGGCCCTGACCACCACCCAGATCACCAGGCAGGCAAGGGGGAAGCGGAGGGCATTCAGGGCCAGGGGGGACAGCTCCTCCAGCGCCCACTTCACCACGGCGAAATTGCTTCCCCAGATGAGGGTCAGCCCCACCAACCCAAGGTCCGTGACCGGATCAGAGGGCGGAGCATCCGATGGAATGACGGGCTCGCGGGTCAAGCAGCCTCCGCGATTCGCGTAAGCCTTTTCATCAATACCCTCCGAGGATACTTTCTGCGGTGCCAAGGCCGCCGGGATCGGCGGATCCTGCGGTCTTCACTGGACGAAGCCACCACATCGCACCCGGCCCGTCCACCGTCCCTCCCCAGAGGAACGCGTGACAAAGCTCGAATCCGACGCCACGTCCGGCACGCCGGACCGAGATCAAATCAAGACCACCGAGGACCCCGACGCCGAATCCGAAGTTCCCACCTCCGCCTTGCAGGGGGGACCGGGGGAGCAGGCCTCCGAGGGCGATGCTCCATACGCTGGGGACGCCGGCCCGGACCAGGAGTTCTTCGTGGTGGGTGTGGGGGCCTCCGCCGGGGGGTTGGAAGCACTGGGTAAGTTCTTTGAGGGGATGCCCCCGGACTGCGGGATGGCCTTTGTGGTGATCCAGCACCTCTCCCCGGACCACAGGAGCTTCATGGTGGAGCTCCTGTCCAGGCAGACCCGCTTGCCGGTTCATCGGGCCGAGGACGGTGTGCGCATCGAACCCGGGCACATCTACCTCATCCCTCCCCGGACCAACCTCAAGATCCACCAGGGACGTCTCCTCCACGTTCCGCCGGACTCGTCCCGGGGAGTGAATCTGGCCATCGACACCTTCTTTCGCTCCCTGGCAGAGGATATGGGGAGCCGGGCGGTGGGGGTGGTCCTCTCGGGGACAGGGAGCGACGGAACCATGGGGATCCGGGCCGTGAAGGAGGTGGGAGGCCTGGTCATGGTCCAGAGCGAGGGGTCAGCCCAATTCGATGGTATGCCCCGGAGCGCCATTGCCACCGGGCTCGCCGACTTCGTACTCCCACCGGAGGATATGCCGGAGCAGCTTCTCCGCTTCGTCCGCCATCCCTTCGCGGCACGGCAGGAGCTCATCCAGCGAGAGGAGGGCGCCACCGACGTCACCATGCGGAGGCTCTTCCTCCGGCTCCGGGACCGGACGGGGGTGGACTTCTCCTTCTACAAGGCGTCCACCATCGACCGTCGGGTGGCCCGCCGCATCTCCATCAACCAGCTCCACAGCCTGAAGGAGTACGAATCCTTCGTCCAGCGCTTCCCGGAAGAGCTCGACCAACTCTTCAACGAATTCCTCATCGGCGTCACCAACTTCTTCCGGGACCCGGAGGCTTGGGAGACGCTGGCCCAGGAGGTGGTCCCCGGCATCCTGGCTCGGGGCTCGGAGCAGGAGCCGGTCCGGGTCTGGGTCCCGGCCTGCGCCACCGGGGAGGAAGCCTACTCCATCGCCATGCTCCTGGCCGATGCCATGCGGCGCACCGGGCGCAGGCGGGAAGTCACCATCTTCGGGACGGATATCTCCTCTACCTTCATCCATACAGCCAGCCAGGGCTTCTATACGGAAAGCGAGGTCACCAACATCCCTTCGGCCAAGTTGAGTGACTACTTCACCCCGACCCAGGGTGGCTACCGGGTGACCAGGTCGCTCCGGGAGATGGTCACCTTCGCCCAGCACAACCTCCTCAAGGACCCTCCGTTCACCCGTATCGACCTCATCAGCTGTCGCAACGCCCTCATCTACTTCAGCCAGCCCCTGCAGAGCCGGGTCCTGGCCATGTTCCACTATGCCCTTCGCAAGGACGGCTACCTCTTTCTCGGGTCCAGCGAGAGCCTGGGAGAACAGACGAGTCGATTCGCCGGAGTGAGTCTCAAGCACAGGATCTTCCAGGCCCGCAGCGGAGTGACGCTTCCCCGAACCCTGGCGCCGCCGCTCCAGGGGGGGCGTTCAACCATGCCCGCCATGCCGCCGTCCAGTGAGACCGCCGTCTCTGATCGGTCCCAGGCGCTCCACCGGCTGGAGACGGTGTACCGGGAAATCATCACCGACTACGCCCCGGCCTGCATTGTGGTGAACCACCGGAACGAGGTGGTCCACCTCTTCGGTGGCGCCACCGATTACCTTCGCTTCCGTGAAGGCTCGGTGAGCAATGACCTCCTCCGGCTCACCCAGCACAATCTCGCTCCGGCGCTGCGGACGGCGCTGCACCGGGTGGATCGGGAGGGAGGCGAGTTCAGCCTCGAGAATGTCCGCATCCAGGACGAGACGTCTGTTCGGACCGTCCGGATCCGGGTTCGGGAGGTGGGTGGCGAGCATATCGATGGACCGGCGCTCCGCCTCGTCTTCATCGAAGAGAAGAAGCGCGAGCCCCAGGCCCCCGGTTCCGTAGAGGAGTACGATCCGGATGACGCAAACCCGGCGCTGGCCCGGCGTCTCGCCGAAACGGAGCAGGAACTCGTCTACACCAAGGAAAGCCTCCAAGCCACAGTGGAAGAGCTGGAGACGTCCAACGAGGAGCTCCAGTCGTCCAATGAGGAGCTACTTGCCACCAACGAGGAGCTTCAGTCCACCAACGAAGAGCTCCAGTCGGTGAATGAGGAGCTCCAGACGGTCAACTCCGAATCTCAGTACCGCATCGAGGAGCTGAACGAGCTCACCAACGACATCAACAACCTATTCGCCACCTCCAATGTCGGGACCCTCCTCCTGGATCAGGACCTGAGGATCCGCAAGCTGTCTGCGAGCCTGGAGCGGCTGATCCCGGTGAAGGAGAGCGATGTGGGCGTCCCCATCGAACTCCTGGCCCGTCACCTCCGCGAACCGGACCTTCCGGATATGGCCAGGTCGGTCCTCCTCCGGGAGGAGGGTGGCGAGGTGGTGGCGGAGCAGCCCGACGGACGGGTCTTCCTCCTGCGCATGATGCCCTACCGGACGGAAACCGGGCTTACCGAGGGACTCGTCCTCACCGTGATCGACATCACGGAACGGCGCCGAGCCGAAGAACGGGAGGTGCGCCAGGCGCGGTTGATCAGGGGAGTGCTGGATGCCATTCCCGCCAACGTGGCGGTGGTGGACCCGGACGGCGTCATCATCGCCGTGAACCAACCCTGGGTGGAATTCGCCTCCCTCAATCCCACCGCGGACGCCTCTCCGGTACCTTCCGGGGGCGCGGGTGTGGGCACCAACTACTTCCGGATCTGCCAGGAGTCGGAGGGCGAATCCGGACACGAGGCAGAAGCCTGCCTCTGGGGCTTCCAATCGGTCCTGGCCGGAGAGCGTGAGTCCTTCTCCCTGGAATACCCCTGTCACTCACCTGACGAGTTCCGCTGGTTCGTGGTCACCGCCACGAGCCTCCCGGATCGTTCGGGGCTCGTCATCGCCCACTTCGACGTTACGGAACGGAGACAGGCGGAGGCGGCGCTGGGGGGCCTCCTGGCACTGGTGAGGGACCCTTCCTCCCTGGTGGGAACGGTGAGCCAGGACGGACGGATCACCACCATGTCGGGCCCCGTGGAACCCATCCTCGGGGTAGCGGCCAAGAGGCTGGTGGGAACCCGGTATCTGGACACCGTTCCGTCGACTTATCGGAAGCTGGAGGAAGAGGCCCTGGATCTGGCGCTACGTGGGAAGGGAAACGGACCGCTTGAGACTGCACGCCACCCCCTGGGCACGTCCGATGCCGCTACACCGTCGGAGTGTGCACTCTGGCTGGCCCCCATGATCCAGGCCGACGGACACCGGGACGGGGTAATCTTCGTCCTGGTTCCCGAGACGAAGGGCACGGGAGCAGGAGAGTCGTGACGAATCGAGCATCTACCTCAGAACTCCTTACCGGCACGACGCCAAGGACGATGCGGTGACTGAGTCTCCCTCTCCCCACCCGAGTGGAGGTGGGGATCGCCGCAAGGATCGCCCCTCCCACGAGCTCCTGGCCGAACTCCAGATCCATCAGGTGGAGCTGGAGATGCAGAATCAGGAGCTCCGGGAGACTCAGGCCTCTCTGGAGAAGGCCCGCCAGCGCTACTTCCAACTCTTTGATCTATCCCCCGCCGGATTCCTGGTCATCGATTCCGACCGCCGCATCCGGGAGGTGAACCAGACGGCAGCCCAACTCCTGGGAGCCCCTCCTTCCCGACTTCGCACCGAGTTCTTCCGGAAGCACGTCCCATCCGGAGAGCGCGAAGCCCTGGGCAGAGTCCTGGCCAGTGTCCTGGACGACCGGACCACGGCTCGCCAGGTCTGCCGGCTGAGGGATGCGGAGGGACGTTCCCTCACGGTCCGCATGGACGGCTCTCCTGTGGGCTCGGACCAGGGCCAGAACCTGGGCCTCCTGGCCCTGGTGGATATTACTGCCGAGAAGCAGGCCACCCGCCGCCTGGAGCAGGTCTTCGAACTGGCTCCGGACCCCATGTTCATTCTGGATATGGGAGGAGGGGTGCAGACCGTCAGTCCATCCACCACCCGCATGACCGGATATGGAGTGGATGAGCTCCAGGGGTCATCCCTACTGGATCTGATCCACCGACGGGACCGGGACAGGGTCCAGGGAGAGCTGGAACAGTTGGCCTCAGGTCTGTCCGAGTGCCGGTTCGAGGCCCGGCTGATCGGTCGAGACGGCAAAGTCAGGACTCTGTCCTGGTCGGGGATGTCAGCCCGGGACGAGAACCTCCTGTACCTAACCGGTCATGACATCACTCCCAGGCTCGCCCGGGAAGAACGCCTGAGGCGCAGCGAAGCGTTGCTCACCAACGCCCAGCGAATCGCCCGGATGGGGATATGGGAATACGAAGTTCGCAGGCGCCGACTGCACTGGTCCGGAGAGATCCACCGAATCTTCGGCGTAGCAGGCGACGAGTTGAACCGGGACCTCCGGAAGTTCCTCTCCATGGTCATGGCCGAAGACCGGGATCGCCTTGGGCAGGCTCTTCAGAGAGCCCGAGAGGGTGACACCAACCTGGAGGTGGAGTACCGAATCCGCAGGCCGGACGGCGAGATCCGCACCGTCTTTCAGCGGGGGGAAGTGTATCGGGATGAAGCGGGCCGCCCCTTGCGCCTCATGGGGATGGTCCTGGATATAAGTGAACGCCGGGAACTGGAAGATCGCTTGCTCAGGAGCCAGAAGCTGGAGAGCATCGGTCGGTTGGCGGGAGGCATTGCCCATGACTTCAACAACTTCCTCACCGTCATCCTGTCCTCCACCGAGGTCAAGCTCCGAGAACTCGCCGAAGACGACCCACTCCGGGAAGAATTCCGGGAGGTCCACGACGCGGCGGAGCGGGCAGCGCTGCTGACGTCTCAACTCCTGGCGTTCGGGCGGCGGCAGGTGGTTCAACCTCGGATCCTGGATCTGCGTCAGGTGGTCCGGGAGACCCTCGCCATGCTCAGACGGCTTCTGGGAGACGACGTCCTGGTCGAAGCCTCACTTGATGGCCCCTTTGCCGGCGTAATGGCTGACCGGAGTCAGTTGGAGCAGGTGATCTCCAACCTGGTACTCAACGGTCGTGACGCTATGCCCGATGGCGGAACGCTACGCATCGAGTTGGACAGATACGTGGTTCCCGAAGACCAGGGGACGGACCCGGAACTTCCGCGCCCCGGCCCTCACGTACGACTCCGCATCTGGGATGAGGGCGTGGGGATGGACGATGAAGTCCGAAACCAGATCTTCGAACCCTTTTTCACTACAAAGCAGCTTGGACAGGGAACGGGGCTGGGCCTCGCCACCGTCTACGGGATCGTACGGCAGAACGATGGAAGGATCTGGGTGGAAAGCACCCCCGGGGAAGGAAGTTGCTTCACGGTCCTGTTCCCGGAGCCGGAAGACGTGGAGACGAACGAAAGCCCCTTCCCCACCGGAGGCCCGTTCCACACTCCGGAGCGGCCGGCGAGTGGATGATGGCTCCTCCCGGTCGCTCCGGAGTGTGGTCACAGCGGCACTGGAAACTCAGAAAGTGAAGTACCGTACCCCTGGACGCAGCATGTATGCGGCCACCTCAGGCGGCTGGGCCAGTCCCACTCCCTCCCGGAGATCGCTTTCGGTCCACTCGGTGTTGGGGAGGAAGATGGCGCACACGTCGACCTGCGCCCCCTGGGCGATGAGGCGCTCCAGGAGTTGGCCGGGTGTGATGCCTCGAGGCTGGAGCACATCCCCGTCGTGCCCGGTCAGGGCCAGGGTCGCTCCCGGTCCGCACAGCAGGACCCGGACCTCGGCCCCCTGGTCCAGGCTCTGGTTGGCCAGCACCATGGCCATCCCCTGGGTCATGTTTTCGTCCTGGGTGACCACCACGAACACCGCCGTGTGATCCTGTGCTGCCGCCGACGCTGGTGACCACCCCAGAAGCGCGAAGAGGAGGGCGATGGGAAGCATCAGACGTCCTATGTGCAATCCATTCCGATTCATGTGGATCTCCGCTTGAGATTCGCTTTCGATGTAACAATATGGATACCAGGGATGGGGAGGTCCGGTGTATGGTTGGACACCCCCCTTGACCCTCACGTATCTACCCTAGAAATCAAGGGGTGAGCCATGGCGACTGCGAACCCGGTGAGCGTTCACACGCAAACCACCCAAGATCCAGGCTCGCCACCGTAAGTGCCTTCACAGTCCGCAAGGATCTCCCTCAGGACACCCAGGAGAAATGAAATGACCCAGTCCCGCCGCCGGGATGATGCTCAGTCGGAATCCAACGCCAACGGAGCACGACCACACCCTGACGAGGAGGGTCCCACATCGGCCATGGACCAGGTGCGCTTGCTGGCCGAACGAGCAATGACCGGTCGACTCGTGTTCTTCCTGGATTACGACGGGACCCTGACCCCCATTGTCAACCGTCCTGAGAATGCCCTTCTGTCGGAAGAGATGCGGGACCTGCTGGATGAATTGGCCTGCCGCGCCACTGTGACCGTGGTCAGCGGCCGTGACCTCACAGACGTCCAGGAGATGGTGGGGCTGGAAGACCTCCTTTACGCCGGAAGCCACGGATTCGACATCGCGGGGCCAGGTGGGCTTCTTCGGATCGATGAGGAAGCCCAGTCACTCCTCCCCGAATTGGATGCAGCCGAGGAGGAATTGACGGCCCGGCTGGCCACTGTCCCTGGAGCCAGGTTGGAACGAAAGAAGTTTGCCATCGCCGTCCATTACCGGGAAGTGGCTGAGGAGCATGTGCGGGCCGTGGAAACCGCCGTTGATAGGGTGCTGACCGAGCGCACCGGGCTTCGTCGGCGGGGCGGAAAGAAGGTCTTTGAGCTCCAGCCGGATGTGGATTGGCACAAGGGCAGGGCCGTGGAGTGGATCCTGGAGCGGCTGGGATGGGACGGTCCTGATGTGCTTCCCGTCTACATCGGTGATGACGTCACCGACGAGGACGCCTTTGAGACGCTACGGGAGCGGGGCGTGGGGATCCGGGTGGGAGTACCGGATGAAGCGACCCTTGCCCACCACGTACTGGCTGACACCGATGAGGTTCTGACCTTCCTCCAGTCCATTCTGGACCGCATGGGAGAACCGGACACCCGCAGAGGCCCGCGGCATCGTGAGGTTCTCCCTTGGGAACTGGCTTATCGGGAGTGGGAGCCGGAGGAGCAGTCGCTCCGAGAGGCATTGTGCGCGCTCGGGAATGGAAATGTCGTCACGCGTGGCGCTTTTGAGGAATCACCGGCGGGAGAGGTCCACTACCCGGGCACCTATCTGGCCGGAGGCTATAACCGGCTGGAGACTGAGGTCTCGGGCCGGATCCTGACCAATGAGGATCTGGTGAACTGGCCCAATTGGCTCTCTCTCACCTTCCGGGTCGGGGATGACGAATGGTTCGCCATTGACCAGGTCGAGGTGCTGGATTTCGACTTCCGGCTGGATGTGGAAAAGGGTGTCCTGACCCGGGAGGTACGGTTCCGGGACCCCGGGGGCCGGGAGTCAATCCTGACCTCCCGCCGATTCGTCCACATGGTGCTCCCCCACATGGCGGCCATCCAGTGGAACCTCAAGCCTCTGAACTGGGAGGGGGAGATCGAGATCCGTTCGGGGC
>SL_5KL_010_SEDDRAFT_10001299_pt1 | contig 15172 bp, 8 predicted proteins | sample SodLakKL_010_SED_FD_9118 | JGI IMG/M metagenome (IMG submission 9118)
GCTCCAGGCGGGGATCCCCGGAACTACTCCTGGAAACAACTACCCGCTCCCCTTCAACCCTGTGCTGGAAATCCCCCTGATAAAAAAGTGAAGAATTAAAGGGTGGGCCCCAGTACATCATCCCCATCTTCATAGCCGGGTCACTTCTGCCTTTTTCCCAGATTGTTCCCCTTCCTCCCTCCAGCCGGAGGGACAGGTAATCATTTACCATCCAGGTCTGTTCCCCGGTTCGGAATGAAGTTAGTTCTCCTTCCTGCCGGATTAAAACTTTTCCTTTCCAGGGATAGGCCTTAAATTGTTTCTGCTCCTGCCTGAACAGAAAAACCATGTTCAGATCAGCTACACCCTTTTCCCTACCCCGCAGGAACACGCGAATACTACCTCGGTCCCTGGGCCCCAGTTCAATATCCGTTTCCGGAACAGTTATTTCCAGCCGGGAACAACCCAGGATTTGTAATTCTCCTACCAGATCCTGATCAAGGCAGTTTTCCAGGTCAAACCATACTTCTTTTTTCTCCCCCGGTTTTATTTCCATTAATTCTTCCGGCGCGGTTACCCGGAGTACCGGGTTTATTTCCAACCCAACTCCCATTTCCATTTGATGGTTATGCCACAGGACCCGGGCCTTAAGCAGCGCTGTTTTATCTCCCCCAGGGGGTAATTCTATCTCCGGGCCCGGTTTAAATTTTTCTTTATCAGTCCATTCTCTGATCATTACCGGAAACTGTCCCCGGGGCCAGAAGTCTTCTTCTCCCTGATAGCTGATAAAAACAGGTGTTTCCTCCCGGTCTTTTTTTACTTCCCAGCTGAGGTGATTTTCTACGTTTAAGGGACTTTTTTGCCGCCGCTCCAGGTGTAGTCCAAGGGCAAAGGAAGGGCTCGAAATATTAACAATTTGCTCTCCCTTGCGGTCCACCCGAACCAGAAGATGATCATCCTCCCAGCTCCAGCGATAATTAAAAACCTCCAGCCCCTGCCAGGTTTCTTCATCCTCAGAAAGGTTGAGGGCCCTCTGCAGAAATCCATACCATTCCCTGGAATCAATGAATTCACGGACCAGGGGATTCTGCAGGATCAGGGGTAGATAATTTACCATATGAACAGAGGTTTCCGGATTCCAGAAAAACCCCATCTTCTTATAAAGGGGGATGGCCTTAAGGTTGGCGGGCCAGGTATGAAGATCGAGTCGATTATACCGATCTTCAATAGCCCGCTGAACACATTTATAGAGGAGCTGCCGGCCTATTCCCCGGCCATGAAATTCCGGGTCCACATTGAGCAGCGGAATATAGGCGGTTTTCTTTTTACTGTCAATACAGGTCAGGGTAGAATAGCCCGCTACTTGGCCCTTTTCCCAGGCCAGGTAAATTTCCCAGTCAGTACTTTCCAGCCATTCCTGTACATATTCCCCGGTCAGGGGCACCCCGTGGATAAATCCACTGCCCGGCCACCCGGAATCACTGCGGTTAATATGTTCGGCTACTTCATCAGAATCTTCCCGTCTAAAACGTCTGATCTCCAATTCAGACCCTCCCTCCAGGGTTACAATTAAGTCTATTTTTCGTCGGGAGCAGGTTAAATACCTTTTCCTAACTTTGCATTCCCGGGTAGTTTTATGATATATTTTTATAGTATTAAGGGGAAAGGAGCGTATCAGAATGGAGAGATTAAAAAAGATTCTTAATCGGATTGATAACAAGGGATACAAAGCATATAAGGATCTTCAGGGTGAAACTTTTCATTTTCCGGACTTTGACCTGATTTTTTATTATGTGCAGGGGGATCCCTTTGCCGGGCCCTCTCAGATAGCAGTTAAAGTTGATCAAAAAAGAGCCCAGTTTCCCCAGGCCACCTTTAGCCCTTTTATCCGCAATATCGGTCTCAATGATTATTTAACCAGGATAATTCACCAGCAAATCCGAAAAATATGCCGGGGGAACCGGGGGACCGGAAAAAGCGGCCTGATAGCAGTGGATAATCCGGGCCAGGAGGTCCTGGAAAGGAGCAGCGTCCGAGTAACAGAGAACATGGTTGAGGCCCGCCTTTTTATTGGCCTTCCCGCCCGGGGACGCCGGGTTCTGGGCCGGCAGGCAGAGGAAATGCTTATCGACGAAATCCCCCGCCTGGTTCAGGCCTCCCTGTTTTTTCCTTCTCTGCAGCGTAACCCCCTTATCCAACACCTCCAGGTAGTGGAAGATCAGGAAGTAATGCGAAGCCAGTTAAGAGAAAAAGGCCTGATTGCCTTTATTGCCAATAACTCAATTCTGCCCAGACGAAGTGGGGTTGATCAACGTCCCCTTCCCGCCCGGGAGGCAGTTCCCTTCCAATCTCCTTCTTCCCTGGAAGTAGAACTGGAAGCCCCCCATGCGGGAACCATAAAAGGAATGGGAATTCCCACGGGGATCAACCTGATCGTGGGAGGCGGTTATCATGGCAAATCAACACTCCTGCGGGCCCTGGAACGCAGCGTCTATAATCATATTCCCGGTGATGGTCGGGAAAGAGTGGTGGCCTCTCCCACTGCGTTAAAAATCAGGGCCGAAGACGGACGCCGGGTGGAAAAAGTAAATATTACCCCCTTTATCAACAATCTTCCTTATGGGCAGGACACCGGTAATTTTTGTTCCGAGGAAGCCAGCGGCAGTACCTCCCAGGCAGCAAATATTCTGGAAGGCCTGGAGGCGGGAGCAGAAGTTTTATTGATGGACGAAGACACTTCAGCAACCAACTTTATGATCAGGGATATGCGCATGCAACAACTGGTAGCCAAGAATAAAGAACCGATAACCCCGTTCATTGATAAGGTGGGCCATTTATATACTGACCGCAAAGTATCAACGATTCTGGTTATCGGTGGTTCCGGTGATTACTTTGATGTTGCCGATACGGTGATCATGATGGATGAATATCAGGCCCGCGACGTTTCCCGGGAAGCCAGGAATATTGCCAGTGATTATCAGACCCTTCGCCAGAAAGAGGGGGGAGAAAAATTTGGCGATGTTCTGCAGCGAAAACCCCAGCCCCAGAGCTTAAATCCCCGAAAAGGGAAAAAAGTCAAAATAAAATCCCGGGCGGATGAAGCCATCCAGTTTGGCCGGGAAAATATCAACCTGCACAATGTTGAACAGATTGTTGATCCCAGCCAGACCCGGGCCATTGGCGATCTAATCTTCTATGCTCTCCGGGAAAAAATAATTGACGGGGAAAAAACAATCGATCAGATCCTATCCATAATTGAAGAACGTCTCCAAAAAGAAGGAGTGGAAATAGCTTCCCCGTTTAAAAATCAGCCCCAGGGCAATTATGCCCGACCCCGTTCTCTGGAAATTGCTGCGGCTTTAAACCGCCTGCGAACTCTCCAGGTTAAAACTTAACCCGGTCCTCACCAGCATAGAGATTAAAACGGCCGCCCCGGCAGAATCCAATCAGGGTCAGGTTAAACTCCCGGGCCTGTTCCACCCCCGCAGTGGTTGGGGCCGAACGGGAGAGGATCACGGGAACTCCAGGTACCAGGGCTTTACCGACCATCTCTGCTGATATTCTGCCACTACAGATCAATATCTTATCCTTAAAAGCCATACCCTGCTGATGAACCCAACCCAGAACTTTATCCACCGCATTGTGCCGGCCAATATCCTCACAGGCAAAAATTATGCCCTGCCGGGCATCAGCAACAGCAGCGGCATGGGTACCACCGGTAAGGGAAAAGATGTTTCCCGCTTTTTCCAGGCCCTCCATCAACTGCGGGAAAAGCTCCGCCTCATATTCCGGGCCGGGAGAAAGTTCCCTTATTCTTTCCCGCTGTTTAATGCCTAAATGGGAAAAGCCTCGACCACAACCACTGGCCAGAACCCGCGGCCCCATTCGGGTAAAATCGGGAGGCTTTCCCTCCCGGGTTATTATCTCAATCACCCTCCGGTCAACAGTTAGCCTGAACTCCCTGATATCCTGATATTTTTCAATAAAGCCCTCCCCCACCAAAAACCCGGTAGCCAGTTCCTTTTCCAGCTGCGGTGTCATCTGCAGGGTTAATATTTCCACACCATTGAGGACAATGGTCAGATAACTTTCTACCACAACCTCGTCCTCCTGCTGCCGGAGAACTCCACCTTTAAAACTCTTGATCAATATTTTTTTGTACAGGGGCCCTGCCAATTTTTAGCCCTCCCTAAAAAAATAGTTCCTGCAGGACAGGAACTAGGCCGATTTATCTTTGGAACTACCTTTTTTTTCCCCTTTATTATTACCGGAATAATCCGTGCAATAAAAGCCAGAACCGTTAAAAATCACGGCAGGCTTACTGATCAGTCTTCGCACCGGATTTCCACACTCGGGGCACTCGGTTAAAGCATCTTCGTTCATGGACTGAATTATTTCAAAATCTCCACACTGCGAACAGCGGTAATCGTAAGCTGGCATCTTTTCCCCTCCAAAAAAATATGATATCTATATTACCCATACACAATATTTATATCCTAATTCCTCCTTATTGTCAAGTATATTGCGGTTTTATCTGCCAGGTGCTGATAAAATGAAAAACAGGGTTCCCTTTTTTGAAAGAACCTTCAATCCCCGGTCCCAGTCCCGTTCCATCAGGGATAAAAACAGCTTCTCCAGCACCCAAACGGTATCAATAAAAGCAAGATTCCTCCCTTATTGTCCTGTAAAAAAACATTCCCTGTTCAGTTTGTTACTTCCTTTTAATAACAATTATATTTTTCGCCATTTGCCTTTTATAATTTGATAAAGTATTATATAATAGGTAGGTATGGATAAATATTTTCAAGGGGCGTCAAGACATGAAAACTTTTTTCCGACTCAAGGAATTCTTCCGAGAAAATAAGAAATACTATATCCTGGGTATCCTGGCCTTAATCGGAACCAATACCCTGCAGTTAATCATTCCCCAGTTACTGGGCCGATTTGCCGACATGATCGCTGACCGGCAGGTCGATCAGCAGGGGATTTTAATTTTTATTCTGGTGCTCATGGGGCTGGCCCTTTTTATTGCTTTTTTCCGCTTCTTATGGCGAATGTACGTTATGGGCAATGCCCGCCGCATGGAATATACTCTGCGCAATATGCTTTTCCGCCACCTGCAAAATCTATCCACTGAATTTTTTAATCGCCATAAAACAGGCGATTTGATGGCCCACGCCACCAATGATATCCGGGCAGTTCGCATGGCCCTTGGTCCCGGTATTGTTCTTTCCATCGACGCCCTGTTCTTAACCTCCATTATTATTATTATGATGATAACTACTATTGACTGGCGTTTAACCGTAGTTGCCCTTTTACCACTGCCCTTCATGGCTGCCATTGTTACCCGCTTCGGCCAGCTAATCCATTCCCGTTTTAAAAAAGTTCAGGAAGCCTTTTCTGACCTGACCGACCGCACCCAGGAAAATTTTTCCGGGATCCGGGTAGTTAAGGGGTTTGCCCAGGAAAATGAAGAAAAAGAAAAATTCAGCCAGGTCAATCAAAAAAATGTGGATACCAATATGCACCTGATACGGGTCTGGGGCTTTTTTATGCCCCTGGTCCAGTTTATTTCCGCTTTGAGTTTCATAATTGTCCTGGGGTATGGTGGTGTTCTGGTCATTAATGGGACCATTACCCTGGGTAATTTTGTTACCTTTAACAGCTACCTGGGAATGTTAACCTGGCCAATGATGGCCATCGGCTGGGTTTTCAATATGATCCAGCGAGGTAAGGCCTCCATGGACCGTTTGAACACCCTCCTGGATAATAAACCTGATATAACGGATGAACCTGATGCAGTACCCCTGGAAAATCTGCAGGGTAAAATTGAATTCCGCAACCTATCATTTGCCTATCCCGGAGCCGAAGAACCAGTCCTGAAAAACATTACCTTCAGTATTGCTCCCGGGCAAACCGTAGGCATTCTGGGTCGAACCGGTTCCGGCAAAACCACCCTGATGAATCTCCTCCTGCGGCTTTACAATCCACCCCGGGGAACTGTTTTCATTGACGACACCGATATTCATCAGATCCCCCTGGAAACCCTGCGTAACTCTATTGGTTATGTTCCCCAGGATAATTTTCTCTTTTCAGCTACCATAAAAGAAAACGTTGACTTTGCCTCCACCGGACGTTCTTTGAAGGAAATTGAAGACTATTCCAAAATGGCCCAGGTTTATGATAACATTATTGATTTTCCTCAGAAATATGAAACCCTGGTTGGGGAGCGGGGGGTTACCCTTTCTGGAGGTCAGAAACAGCGGATTTCCCTGGCCCGAGCCCTTATAAAAGATCCTGGGATTTTAATTCTTGATGACAGCCTTTCTGCAGTTGATACCCAGACTGAAGAGGCCATTCTGCAGAATTTAAAACAGGTTATGGCTGATCGGACCTCTCTCCTTATTGCCCACCGCATTTCCACTCTGAAAGCTGCAGATAATATTATTGTTATTGAAGAAGGAGAGATTACCCAGGAAGGTAAACATGAAGATCTGCTGAAAGAAGATGGACTTTACCGTCAGCTCTATCAAAAACAACTCCTGGAAGAAAAAATTGACAGTGTAAGCTGATTGGGAGTGAACTGCCTTGCAATATTTCCATGAAGAAGAAAAACTGGGAAAAGCATATGATGCTCGCCTGATGAAAAGGCTTCTGGCCTATGCTCGTCCGTACTGGGCCCTGGTTTTAATTTCCATTCTTATGTTGCTATTAATAACCGGTACCGAGCTGGCCCGACCCCTGCTGGTTCAAATGGCCATTGATAATCATATTAATGCCTATGATATCCCCTATGTGGAAATTCCTCCCCATCAGGCCCCCGAGGAAGCCATTGAATTTAACAACAGGTATCTCTATCGCCAGGACTGGTTTGAAGAAGAACCACCCCCGGGGGATAAATTCCAGGTAATCCGGGCCGAAGGGGACTATTTCCTCATCCCCGGGGTAATCACCCGGGAAACCACCCGGGAAGTTGCAGAGGTTAATGGAACATTTACCATAATTACCCCGGATGAAAATTTTTCTGCCACCCTCCTGGAGGGGGAACAACTGCAGCAATTTAGAAGCCGGGATATCTCCTCGGTTATTCGCCTGGGTTTAATTTTCCTGCTGATAATCAGCCTGGGATTCGTATTGAATTACGGTCAGATATATATGCTCCAGTACACCGGTCAGAAAATCGTTTACGATATCCGCCAGGAACTTTTCAGTCACATGGAACGGCTACCCTTATCCTTTTTTGATGGTAACCCGGTCGGAAGACTGGTAACCAGGGTCACCAATGATACCCAGACCCTGCATGAAATGTATACTGCCATCCTGGTAAATCTTTTCCGGGACGTTTTTATGTTGATCGGGATAGTAATTGTAATGCTCCGCCTTAACTGGCAGCTGGCCCTGATTTCCTTTGCGGTTTTACCCCTGATCTTTTTTGTAACAGCTATCTTTCGTATCAAGGCCCGGGAGGCTTACCGCCAGGTTCGGGTAAAACTGGCCCGGATTAACGCTTCCTTTGCCGAAAATATCTCCGGAATGCGGATAGTTCAGATTTTTAAGCAGGAAGATCGCAAATTCAGCGAATTCGATAATATCAATCAGGATCATTTCCGGGCTTCCATGCAGGAATTAAAAGTCTTTGCCATTTTCCGCCCGTCCATGGAAGTTCTTTATGCCCTGGGAGTTGCCCTGATCCTGTGGTTTGGGGGAGGCAGCGTTTTACGGGGTGTCCTGGAATTTGGAGTCCTTTATGCCTTCATCAATTACATGGAGCAGTTTTTCCGGCCCATTAATGACCTGACTGAAAAATATAATATCCTGCAGTCGGCCATGGCCTCCGCGGAAAGAATCTTTCTAATCCGGGATCGGGAACCGGATATCAAAGATCCGGAAAAACCACGTCCTCTGCCTTCAGCCCGGGGGCATATCCAGTTTAAAAATGTGTGGTTTGCCTATAATGAAGGAGAGTGGGTCTTACGAGACATTAGTTTTTCCATTGAACCCGGTGAAACCGTGGCCCTGGTTGGTGCTACCGGGGCAGGGAAGAGTTCCATAATTAACCTCCTGAGCCGCTTTTATGATATTCAAAAAGGACAGATCCTGCTGGATGGATACGATATCCGGGAATACTCTACCCAGGAATTGCGAAAAAATATTGGCCTGGTTTTACAGGACGTCTTTATTTTCTCGGGAACCATCAGGGATAATATTCGGCTTAATAATAAGAATATCGCCGATCAAAGAATTGAAGAAGTTGCCCGCCTGGTCAATGCCCATACCTTTATTGAGAAATTACCCCAGAAATATGATGAGGAGGTCATGGAAAGAGGATCTACTTTTTCCTCCGGTCAGCGACAGCTCCTGGCCTTTGCCCGGGCCCTGGCTTTTGATCCTGCAGTTCTGGTCCTGGACGAAGCCACCGCCAACATTGATACCGAAACTGAAATCCTGATCCAGGATGCCCTGCCCCGGCTCATGGCCGGAAGGACCAATATAGTTGTGGCTCATCGCCTTTCCACCATCCAAAATGCTGATAAAATTATTGTCATGCATAAGGGGAAAATTCGAGAAATGGGCAATCATCAAGAGCTTCTGGAACAGAAAGGTTTTTATCACAATCTCTATCTTCTCCAGTATAAAGAAGATTTCCACGACGAATTGGATCAGGTCTCATCTTAACTAAAAAAACAGGTCCGGTTGATCAAACCGGGCCTGTTTTTAATATTAGGGCGGAAAGTATTCAGCTACAGTTCTTCTATAGCTTCTGTGGGGCAAACTTCAATCTGTTCCCGGGCACATTCCTCTTCTCCAGCAGGGACTTCTTCCTTAATAGCCCGAGCCTTGCCTTCATCATCCCATTCAAATACCTCCGGGCAGGCATCAATGCAAAGTCCGCAGCCAATACACTCCTCCGCGTCAACCCTTATTTTCATGGAAATCCCCCTTCTGTTTTCTCCTATATATTTCTATATTCTCTCTAATTTTCCTGCAATAAAACCCGTTTTAGTAAGTACGGGAAAAGAGGTGTGGCTTATCCCGGTCCAAATAATTACCCCCTGGGGTGATTTTTTACTTGCATTACTTTGCTATAATATATTATAAAGGGATCGGCCCGGGAAAAAACCGCCTCCTTCCCGGAGGTTTTCCAGGCCAGAAACATCTCCAGCACCACAGTTTTCCTCCTTCTTTTCTTAAGAGAAAAACACCGCAGTCGGGGAAAACGGTGCCAGCCAAAGGAGGGTTATTCTTTGTCAGCAAAACGGAACAAAAAATTCTCGATGATCCTGGGCTTATTTCTTATTTCTCTACTTTTGGGGGGAGGCCTGCTTATCAGTGCAGCCCCGGGAGAAAGCGATAACACTTTTGCAGGAGGCAGCGGAACTGAAGATGATCCATACTTAATTTCCACTGCCGAACAGCTGGATGCAGTTCGACATCACCTGGATAAGAATTTTCTGCAAACCACTGATATCGACCTGGCTGATTTCCAAAACAACTCTTCCTGGGAACCAATTAAAGAAGATTGGTCCGGTTTTTCAGGCACTTTTAATGGCAACGGGTTTTCCATCTCCGGCTTGTTTGTGGAACAGGAAGAGGAAAGCCGACTGGGTCTCTTCAGCACTCTGGAAGTTGATGGATTTATCAAAAATGTTACTCTGAAAGACGCAACGGTTATCACCACCGGTTTTGGCGGCTCCGTTGGAGGGCTGGTAGGAGAAAATAGGGGACACATTATCAATTGCAGTTCTTCCGGCCACATATCCGGGAGCCGCCTGATTGGGGGGCTGGTTGGTTTCCAGACTGCAACCGGGGTAATCAGCGACAGCCATTCCAGTGCCCGGGTAGAGGGTGTATCAGGTATAGGAGGACTGTTAGGAATTAATTACGGAGAAATTTATGCCAGCCATGCCAGCGGCAAAGTAACAGCTACGGATGCAATCGTTGGGGGGCTGGTTGGCAACAACCGGGAGGGTATCATTTTCCGGAGTTACGCTACCGGAAATGTCGAAGCCGAAGGACAGGGGACAACCTATGCCAACGCCGGAGGACTGGTGGGAGATAATAATGAGGGTCAGATTTTAGAAAGCATGGCCCGGGGTGATGTTGAAGCAGAAGGACTCCCCAATTTAGGGGGATTGGTTGGTTTTAACCGCCGGGATGCAACCATATCTGATTGCTATGCGCGGGGCAGTATCTCCGGTTTTGGCGAAGTTGGAGGCCTGGTGGGAACCAATACTGGAAGCATTAGCCGTTGTTATGCAACGGGATCGGTAGAGGGTTTCCGCAATGCCGGCGGCCTGGTAGGTGCTGATGGGGGAGAAGTTTGCCCTGATAGTTTTTTTGACCGGGATACCAGCGGGCAGGAGGACGATGAAACCCGGGGAGTCCCCCTGAATACCGATCAGATGTTTATAAAGGAAACCTTCAGCAGCTGGGATTTTTTGGAAATCTGGGGCATCGAAGATGGAGAAGGGTATCCATTCCTCCTCTGGGAAAAAAAGTGACATCCGTCCAGTTTCTGCAGCCTCTCTTTTCCCGGGGGGCTGCATTTTTTTGATCTTGCTTTATCCCGATATTTTTGCCTGGATCCAACCGGAACTGTCTGCACCCTTTATCTTTAAGCAACTCTCATATTTTGCAGGATTCCAGAAAAAGCAGGGCGAATTAACAGTTGGAGGTGAAGATATGGCCAGACTTTTTTTCCCATTACTTCTTTTTATTCCCCTTTTTCTTTTTGCTGCATGTTCCCCGGGTCCACAGTATAAGGACGGGACTTTTTCTGCTTATTCTGAGGCAGATGATTACGGCTATGCCCGAGCCACAGTTGAAATTGTCGATAACGACATAGTCGATGTTGAACTGAAAGAATTCACCGGAAAAGGAGAAATTCTTGATTTTTCTACCTACCCCTATCAGCCTACAGTGGAAGGGGTTAAAGTGATGCGGGAACGCTTTATTGAAGCTGATTCAGCAGAGGTGGACACCTATACTGGTTCCACCCACTCCAGCGAAAAATACAAGGATGCCGTAGGAAAAGCCCTGCAGAAAGCCAAAGAAGACCCGGAAGAGGAAATTGAAACTGAACATTGGGATGGCACCTTCATGGGGACTGCCGAGCAGGAAAATATCCGGGCCGTGGCCTGGGTTTCCATAAAAGATGACCGGATTATTGATGTTTTCTTTAACGATATTGATCTGGAAACAGGTGATTTCTTTGACTGGGAGGACCGAGAGCATGATATTCTTCCCGAAGCCAGGCGAGAAATGCAGGAAAGAATTGTTATGGCAGGGTCCCTGCAGGTAGAAAAGTTCAGTGGAGCCACCCAGAGCAGTACCCTGTGGCTGGAGGCAGCAGAAAACGCCCTGGAAAAAGCCAGGATCGAATAATTAATTGGAAATCAAACCTTTAATCGAAAACGATAAACCCCCTTACCTTTTTTCTTTTGTTATCCAAAATTTTTGTTCAACCGGACAAGAGCCTGGACCCTGCAATTTCACCGGGCCTTTCCAGGACCGTAAATTCTCCCCCAGAAAAAACTTTGCTCTTAATCCATTTTCCCCACTATCCTGGTAGTTATCATTCTTTTCGGTGGGAAAAAACTCTTCAGGGAACATCTCCCCTCTGAAAACAACAGGCTCCCTGGACTGATTTTATTCCTGCCGGGGAGACAGGCAGATTTTCCAAAAAAAAAAGGCTGGACTCCATGGTCCGGCCTTTTATCTTTTTAAGCTCCTCTGGTTTTATATTTTTTCCCAACTACTGATCTCCCAGGGCCAGCACCTGAACAAATACCTCAATCAGTTCCGGGTCAAACTGACTCCCTGCACACCTTTTCAATTCCTCAATTGCTTGAGCTCGGGACATGGGCTCTTTATAAGGGCGGCCATTGGTCATTACATCATAGGCATCCACAATAGAATTAATCCGGGCCAGGAGGGGAATGTCCTTACCTTTCAGACCCCGCGGATAGCCCTTCCCATCCCAGCGCTCGTGGTGGGCCAGAATTTCTTCGGCCACGTGGGATATCTCCTCGGTAGACCGGGCAATTCTATAGCCGCTCTCAGGATGGGTTTTAATCAGAGCCCATTCCTCTTCATTCAAGGGACCCGGTTTATTTAATATCTCCTCAGAAATAATGATTTTTCCAATATCATGCAGGGAGATCAGGAGTTCCAACCGGTTTAATTCCTCCTGCAATAACCCTATTTTTTCTCCCATTCGCCGGGCCATTTTCCCCATGCGGTAAGTATGTTCCTCGGTTTCCTGGCTCTTTTCCTCGAGAGTTTTTATCAGGCTGGTCAAAACCGCGCTCCTGGCACTCCTGCTTTCTGAAAGCTTATTGCGATACATCCTTTTTTCTGCCAGGGCCAGAATTTCAAAGATTTCCTCCTCTTCCCCCTCCTTGCAGGCCACCCCCAGGGCCATAGATAGGGGCACATCGCCAGAAAAAGCCTGCTCACATTGGTCTAAAAGACGGGTAGAAATGGAATTGGCCTCCAGCAGAGTAGTCTGGGGTAGCAGAACCACAAACTCATCGCCACCCCAGCGGGCAATAATGTCCTCCTGGCGGAACAGTTTCTTTAATATTTCTGCCGCCTTTTGCAACAGCTTATCCCCCTCAATATGGCCATAAGCATCATTTACCAGTTTCAACCCATTTATATCTCCCATTATAATACTGATTGGACACTGCCGGGAAGTATCCAGTCGCTTAATTTCCTGCTCCAGGAAGGTCCGATTATAGAGGCCGGTCAGGCTATCGTGAAAACTCATATATCTGATATCCTGTTCCGATCGGATCCTGGTTATGGCCTCGGCTGCATGGCTGATCAGAATCTCAGTCATATTCACATCTTCTTTGCTGAAAGCATTGGGGCTGGTAGAAACTGCCTGGAAAATCCCCAACCTGCCTATGGGAGTGCTGATCAGGGAGCGAAAAGAATCTCTTATGGGGTTTTCTTCATCATTGGCTGGCCCCAGGTCATTGTCCAGAATGGTCCGCCTCTCCCGGTAGCACTGTCCGGCTACCCCTTCGGTAATGGGTGAGTCAGTGGAACCCCCTTCAGGCATACCCCGTGAAGTTGCTTTAACCACAAAATAATCGCCTTCCACCATATCCACGGTACAGATATTAAAGTTCATGATTTTTTCTGCAGCATCAATAATCATTTGATAGACTTCATCCTCGGTTTTAGCCAGGCTCATTCCCAGGGTGTTGTTATGTAGTTCTTCAATTTTGTCCCTGGTTTCCCGGACCTTTTTTTCAGTTTCTTTACGCCCGGTTATATCTCGAATGGTAACCAGGAAGGATAACTCCTCCTCCCGATTTATAAAGGTGCTGCCAACAGCTTCCACCCAGATGTATCCTCTATCGGGATGGAGATACCGAAATTCCTGGCGCTCTTCTTTTCCACTTTCAGCAGCATGGACAAAAGCACTTTCTACCCGATCCCGATCCTCAGGGTGAATAAAATGAAAGTTGGACTGGCCGATTATTTCTGTCCCCTGGCCCAGAATTTTTTGATGGGAGGGAGAGATGTAGTTGTAAACCCCATTGAGATCCATTTCAATTACAACATCATGGTAATTTCTGACCATGATCTGCAGCCTTTCCCTGGTTTCCCTGAATTCCTGTTCCGCCAGTTTCCTCTGGGTAATATCCAGGTGAGTCCCAAAAACCCATTGAGGTTCTCCCTCTTCGGTCCAGGAAATAACCCGACCCCGGTCCTGGATCCAGATCCAGTGGCCATCCCTATGCCGCATGCGGCATTCCAGATCATAATGCTCGATTTCACCCTGAAAATGCTTTTTCAGCATTTCATCGCTTCTTTTGAGATCCTGGGGATGGGCAAACTCCCGCCAGGTAGCAATGGACACCGGCATTAACTCGGCCAGGGTGTAGCCCACCATTTCTGCCCATTTTTCATTAAATATTGTTTCCCCGGTCTGCGCATTCCATTCCCAGGTCCCCACATCGGTGGCTTCCAGGATATGGCTCAACCTGTTTTTCTGATTGACCATCTCCTGTTCAGCTTTTTTACGCCTGGTAATTTCGGTATGAGTTCCCACAAACCGGGAGGGTTGTCCCTCCCCGTCCCATTCCACTATCTGACCCCGCCCCAGGATCCACATATAACTCCCTTCCTTACGCAGGAAACGAAATTCTATCTCAAATCTATCTGTTTCTCCAGCGAGATGAGCCTGTATGGCCTCCCGGGCAGTTTCTAGATCCTCGGGGTGCACTCGCTCCCCCCAGGCCTCAAAAGAAGCCGGGAATTCCTGAGGCTCATAACCGGCCATGGTATAATAGCGGGGATCGAAAAATACCTGATTATCTTTTAAATTCCAGTCCCACATTCCGTCATTGGCTACTTTTAGAGCCAGGTTCAAACGTTCTTCGTTCTTTTTTAACATTTCCTCCAGGCGATATTCCTCGGTTACATCCCGGAATACTAAAACCACCCCTGTTGTTTCCCCATCTTTATTCAATATAGGCGCCGCCGAATCAGCTATCTGGTACTCCTGCCCCTCCCGGGAAATCAGGGCGGTGTGATTGGCCAGGCCCACAATATTTCCGCTTTCCAGGACTTTTTCCACCGGGTTTTCCACCGGTTCTCCAGTGCGAGAATTAAAAATTTCAAAAACCTCCTGGAGGGGCCGCCCCCAGGCTTTTTCTTTTTCCCAGCCGGTCAGTTTTTCTGCAACCCGGTTCATCCGGATCACCTGACCCTTAACATTGGTGGCAATTACCGCATCCCCAATAGAGTTCAGGGTTATCCTCAAATTTTCCCGGCTGTTGCGCAGCTTTTCTTCTACTTCTTTTCTTTCCGTTATATCCCGGATCAGGGCCAGGATATAATGCTGACCTCCAAAAGCTACCTTGCGGGTGGAAACCTCGACAGGCATGATGCTGCCATCAGCATTAATATGATCCTGTTCAAACAGGTGGGCCTTCCCACCGGGTTCCCATCGAAACCACTGGGAAAGAATTCCTTCCCGTTCAACCGGCTCCGGATGCAGATCAAATACATTCATCTGCAGCAATTCCTGGCGGGAATAACCGGTTTTTCGGACAACTTCCTCATTGATTTCAACGATTTTTCCATCCTGATCGTGAACAAAAAACATTTCTGCAGATTGTTCCACCAGGGCCCGAAATTTTTCTTCGCTTTTTTTCAGCTTCTCTTCCGTTAT
>SL_5KL_010_SEDDRAFT_10001300_pt1 | contig 15171 bp, 10 predicted proteins | sample SodLakKL_010_SED_FD_9118 | JGI IMG/M metagenome (IMG submission 9118)
CGTCGGTTCAAATCCGACTCCCGCAACCAATGCCAAAAACTTAGGCGGAGAGATACCCAAGTTGGCTGAAGGGGCGGGTTTGCTAAACCTGTAGTAGGGGATCTCCCCCTAGCGAGGGTTCGAATCCCTCTCTCTCCGCCATATATGCCCCCATCGTCTAGCGGACTAGGACACCGCCCTTTCACGGCGGCGGCAGGGGTTCAAATCCCCTTGGGGGTGCCATTCGGGCGGATAGCTCAGTTGGGAGAGCACCTGCCTTACAAGCAGGGGGTCACAGGTTCAAGTCCTGTTTCGCCCACCATTTGAAAGAAGCGGAGCTGTAGCGAAGTGGCTCAACGCGCCGGCCTGTCACGCCGGAGACCGCGGGTTCGAATCCCGTCAGCTCCGCCATTAATTTTGCCGATGTAGCTCAGCAGGTAGAGCACATCCATGGTAAGGATGGGGTCACCGGTTCGAGTCCGGTCATCGGCTCCAGGTGTGGGGATGTAGCTCAGTTGGGAGAGCGCGTGAATGGCATTCACGAGGTCAGGGGTTCGACTCCCCTCATCTCCACCAGACGATAACCCCCTTGGGAACAAAGTTCTCAGGGGTTTTTGTTTTTTCGGCAAAATAATAATTTTCCCAAAAGTGTGCCGATTTAGAGGAAATTTGGAACACCTAAAAAAACCAAAAGCAGAAAACAGCCCGTCAAAGAAAAATTCTCTTTTCTGGAGAGGATCAACTTTACATATTTTCCTTTTCCAAAACCAACTAAGCTTCTTAGCTGCAAAAAAGTGAATTTTCTTTCTATTCGTCCCCTTAATTACGTAAGCTTCTCCGAAGTCAACCGGCATGGTTCTCTTTATCGGGTTTAACTTGATAAAGGTTTCGGGAATATTTAACTCCTATTTTCCCTCGTTTTTTCCCACTAAGTATGAAAAGTAAAGTAACTACCAGGGCACTTATCTTCACACAAAATTTCATGCATCCTGGTTTTGGTAGGCTTTTCATCGTGCGGCTTTTTTGAATTATCAAGGACCATCTTTTTGATTTTTCTTGGAAGGGAGGGTTGACTTGGCTTTTTAGAGGTGAAGCCCGTATATATTCCAGGTCAGGATTTTCCAGAGCCCTGGTCACTGTATTTCTATGCACTCCAAGTTCTTGAGCAATTGCCCGCTTATTTTTCCTTGATTAAAGTATAGTTCTCTGATAATCTGATATCGTGCCATCTCAATCACCTTTCTAAAACTCCTATATAATGGTTTTGGCTATGAATTCATTGTACAGGAGTTTGGGATTGAGGTGGTACACTTTTATTTTAGCAGGTGCAGTAAATATGAAAGTTTAGTTATAGAGGGTCAGAGTAATGATTTAAATTGGTTCGTAGGTAGAACTAAGAAGGAAGCTCCACAAAATGCTGAACAAGCTATGGCGTGTTGGAAGAGGTTAGGGTAAATCGTTGTTATAGAGAGTAAGGGGTTTATAGATGACAAATTAAACAGAATTAGGGCAGGACTATAAATTTGTCAGAGAGGGTTTTTTGAGGAAATGATGAATATACCGATTAATAGGGAGAGTTTTTAGGAGAATTGCGTGAAAAAAAGAAGGTTCTCTGTTCTCTATCAAAAACAAGGAGGAGATATCTATGGAGAGAATAAAGGGGAGGTGCAGAGTGGTCTTCTTCTGTCTTCTCTGTCTTCTTTTAATACCCTTTACTACCAGTGCCACCTCTCTAGGTGCCGAAGGGTTTATGCTCACAGTCTTTCCCCAGCTGAAAGAGTATGCCCCTCCCATCTGGTCAAGAGAGGGTACACGTCTTACGTACTATACTGCATCTGCCATTATTCCTGATGGACGTGATGTCTACTTCAGAGATGAAGAAGGTGACTGGGTCGATGCTCAGGGGAATAGATATCGTAAAGAAGAGGGTCACTCGGCCTCTGGGCATGGTCTCATGCAGGTTAATGTAGTGACCAGAGATGAGCCAACAGTACTGGATATTCACCTCTACTCGTACTTAGATCTACAGGGACATCTCACCAGCTATAATAATCGACTTTCTGTTGTGGATACGCCTGTTTGTGCAGGTGACTTCTGGCTACCCCCTTCTTTCCTGGCCTCTCTCTCAGAGGGTACATGGGGGAAACTACGTATTGTAAGACTTCCATATTCTTTAGGGGGAGATACTTTTAATGCCATCCGTTTTCATTATAAAGAGGGACGGACTGTCTTTGTTTATGATCTAAATTCTGGGCTTCTTCTCTACTATGGCTCTGCTGGATTTGGTCCCCTCCAAGATAGCTATACTCAGGAATTAGACTCGTTTACCTCGACCCATCTCTCCCATGTAGAGCTTCTCCATACCCGTACTATATCCTGGCCATGGGAGAGAAGTCTTCCTCCGGAGTGGATCCAGGAAGTGAACTATCTCCACTATTCAGGTGCCCTTACCACCATTGTACCAGGCTCCTCCCCTATTCCTATTGGCCTTGATCTAGAGATGCACATTACGGAGAGGGGTTCAGACTGGATCCGCCAGAGATCCCTGGCTCACCTAGACTCACCTCCAGGTATGCCACCCTCTATTACAGAGGCATTTACAGTCAGTGGTCTTGTCCAATTAGGTGGCTTGTGGTTACCTCCCCAGATAATGGATGGACTCTCCTCTGGTGATGTACTGGATGAAGACCCCATAACAGGAGTCATAAGTCGAGTCTCCTTTAAGGGGCCTGCTGAAGATGGTACTCTTCTTGTATCTATCAAAGAGGAGAGTAAACAGGGGACTTTCTACAATGAGTTCTACTACCGCCAAGATAATGGTCTTCTGGTAGGATGGATACATTACCAGGATTCCTTAAACATGGTTCAAGAACTCTATCTCTCTTATGTAGATTAGTGCGGAGAATTAAGACAGTTTTTTTCTAGGCCATTATTTTTACGTAGAAGTCAATATGTTCCCATGCTTTTCGGAGAAACTCACCATAGTCTTAAAAGATGACCACAGGCTTAGGGGCATTATCACAAAAGTTAGTATAATCTCGGGCTTTAATCATATGCTCAGCTTTCGCACCTTGATATTTATGATAAACCTTTAACAAGTAAAGAGTTATACGATTAATTTATGCCTGAAAAGCATTTTCCCTTATGATAGCAAGCCGTCGTTTTACTCGGACAAAGGTGCCTGGCACTTCCCGACTTCTGTCGAAGGTTGTCGGTATTAGTGACCGGAGAGGATCTACAGAGCAGCCCATCTTCCTGAGAAGGAGGGTGGGCTGTATCTCTTGTTGATTTAATAATAAAAAGCGAGAGATAGCATAATGATTTTTATTAAAGATAGGACGCAAACACTCCCCCTCCCTATCTGGTAGTAGATGAAATTGATATTGGCAAGTACCATCAATACTTGACAGTAGTCATTGACTTCGAAACAGGTAGAGTTGTCTGGGTAGGAAAGAACAGGCGGTATGAAACATTGAAGGAGTTTTTCTCCCAGCTTCTTGAAGAAAAAAAGAAGGCATAAAACTGTAGCCATGGATATGTGAGATCTCTATATAAAGGCTGCAACTGAATTCTGCCCCAATGCCACATTTTGTTTGATTTTTTCATCTCCGATAAGGGTATTATAGGTTGATAAAACCAAAGGGGCAACCTATAAGCCCAAATTCATTTCAAAAAATTTAAATTTTTATGAAAAATAGAAAAAAGGAAAATTAGGAGAATTGAAGTATATTTATACTATTAAAGGAAATAATTTAGGAGGAAAATAAAAATATTTGGATGCTCCAGAGGCTACCTGACCCCTGAAGACTTGATCCCCGTTAATTTCTAAAAAAAGCTCAATGATAATCTGAAATCCTTTGCGGGGTGAAGGGCCTCAGTTAGGGTTTTTTATTAAGTAATGGGATTGTGGCTGGTATTAGGGACATGATGAACCCTCACATCCTTTTGCGCTTATTTCTCATCCTGTCCGGGAATTGTTTCATTGATTCAAAAAAAACCGGGTCATTGCCGCCTGGAAGGGAGGGAAATTTACCGCAATCGCAACATAAATATACACTAGTGGAAGAAAAGGAGGGTTTTATTTTGAGAGGTGCAGTTAATAAAGTTTCCAGGAAGCATTCTTCGGCATACTGGTGGTCAATAGCTGTTTTTATTGTGGTGCTGGTGATGGCCTGGTTAATGGCACCAGGTGTTCTGGCGGCCGAAGGCGATGAGCACTGGTCCCGACAGTTCCCCATGCCGGCCCAGGTTTCCCAGATGTCTGCCGCGACAGGGATGGCAGATGGCGTGGGCTCTCCCTCGGTGCGCCAGATGAAATGGCATGACGGCAAGTTATGGTTCGCGGGCGTATGGGAAGCGGGAATCGATGCCCGGGATTTCGACAGAAGACTCACCAACCAATCCTGGCATCTCTGGACCTGGTCGCCGGAAAATGGTTATGAAGTTGTGGCCTTTTTTCACTCCACCCAGGGAGGGGTTGGCCCCACTGGAGTTATTAATGATTTTGTCTTTTTACCCGATGGGCGTCTGGTAGTCGGGGGTGAATTCATGCGCATTGACAATCCGGGAGGCAACCGGTACCACGGGGTGAATGCGCTGGCTATTTACGATCCCAGTGAACCCGGTCCCGATCAGTGGCGTCCACTGGGGCGGGTGCAGTACAATGGAACCATAAGCCCGGGTGGTTCTATTCAATCCCTGGACTATGACCCCCAGGGCAACCATCTATATATTGGTGGTTCTTTTGTTGGTGCGCCCCTCCAACTGCCCCTGCGAAGTAACGCGTTCCACCGGTTCAATTTTAACACGGGTACTTACGAAGTAATTCCTTCAGGGCCGGGGGGTGGAATTCCCCGGGTACGCCGGATATATGTCGATACCTCCACCAATCCATCCACAATTTATATTGGGGGCACCTGGGATTATCTGGGTGGAAATGGAATGAATCCTGAGAACACCATGTCCACTGCCAGTTACTCGACCGGTTTTGCCGCCTGGCGGGAAGATGAAGGCTGGATGCCCTTCCCCGCCGATTTCCCTCGGGATGGTTCCTATGGAAAGGCGGATGGCATTTTGCAACGGGCGGCCGACTTTATTGCCTTCGATAGTGTGGTCGTTCGTGATTTCCTTATTGACGGAGACGATATATGGATAGTAGGTAGTTTCTCGGAGGGACTGGGACAGGAACCCCTGCGGGGCATAGCCCTTTGGGATCACGAAAAGAATGCATGGACCGACCCCACAGGTCGCGGTGGTGTGGGGAGAGATGTTTTCAGCATAGAAAAAGCGGCTGACGGACTTATCTACTTCTCCGGGGCTTTTGGCGGGAGGAGAGGGGTGAATGAATTCTACGATGGGTTTAAGAACGGGGATCCGGCCCATTGTGTGATTGCCTATGATCCTGCAACGGACACCTGGCATTCTCTCGGTTCTGGACTCTCATCAAGGGTTATGCCCGAGGTTCGCCTGGCTACCAATGGTTACGATGTTTATTTCGCCGGTGACTTCAATCATATTGGCCCCGAAAATTTTGGAACCAGTGCACCTGCAGATTATCAGTCCCACTACCTGGCCCGCTGGAATCCAAATATTAACTTCCTCGACAACCCGCCTGTGGTAGAGGAATTAAACGCCAGGTATGTAGAGCATATTCCAACGGTGGGACCGCCTGCTGGATCAGAACATTGGTCTCGAGCCTTCGTGGCGCCGGAGCGCAATGAAACCCGCATGATTACCGGAATGAATGATGGGATCGGTACCCCGAATATAGCGGGTATAGCCTGGATCGGGGACACCCTTTATTTCGGCGGAAACTGGGAAGCCGAGCGCGGCAGCCGTTGGTTTGTCTGGAGCCTCCATCCAGAGCGGGGCTATGAACCCGTGGCGTGGGCACGCGGGGATGGAATTCAGAGCCCGCCAGAGGGCATTAAAGCCATAGAGGGCAGGCTCTACGCTTATGGCGCTATAAGCAGTCACAGCGGCATCGGGGTCTATGACCCGGCTGATAATTCCTGGTCAAAAATCGAGGGGACTTATCAGGGAGAAAGCGTCGTAGGTAACACGGCCCGTGGCGGAACAGGTGTGATCAACGATATCGCATTTGATGAAAGCACGGGCGATCTATACCTGGTGGGCAACTGGGGGCCAACCCTGGAAATGCCTGATGTCGAATTTCCACTGGACATAGCAGCAGCCCTTCGTATTGATTCCAGCGGTGAATATCACCTTTTGGGTCATGACCTTAAGGCCGAGGATCCGAACAGGCCTATTAAAGGAATATACAGCATAGTTCTTGATACCAGCAAGACTCCTACCGCAATCTACGTTGCAGGAACTTTCAACTTTTACGGCCCGGTTCCAACAACCCGTGCTCGAATGGCCTATAATGTGGCCCAATGGGACTATGATGTTAACGACTGGCGGCCGGTTGGTCACGGCAATTACACCCATTTGAGCGAACTTGACGTAGCACACTACCCTGATGGACTCCCGGGTTTGCCGGTCCAGACTCATGAACCGGGCTTCTATAACTACTCTGGTTTCCTGCAGGAGGGATTTCCCCGGATTCTGGCACTGGCCCTGGACCAGGAGGGAAATCTCTACGCTGGAGGCACCCTGGGCATAGTAGACCGCGATCCTGATATCCTATCCCGCCATTCGGTAGAGACCTACGGCCTGGCCAGATACGATGTCGAAACAGGAGTCTGGGGCCAGGCTAACACCACGGGCGGGGTCTCCAGAGATATTAACCAGATGACCTGGCTGGATGATCGTCGTCTGCTCCTCTCCGGCAGCTTTATTTACGACGAAGAGTGGAATCAACTCCACAACGTTGCTATCCTGGACATTGTAACTGGAGAGTTAAGTCCGCTGGGAGGAGGCCTGTTGCGCGAGGGTCAGGCCCATGTAGTGGGTTCGGAAGTAGTTCACACCGTTCGCGGTGAGGGGTTATGGTTTGCAGGTCTGTTTGATCATGCGGGCATTAATGGCAATGCCATGCATGCTGCACCGGTTGTCTCGAAATATATTGCAATGTATGACCCGAATCGCATCCTTGATCCCAACTATTACCTGGAGGTAGACCCGGTTGAACCAATAGAGGGGCCCACGGGTTTCAGCTCTGTTTCCATGACGGTTAATCTTCAGGCTCGCCTGACCGAGGGTGAGGGTGAGATAACCTGGTATGAGCGTCGGGCTGACGGGCAATACACCCGCCGAGGCACCGGTGAGTCCTATCGGGCCAGCCTGCGGGTTGCACCTGGTAGCGGCGATATCTTCTATTATGTAAGTGTTACCGGCCCCGACGGGGTAGAGGGAGGCAAGATTCCCGTCAGGATCCCGGTTATTTGAAAACAATCCACAACTTAAACAGAGGAAACCTCAACCATAAATGGTAGATGAAATTGCCTGGAACATTTTAAAATTTCTCAAAAAATTCCCGGGTTTTACGGCAGTTAATACTATCTGGCAGGGATTGGATCGACTTAACAGAGACCCTAAGTGAATTGCTGAAATCAAAAAGTTATTGTTAATTCAGCCCCGAGGTTACAGTTCCGATCAGGGACCAAGAAGAAACGTATAGAACAGGGAAAAGCCCGGGAAGGCAGTAATAAATTAAAATTAAGCAGGTAAGGAAAGAGTTTTTTGAAGTGTAGCAATCATTATGGAAGCGAACTGTTAAGAGCCCACACTGGATAGTTCATCAGGGATTCTGGTCAAAAACCATCACCTGTAAAAGGTCTGGACTCCAGATAATGGGGATAAGGTCGGGAATTGGGCCCCGTCCGGGCCTGGAAAGGGGTGAAACGAAAAGCAGGTTGTGGTGGATTGAGCATTGGTGGCTATGGGTTTTGCAAGAGGGGCATCTGAGAGCCCCTCCTGCAATTACCCCTGACTGGAAGGGTTCCCGTTGTTTAAGGTTGGGAAAAATGGTTTTCCCTGAGCTCCTTTCAATCCCAATGAAAGGTACCGGTAAGCCCAAAAGAGAGGATGTGGGTATAAGGTGAAAAGTGTTTTAAGGGTTGCTTCCAGGCTGGTTTTGGGGGTTTCGATTTTTCTGATCATGGGGTTGGGGCAGGCTCAATGTGCTGGTCTTACTGGGGATGACCTAATTGAATTAAACCCCCAATTTGTAGATTCAGAACTGTCAGCAATTTTTGGAACAGATTTATATCAAGAACTTACAGTATATCTGGATTCAGGAAGAGATTTTCCCATAACTTTCCTGGTGGATAACAATGAGGAAATATTGATGATCCAGAATATATACTATCCCGATTATACGTTTGTGGACTGGCATCCCTGGTTTGATCAGGAGGAGGAAAACCCCTTAATTTTAAAAGTTTATGGAACAATCTACAGCCAGCAGATATACCTGGCCGTACCGGAAGGGGAGTTGGGGAAAATTCCCCTGGAACATGTGAGCACCAGCAGGAAAGTTGATTTCAGGCTGGGGAATAAAGTGCCCCTGAACTTTTTTGATTTAAAAACAATTAACCCGGGGCTTGAACATTATGAAGAACTTGATCCCCTGATTACTGATGATGGCAGCATAATTCTCTTTGCGCCCCCCGGTCCTGGTATGGCGTTTTTAACTGATGATAAAGGAGAAATATTTACCATCCTTGATGTTTTTCCGGTAGAGGGTGGAAGAACTTCCCTCTATCATCCTGAACTGGGAGAGTTTGTCCTGTCCAATCTCTCCTTAAGGGAGGCGGAAAGCAGATTTGACCTGGAGGAATGGATTGTTGAACGCCGGGTGGATAGGATTAAGCTGGATTATGCAGAATGGTTTGAACCTGGATTTGTCATTGAAAAAGTGGAGCTGGAAGATTTAATGGGCATGGGTCTGATGATTGAAGTGGATTTGTTCAACGATACCGGTCGGGATTATGCCATGGTAATGTTTGAAATGAAAGTTTATGATGGAAGAGGCAAATTGATAACACAGGGGATTATTTCTTTTATGAACTCCCAGGATGGGCAGACAACCAGAACCCTTCCCGGAGCTCTACCCCTGGAAACAGCAGTTGATCTGGATGATTTATTCTATATTCTAAAATTTATGGCTGCTCATTAATAACGGATATCTTCCGAACTTTAAGCAGGGTAAAATTAAACCATGGCTTTGCGGAAAAAGCTAAAAATAACAGAATATGAATAGGGAATACTGGCATTTTTGGCTGGCCTGTGCTCTAAGGAATTCCCAATAAGGGGTAATACGTCCCTAACATTCATAGATAAAAGGATCCGATTCATAAGATTTGGATAACTGGAAGTGCCAGCAGGGATTGTACAGTTCTTAATCGCCTTTGAGACTCTTTCATTGTCCATCACAGCATACATCTTTACACCCCCGTAAGATTAATAAACTCTTGCGAGGTAATCAAAATAGGGGTGAAAATATCTGTTTAATGCCTTAACGTGTGGGGAAGAAAAATTAGTAGCAGCATTATCCTTTTAAGGTCTGCTGATGGAATTATTCTCTAAATTGCGGATAGCAGTTATAACATTATTTAATTGATTTTGCAAAAGTTGCCATTCCATCTCCCGCCTTCGCTTTGCTTAGAGGCGGGAGAATTCCTGTTGACTTCGTTAAACTGGAACAGGGAATATGCAAAAAGCCCGGAGGAAAATTACCTGCTGGTCCAAATAGTTTTGCAGGAGGTTTAATCCCTCTTTGAGGAAAGCGCCCCTTCCTGATCCTCAGGTGGACGACAACCCGGAGCCCTGGTAATAATATCAGTCCCCGAAAAGTAACCTGCAGAACGAGGGCAAAGCCCTGCAGGAAAGAAAGGTATAAAAAAAGAATATTATTACTAAGGGCGGGTTTTATTTGTAGTGGAAGCGGGAAATTTAGGTGGTTGATTATCCTAAGGAGGTTTTATCATGAGCAAAAAAATTGCCTTGTTTTTACTGGTTTTTGTGCTGGGATGGGCTGTTTTTGGAGCAGGAGAGGCGGAAGCGGATGGTCCCAGAATAGCCCTGATCCTTTCTTTTGGGGGTTTAGGAGATGAAGCTTTTAATGATGCCGCTTATAAGGGCTATCAGATGGCCGAGGAAGATTTTGATATTGATCTGACCTACGTGGAACCTGCGGATATCGCTGAGTTTGAAGATCATCAGCGGGCCTATGCTGAACTGGGTTATGATTTAATTATTGCCATTGGATTCTATCAGGAAGATGCACTGGAGCAGGTGGCCCAGGAATATCCAGATGTTGATTTTGCCATTGTGGATACTGTAGTTGATCTTCCCAATGTGGCCTCAATCACATTTAAAGAGCATGAAGGGTCCTTTCTGGTGGGAGTCCTGGCCGGGAAAATGACGGAAACCGACCGGGTTGGCTTCGTAGGGGGGCTGGAAATTCCCCTGATCAGGAAGTTCCAGGTAGGATTTGAAGAGGGAGTACAGTACGCCAATCCCAATGCGGAGGTCCTGGTAAACTATGCCGGAGACTTTTTGGACCCGGGAACTGGCAAAGAGCTGGCCTTGAGTCAATTTGAACGCGACGCGGATATTATTTTCCATGCTGCGGGAGGAACAGGCATGGGAGTTATCGAGGCTGCCGAAGAAATGGAACGATATGCTATCGGGGTTGATTCTGATCAGGACCACCTGGCTCCGGGAACTGTTTTAACCAGCATGGTCAAGAGGGTTGACGTTGCAGTGTATGAGATCATTGCCGAGAAAGTTGAAGGGCGTTTTACTCCAGGTGTTATTTCTCTGGGAGTTGAAGATGATGGAGTTGGAACCACTGATTTTGAATATACCAGGGATATTATTCCCCAGGAGGTTATTTCCTTAATTGATGAAGTAAAAGAAAAGATAAAGACTGGTGAAATTGAGGTTACTGATCCCACGAATTGATGCTCTTCTGCGCATACCATTTTGGAGGTTTGGGCCTGGGATTGGAAAATGAACCGGCGGGGTGATGCTTTTTACCCCGCCGCAAATGGAAAGGGTCTTAAGTCAGTTTCCATATAACCGGGGGAGGTGGACGTTGTGCAGGAAAAAGAGCTGTTAATTAAAGGGGCCCTCATAATAGATGGTGACGGCCAGATCTATCAGGGAAAAGAGGTTAAAATTTCGGGGAATCGGATAAGTGAGATCGGAGAAGATATTGAGGCTGAAGGAGCTGAAATCCTGCATCGGCCCAATTGCATCTTGACTCCAGGCCTGATAAATCTACACTGCCACAGCCCCATGGGTTTAATGCGTGGTCTGGGAGAAGACCTGAAGATCGAAGACTGGTTTAACCAGTTTATCTGGCGTTTTGAAACCAGGCTTGAGGCCCTTGATGTTAAAGTTGGAGCTTTTTTGGGTATCAGCGAAATGCTAAAAAATGGAGTAACCGCTTTTGCCGATCACTATTTCTTTGCGGAACAGATTGCTGAAGCGGCAGAGGAGAGTGGGATCCGGGCAGATATTGCCCCTACCATATTTGGATTCGGGGATAAAGTTGATGAGAACATTGAAGAGGCGGCCCGACTAATAGAAACCTGGAACGGCAAAAAGGGTTTTGTTACCATGCGGATGGGGCCCCATGCCCCATATACCTGCCCCCCGGAAGTCTTAAAAAAAGTCTCCCGGTGGGCAGAACAACTGGGAGTGGGTTCTCACATCCATGTTTCGGAAACCCTGGATCAGGTTGAAGAAAGTAAAAAACAGTACGGTAAAACCCCCTTTGTTATCTTAAAAGAGGCCGGCCTCCTGGAGCAGCACATTATTATAGGGCACGGTTTGTGGATTGAAGAAGAAGAAATAGACCTGCTTCCCACAGAAGCCTATTTTGCCGCCTCTCCCAAAACCTATATGAAACTGGCCATGGGCTATGGCAACCTGTGGAAATTCGCTGATCGTTTGCAGATAGCTACCGGCACCGATGGAGCCGCCAGTTCCAGTTCTCTCAGCCCCCTGGAGCAGGCCCGGTTATTTGCGCTCATTGGCAAACAGAATTATGGGGCGGAGTGTTTTACCCTGGAGGAAATCTGGAAAATCCTAATGATGGGCCATCAAGCCCTGGGCCAGAAAAGCGGCCTGATCAGGCCCGGCTATTTAGCTGACCTTGTGGTCTGGGATATTGGATGTCCTTCAACCTGGCCGGTATACAACCCCCTTTCTTCCCTGCTTTATAGTGCTGATTCTTCTAATGTCAGGGATGTGATTGTTGATGGAGAACTGGTCCTTAAAGAAAAAAACCTGACCCGGTTAAAAGAAGAGGACATCCTGGAGATGGTCCAGGAGGCCGTTAACAGAATTGATAGCCGGGAAGAAGGAGAGAGATTTGCCCGGTATTAAAAATTAATTTCCCAAAGGCAGGTAATCCCCGGCCCAATAGGTTCGGGGATTTTCAGGTGTTGTCGGAAAAACATTACTGGCAACCGATGAGAGCAGGACTCAGGGGCAAAAATAAAGAATAAAATGACCGGTTTTTGGCGGCAGGATATATGAAAAATTTAAAGAAATAATAAGGCAGAGGATAGGTTAAAATTATAAGGGCTCAAGTTTTCATTTTCTTCCAGAATTATCGGAAGATAATTGAATATGGAATTATTTTAAAGGACTTGTGGTTAAACCTGGAGTTAAGGGGCCGGGTGCAGGTATTCAGCCATTAAGGGCTCGCACCGGGAAACCTGATGATCCGGTTCATAATCTTCAGTTTTTGTTTCAGGATTTCCGGAAAGGGCTGCAGGGCCGGGTAGCAGTTATATGATGCAGGCCGGTTGATAAAGTTTGGGGTGAACAGCATTTGATTGGAGGTACATAGATAATCATGGGGAAAAATTATTATTCCTCCAAAAAATCCTCCTCTGGGAAAGCCCGGGGTGGCAATCGTTATTTTGTGAATAAAAGATTATATGACGGGCCCCGGAGGAAAACTACTGATTTCAAAATAAAGAAGTTAAATAAAAAAACGCTGTTCCCTGTTATTCTTATTTTGATTCCAGTTTTATTTTTGCTGGGGTTCTTAATTTTTCATACCCCGCAGGCTACCCTGATAATCGAGGCTTCAGAAGGAGGCACTGTTCTTCAGCCCGGGGTGGGTAGTTTTGAAATTAACCGGGGTGAGGTGGCCACCCTCGCCGTGGAGCCTGAAGAGGGCTGGAAATTTAAGGGTTGGGAAGGTGATGCCCGGGGTTCCGAAGATACCCTGGAACTGGAAATGAAAGAGGATCGTGGAGTACGGGCAGTTTTTGAACCCATAGAGTACAGTTTTCAATATGGAGTTGATGGGCAGGGAGAACTCCACGTATCTCCGCAAAGAGAAACCTACCGCCATGGGGAGAGGCTTTTTTTAGAGGTTCAGGCAAAAGAAGGCTGGCAATTCAAGGGCTGGCAGGGAGATGCAACAGGTGAAGAGCCAGAGACCACCCTGGTGGTAGACCGGGACCTGGAAGTTTCAGCTCTTTTTTCTCCCCTGGAATATACTGTGGCTTTAGATGTTGAGAGGGGTGGAGAGATAGAAATTTCACCAGAAAGGGATACCCACTCCCATGGTGAAACTATAACAGTCAGGGCTTCAGAGAAGCCCGGTTTTAGATTTTCCCACTGGAGTGGGGGTCTTTCCGGGAAAGAAAATCCGGTAGAAGTTCTGGTTGAAGGTAATATTGAAGCCCGAGCTGTTTTTGAAAGGCTACCTTCTTTATCTTCAGGCGATTCCGGAGATAAGGTGCGTTATCTGCAGGAACAGCTGGCCGGACTGGGGTTTTATCCTGATCAACCCGATGGAAACTTTGGATTGCAGACCAATCTGGCAGTAAAAAAGGCCCAGATTTTCTTTGATATTACAGTTGATGGAGTGGTGGGCCCCGAAACGTGGTCTGCTCTGGAAAGTGAAAGGGGAACCTTTTTGTATACAGTGCAGAGGGGAGATACTCTGTGGGGGCTGGCCCAGAGGTGGAACACAACCGTCAGCCATATCAGGGACATAAACAACCTGGCCAATCCCGACCTCTTGAGGCCGGGGGATGTGCTCTGGGTCCCCGGTGTTGGTGAAGGGCTGGGAGTAAAAGATCTGCACTGGGAAGAAGTGCAGCGCCTTTTGCCCCGGGAAGGGGAGGCAATAATAACAGATGTGGAAACCGGACTGAGCTTTCGTATTTATAGAATGGGGGGGACCTACCACGCTGATGTGGAACCGCTAACTGCCCAGGATACCGCTGTTTTGCGGAGAATATATGGAGGGGATTGGAACTGGGAGAGGAGAGCGGTCATCGTTGCAATTGGTAAAAAGTTGATCGCTGGATCCATAAACGGTTATCCCCATGGGGATCAGACAATAACCGATAACCATTTTGCGGGGCATATCTGCCTTCATTTTCGTGGCAGCCGGCTGCATGTGAACCACACCACTGACCCTCAGCATCAGGCCGAAATTGAAAAAGCAGCTGAAAGCACCTGGCCTGCAGACGGCAGATAATTTCCTGGAATAAAAGGGGTCCCGTTCAGTCCTTTGTCAGCAGTGAATTCGAGGTGGTGGGCACCGGAGTGATCTGACCTTTGAGGGAAAATCATCTTTAAAATTGGGGGTAAGAGAAAAATGTTTGACAGAAAAAATGTGGTTGCAATTCTGGCAGTGGTTTTGTTGTTGGCGAGCAGCAGCCTGGCTGCTGAACCGATTGAAGATCTCCTGTCTCAGGCCCGAGAGGCCTATTTTGCAGGATCTTATTATCAGGCCGAAAGCCTTTTTAAAGAACTACTGGACAGAGAAGCATATGAATGGGATGCCCATTTTTACCTGGGGATGACCTATCTCCATAAAGAACAACTGGAAGAAGCTGAACACCATATGGATCAGGCCTATGCAATGAACCCGGATAATTTTTTTACCCTGGTCAATTATGCTCGTATTCTCTACCGTCAGGGTCATCTGCAGGAAGCCGATGCAATGTTAAATCTGGTCCCTGAAGAAAAAAGAACCACCAGTGAAAGCTATTTCAACAATCGGGGTTTGCTGGCCATGGCCGAGGAGGAATATGAGCAGGCCGTTGAATATTTTTTAAAGGCGGTGGAGATCAACCCGGAAAACTATTACGTGCAGAACAATCTGGGCCTGGCCCTGATCAGAAAAGGAGACTTCGAGAAAGCCAGCCATCACCTGGAACTGGCTGCTGCCCAGGACCCTCCTGAAGCATATATATATAATAATCTGGGTGTGGCCTATGAAAATATGAATCAACTGGAGGCCGC
>SL_5KL_010_SEDDRAFT_10001301_pt1 | contig 15166 bp, 14 predicted proteins | sample SodLakKL_010_SED_FD_9118 | JGI IMG/M metagenome (IMG submission 9118)
AACTGACATGATTTATTATTTCACGGCAGATATTTGGGTCTTATGTTGGTTTTTGTACGCTTCCGTCAGGTGGTTTTATCCACCGTGTTTTCGATACCAGATCTGTTCGCCAACTGGTGAGTCTCCCTCCTCGATATCCAACCGCCGAAGGAACAAGTCTCGAACCGCAAGTGTGACCACCAGTTCGACGGATGCGTTGGTTTCACTACGCACTGTAACGACACAGTGGCCGTCTCGTTGGGTGATATCCTGAACCGTGCCGGTCGACCAGCGGTCGATGTCGTGTGTCGGTTTCCGGGCGTGGAGACGGTCGTGAGTCATACAAACCGAGCGCGCCGAAAGACTCTCTAGGTTTTGTCTGCGACGGCTTAGGGTTGGTCGGCCGAAGCCGAACGGTCGACGGTAGGAGTTGTCGACTCCGATGAGCCAGTCCTCACCGGTGGCTCACCCAGAAGTGAGCGATAAAACAGCACCGAGTACACCAGATACGCCGCGCCAATTGGACTCAGGACGACAAGCGTTATGAGCGACTCCAGCAGTGCCATGCTCAGTGAGACGGTGCCGGGTTGTGCGAAAAACTCGACCGGCGAAATCCAGATGATTCCGCCGTAGACGGTCAAAATCAGAAGACCCCCACCGATGAGAATCGCAAAGTAGCCGAGCACTGAACGGAGGTTCTGTTTGACCACACGTAGGCTACGCGAAAGGCTGTCGACGGCGCTGTAGTCTTCGATCACGATGGCATGGGCATAAAACTGCAATGCCAGCGAAAGGCCGATATACAGCCCGGCAAACACCACTCCAGCCACGACAGCGATTGCCAACACAGCAAGGCTCTCGACGGCCACCAAACCCACCACGCCGATCATTGCTGCGACACTGGCGGCAAGGGAGAGAGCGAGGAAAATCGCCAAAAAGATTAGATACGCACCCAGCACCGAGAGGTAGTACTGCTTGCCGTAGGTGAGAAACGATTCGAACGAAATCTGCCCGGAGGTTGCGGCCTCGTTTATACAGACTCAAGGAGAATACCTGCGCCTTTAGGCGCAGGATGAATCCGATAAACCCCACACAATCCACCGTCGATAGCAAGGCAGGATATTCCACGCCAACCGACACTATTAACAAAACAGCGTTTATAACTGGTTATGGAGCAAGATATGAGCCGGACCGTCCGAACCTTCGAGGCTGCGATTACGAACCAGCGACAGGTTCGTGACGACCTCGACCAACTCGGATGGGCCGCCTCAAAACTCTGGAACGTCGGTCGTTACTACGCGCAAGAAAAGTGGCATGAAACGGGTAAGATCCCCGATGACGGGGAACTCAAAGCCGAACTCAAAACTCACGAACGCTACACGGACTTACATTCTCAATCCAGTCAGCGCGTTCTCGAAGAACTCGCTGAAGCGTTCAATGGCTGGTTCGGCAAGCGTCGAAACGGCGACGACCGTGCCCGACCGCCCGGCTACCGCAAAAACGGAGACGCCCATCCACGTTCAACTGTGTCGTTCAAAGCGGCTGGCTTCAAGCACGATGCACAGTTCACCCGTGTTCGCCTCTCGAAAGGTCGTAACCTCAAAGAACACCGTTCGGACTTCATCCTCTGTGAGTACCAGACTCGCCCGGATGTTGAGTTGACCGAGTGGGACATTCAACAGGTTCGCGCCGTCTACAAGCGCGATGAGTGGCGGCTCCAGTTCGTCTGTCGCACCGTCATCGACCCGGAACCGCCGGGCGACGAGGTGGCCGGTGTTGACCTCGGTATTTGTAACTTCGCCGCCGTCTCGTTCGGCGGCGAGTCGGTGTTGTATCCCGGTGGCGCACTCAAAGAGGACGAATACTACTTCACGAAGAAGAAAGCCAAGTGCGACGATGCCTCGTCTCGTGAAGCTACTCGGCTTGACCGGACGCGAACAGGTCGTCGGACGCACTTCTTGCACACGCTCTCGAAAGCAATCGTAGAGGAGTGCGTCGAACGAAGTGTTGGAACACTCGTGGTTGGTGATCTCGGCGGTATCCGAGAGGACGACCAGAACGGCGAACCACGCAACTGGGGCGACCACGGCAATTTCGACTTGCACGGGTGGGCGTTCGACCGTTTTACGACGCTTCTGGACTACAAAGCAGAAGCCGAAGGTATCGACGTAGAGTTGGTGTCGGAACGTGACACGTCAAAGTCGTGTTCGGCGTGCGGTCACACTGACGACAACCAGCGTGTCGTACGTGGACTCTACGTGTGTGAGGCGTGCGACACGGTTGCGAACGCAGACGTGAACGGTGCAGAGAACATTCGACAGAAGGTACTCCCGAGTCTCGCCACGGATGGCGGCGATAGGGATAACGGCTGGTTGGCACAGCCAGCGGTTCACCTGTTCGACCGTAGTGAGGGCTGTTTCGCCCCACGAGAGCAGGTTGTGAACCGCGAACCCTAATATCCCAACGGCGGTCGGGATTCCCGCGTCTTCCAGGCGCGGGAGGATGTCAACATGCCGATAGTGCCGCCATGGAACAGCGGTGTGATGAGAATCAACAGCCCAGAGACGCCGATGGCGATCACAGCACCCACAATCGGAGACAGTGACTGTGGGATTATCTGGATCGACGAGATGAGATACAAGAGGACAACGGGAACGAACACTACAGGATTGGAGAAAAGCACACTGGGGACCTTCGTCAACGAGTTGATAGCTGCCATATCACTGTTGGCTGCAGCATGATAAAAACCTACGTGACACACCGACTGCGTTGTCTAGTGTTTTTCAGCGACCGTGAGCGTCGACCAGCCCAATCCGTATCTCACAATGCCTAAGTTCGTATGCCTCCGTTCGTCAGCCAGAGACTACATGACACAAATAAGCGTAATCGGCTGCGGGAATATGGGCGGGGCCTTTATCAAGGGACTCGCAGGCTCCGAGCACACCGTGACCGCCTGTGATGTCGACGAAGACGTGTTGGCGGCAATCGAACCCTACTGCGAGGAAACCACCACAGACTCCGCGGTGGCCACCGAGGCGGATGTCGTCGTCTTGGCAGTCAAACCGAAACTGGTCGGCCCCATTCTGTCTGATCTCGATCTCAGTGCCGACCAGACGCTGATCTCGATTGCGGCGGGCGTCTCAACCGATAGTATCAAATCGCACACCGACGCCCGCGTCGTCCGAATTATGCCGAATCTCGCCGCTCAGTACGGGATGATGGCCGCTGCCGTCACCGAAGCAACCGTCACTGACGAGGTGCGAGCAATCCTGAGCGAAGTCGGCGAGTTCGTCGAGATCAAGGAATCAAAAATGGATATCGCCACCGCGGTCAACGGCAGCGGCCCTGCGTTCGTGTTCTATCTGCTCGGTGCGATGGCCGACGCTGGCGTCGACGGCGGTCTCGACCCCGAAGACGCCCGGACGCTTGCGGCCCAGACGTTCAAGGGAGCCGCCGAAACCGTCCTCCGTTCCGAGGAGTCTATCGAGGATCTCATCGAGGCAGTCTGTTCGCCAAACGGAACCACCATCGAGGGCATGGAATCGCTGTGGGACAGCACCGTCGACGAAGACGTCGCCGCGGCAGTCGCGGCGGCCGAACGGCGCTCGAAGGAGTTGGCACAGGACGCTGACGATGAGTGAGTTGGCAATTGACGCCGAGACAGTCGAGTCGACCCGCCAACAGGCGGCCAGCGCCGAGCGTGTAATCGTCAAAGCCGGCACGAACTCGCTGACTGATGCCGACTCAAATCTCGATGATGCGAAACTCGACAAACTCGTCGACGATCTGGTCGACCTTTTAGAGCGTGGCAAGGAGGTCATTCTCGTTTCGTCGGGTGCAGTGGGTGCCGGCAGCGGTCGGATCGGCAACGGCCATGAGACAATCGAAGAACTCCAGGCACTCTCGACGGTGGGCCAGTCGCATCTGATGCGGCGGTACACCGAGAGCTTCGAGCGCTACGACCGGAAAGTCGCCCAGATCCTACTCTCGCAGGCCGACCTTGAGAATCCTGATCGGTTTACGAACTTCAGCAACACAATCGAAACGCTGCTGGAGTGGGGTGTCGTCCCGATTATCAACGAAAACGACGCGGTGGGCACCGAAGAACTCCGGATCGGTGATAACGATATGCTCTCATCATCGATTGCGATTGGCGTCGAGTGCGACCTGCTTGTCACGCTCACCGACGTCGGCGGCGTCTATACCGGCAACCCGAAAGAAGACGACACCGCCGAGTTAATCGAAGCCGTCGGGGAAAACTACGATCAGGTCCAAGCAATCGTCGACGAGAGTGCAGCCGCAGCCTTCGGCGGCATCCAGACGAAAGTAACGGGCGCACGAACGGTGAGCGAACACGGCATTCCGGCCGTGATCGCAAAATCAACCGAACCCGACGTCTTAGAGAAAATCGCTACTGGCAAACCAGTGGGAACCATATTCGTCCCCATNGACGGTGGTCACAATGAGTGAGCCAACAACCGAACAGAAAGTCTCAGCGGCGAATAAAGCCGCACTCGAATTGGCACAGTGTTCCGAACAGCAACGAAACAGCGCACTTGAGTCGATTGCCGACGCCATCGAGGCCAACAGCCAAGCGATTCTCGAAGCGAACGCCGAGGACGTCGACGAGGCCGAAAAATTGCTTGAAGACGGTGAGTACACCCAAGCGCTCGTCGATCGGCTGACGCTCTCGGAGTCGAAACTCGGTTCCATCGCCGAGATGGTCCGCAGTGTCGCTGGCCAAGACGACCCGCTTGGTGAGACCTTGGAGGCCCGAAAGCTCGATGAGGGACTTGAATTGTACAAACGCGCCGTTCCGATTGGTGTTCTGGGGACGGTTTTCGAGTCTCGACCTGACGCGCTGGTTCAGATTGCTGCGCTCAGCCTGAAATCAGGCAACGCAGTCATCCTCAAAGGTGGCAGCGAAGCCGCCGCCTCCAACCGCGTACTGTACGACATTATCGTCGACGCAACAGCCGAGTTACCCAGCGGCTGGGCGCAGTTGATAGAAGCCCGCGAAGACGTCACTGAACTGCTCGGGATGGACGACTCGGTCGACCTGCTGATGCCTCGTGGTAGCTCGGCGTTCGTGACGTACATTCAGGACAACACCTCGATTCCCGTCCTCGGTCATACGGAGGGCGTCTGTCACGTCTACGTCGACGAAGCCGCCGACTTAGAGATGGCCGCCGAGGTCGCCCACGATGCGAAAATCCAGTATCCCGCCGCCTGCAATGCGGCCGAGACGCTACTCGTCCATGAGTCAGTGGCTGAGGAGTATCTCCCCGAAATCACAGCGCGCTACGACGAATCGGGCGTCGAGATGCGCGGCGACGAGCGCGTCCGCGAGATCGTGGAAATGGACGCCGCAACCGATGACGACTGGTCCAGTGAGTACGGCGACCTCGAAATCTCGCTGAAAATCGTCGACTCACTCACCGAGGCAATCGAACACGTCAACACCTACGGGTCGAAACACACCGACTCGATTATCACCGATGACGCTGAGGCTGCAAGCGTCTTCATGCAAGGAATTGACTCGGCGAGCGTCTTCCACAATGCGTCGACGCGGTTTTCCGATGGCTACCGCTTTGGGCTCGGCGCAGAGGTCGGCATCTCGACGGGCAAGATTCATGCCCGCGGCCCAGTCGGGCTTGGTGGGCTGACGACCTACCAGTACTTCCTGGAGGGTGACGGCCAGATCGTCGCCAGCTACGCAGGCGAAAACGCCCGCGAGTATCTCCACGAAGCCTTCGACGGCGAGTGGACGCCGGGTCGACACCGCGAGTCGACGGCTGAACACTAACCTTCGTCACGAACGCCTTTCAGCGACCGACGACACTGGTTCTGAACTGACCCTATACTGAAAGGGTGTACGCTGCAGCGCCTGCCTATCTACATAGCCTACAGGACTAACCCCGAGAGACAGCTCTCAGCAAGTACGCAAGACGTTCCCACCACGGTGCAGGCCGGGCAGCAGTTGGAACGGAATCGACCACACCCAATGGAAAATCCACAAAGACCGCAGATAGTCGCAATCGAGACGAGCCGCGAGCTACACACTCATAGCCAGCCCAAAACCATTGCCGAAGCCACCGCATCAGCGGCCCAACAGATACTCGGAACGTCGACAGTCGGGGTGTATCTGATCGAGGATGGCGTATTCGAACCGACTGCCGTCAGCGACGAACTCGCCGAAACCGGCGGCGACCAGCCGCTTGCGTCGACCGGTAACTTTCTGTGGCAAGCAGTCGAAACCGGCGAGCCACAGCGTCGTGAGAACCGAGAGGCCACCGTTTCGGGACTCGACAGTGAACTCACCGTTCCGCTCGGAGAGTACGGTGTGTTGATCGCAGGGTCCGCCGACGCCGATGCGTTCGATGAGCAGACAACCGGGCTGGTGGCGTTTCTCGCAGGAGCCGGCGAGTCGGCGCTTGATCTGCTTGCCCAGAAACGACAGCTCCGCGAGCGCCACGACCGCCTGGAGGCGTTTATCGAAACCGTCTCGCACGACCTTCGGAGCCCGCTGGCAGTGGCGAAAGCCGGCGTCGTTGTGACACAAAAAACCGGTGACACGGCGAGCCTCNATCGCGTCGACCGCGCCCATGAGCGAATCCAGACACTGCTGGACGATCTACTGGCGGTCGCCCGCCAGGGTACAACACTGCAAGAGGCTTCGCTCGAAGCCGTCGACCTTTCGACCGTGGCAACCGACGCCTGGCGGGCCGCCACGGCCACAATCGAAACCGAGGCTGCCGGGGAGTTCGAGACGAACCAATGGCTTTTGGCCAACCCATCCAGACTCCAGCAGTTGCTCGAAAACCTCTTTCGTAACTGTGTGGAACACGGCTCGACGGCCAACCGGTCCACAGCCGACGAGCTCGACCGCGGCGTGAGGCCGACGCCAGTGACCGTTCGGGTTGGCGATCTCGGCGACGGCTTTTATATCGAGGATAATGGCGACGGAATCGACCCGGCAGACCGCAAGGCGGTGTTCGAGACAGGCTACTCGACGCGAGACGGCGGCACCGGGCTGGGGCTTCGGATTGTCCGAACCATCGCCGACGCCCACGGCTGGGAGGTAGCGGTCACCGAGGCCGTCGACGGCGGCGCACGCTTCGAGATCACCGGCATCGAAGCCGACCCGGAGCATCACGCAGGCACGCACAGTTAAGTTGCAGCAAATAACATCTAGCAACTAATGAACAATCTGCTGGAGAGCCTCCCGTCGACGTCGGTTCGGCTCTACGTTGATCCCGCCGCGTCGGTTGCTCCAGTAGGAACCGTACTTGGGCGGATTTTTGACACCGAGCAGGTACAGGTCGCCGAACGCGCAGACCAGTCGGCAGAAGTCGTTGTCGAACGCGACGGCCGGGTTGTCGCTACCTCGACGGTAACCGACCTGCTACGGTCGCTGCTGTTGGTCAACTCCGATATCTACATCACGGGCAGTCGACGCCTCGAAGACGCGCGGCTTCCCGAGACGCTCTGGGCGCTTCACGACATTCCATTTCAATTACGTGGATATCCCGATTCGGACTCCGAAAAACTGCTGTTGATCGCAGTCTCGCGGGCTATCGAACGGCAGGCGTTTCGGGCCGGCGAGGGCACCCTTCATGTCGGCTTTCAGCAGCTCTCGCGGCTGGTGAACGAACCCGGTACGTACCGGGTGTACGAACAGCTGGCCCAAACCGATGTCTCGGTGTACGCCTACGGTGCCGATGACGTCGACCTCCCCGAATCACTCAACGTGACCGCCCGAACCGGCACAACTGGTCTCTATCGGGACGGCTGGTTCGTCGTCTACCAGCCGCCCGTCGACGGCGATGCCATCGGGCTGTACGCAGTCGAGGCCGGCAACAATCACTGGGACGGCTTTTGGACTTACTCGCCAAATCGTGTCGCAGCGATGACAACGCAGATCACCGACGAGACGGCGGGCTAGGCCATCCATCGAACGCCGACAGCCGGCAGTCGAGCATCGACAACAGACCGATAGCACGGACGAAGGTGGGTTTATATGTCGGTGGCATCACTCTCCACCGAACAGTCGTGACTGCTGATCAGTCGACCCCTGCCGAGGCGGCCGATGGGACCATCCGTGAGCCAGCCGACCCAGCCGACGCGCCGATTCGTGTGTTGCTCGTCGACGACGACGAGGACTTCATCGCGCTGGCCTCGATGTTACTGGAGGCCGAAAGTGACGTGATCGAGACGAGAACCGAAACCAACCCACAGGTCGCACTTGCGGGACTCGAAGAGACCGCAGTCGACTGTATCGTCAGCGACTACCGCATGCCCGAGCTGAACGGTATCGAGTTTCTCAGCGCCGTTCGAAAACAGCATCCCGAGCTGCCGTTTATCCTCTTTACGGGCAAAGGCGACGAACAGGTCGCAAAGCGGGCGATCAGCGCGGACGTCAGCGACTACATCGTCAAAACCGGCTCGGCCGAGCAGTACGCCATTTCGGCCAATCGGATCGAAAACCTCGTCGCACAGTATCGAGCCGGGCGGGCTGCCGCCCACAGACAGACACTTGAGACGCTAAGCCAGACCGTTCTCGAAACGGTGCTCACCGAGTCGACCCGCAAGGGGATCGAACAGGGTGTCGTCGACCGACTGGTCGAACGCGACCTATACGGGGCCGCCGTAATCGCCGAACCGGCGGCTCACAGCGACAGCCTCACCACACGGGCTGAAGCCGGCGAGTTGTTCGATGCGGCTGCCGATCGTACCGAAAGTATCGAAGCACGGGCCCTCGACAGCGGCAACCCACAGGTCGAGGCGGTTGCCGAACGCGAAAACGAGTGGGCGACCGCGGCGGCCACCACCGGGTTCGTCACCGCTGTCGGGCTGCCGATTAGCTACGAAGAGGTTCCCTACGGCGTTCTCGGCGTCTACACCGCACGCTCGGTCGACGCCGAAGAGGTCGCAATGCTCCGAACACTGGCCGAACTCACGGCGTTTGCAATCGGTGCCAGCGAACGCCGCCGTGGCGATGCCAGCCGGCAGGTCGTCGAAATCGAGTTCGACGCCGACGGCTCGTCGCTGCCGGTTGTCGACATTGCCGAGACGTTCGGCTGTGGAGTGGCCCATACCCAGACGACAAACCGCGCCGATGGAACGACGCTCACGCTGTACAAACTCGACGACGCCGATAAGATGGCCGTCGACTCGATCGAGGACGTCCTCAATGCGGAGTCAGTCACGCTCACCACGAGCGAACAACGCAGCGAACTGGCGGTCGTGAGCGCTGAGCCGTGGCTTCCCGCGGAACTCCAACAGTATGGCTTTTCGATCAACACAGCCGCCGTCGACGAAGACGGCGCGCGGTTGGTGGTCGAACTCCCAGCCAGTGTCGACGTACGGGCAGTTGTCGAGGCCATCGAAACACGGTATCCCGGGGTCGAACCAGTCGCCCGCCGGCAGCGAACCCGAGCCGACCGGTCGATCGGCGAACTCCACGACGAGGTCGTCGACGTGTTGACCGACCGCCAACAGGAAGTAATCGAGACGGCGTTTCGGGCGGGCTACTACGAGTGGCCCCACAAAGTGTCCAGCAAAACGGTCGCCAAGCGGTTAGGAATCAGCCAACCGACGTTTGCCGAACACTTTTGGACCGCCCACCGGCGCATCGTCGACCGACTGTTCGATCCTGAAAGCGACACCGACCGTCGACAGTCGGACCGGTAGCTCAGGCAGCATTCGTCGTGACGGTGTTGCTGTGTTCTGTGAGCCACCCTATACTGATAGGGCGACGTTCGAGCGGCCGGACCTATCAACATAGCGCGTAGGGTTAGGTGTGTATCGAGTTATTCAGTAAATAATGATCAACTCGATCACGAAACTGCTGCGGGGTACAACCGAAGACACCCGCACCGACGCCCCGGCGGACACCACAGCACAGGACGAAACCCCCGAACAGACGACAGCCCACACTGAGTCCTCGGTGGATACCACAGCAAAAGACGAAACCCCCGAACAGACGGCAACGCAGACCGACACCCCGACAGCGACCCTCACACAGACGTCCGTCGACGCACAGACACACGCCGCCACACAGTCGACACAGCAGCCCCCACAGATGGCCTCCGACGGCGGCGTCGAGACCCACCCTGTCGCACAACCCGCCGAACAGCACCAGCCCGCGACACACCACGCGTCCGTACAGGAACCACAGATGGCTGGTGTCGGGGGTGACGACGGCTCGCTGACCGTCGCCGAAGCGGAGGCCGACGGCGAACTCGTCGTTATCGAACGCGAGCAACTCGAAGAGATCCAACTGTCTACCCAAGAGCTAACGGCGGCGGCCGAACAGATCTCAAGTAGCACCGAGGAAGTAAACGGCGTCGCCAGCGAGCAGGCCGACAGCCTCTCGGAGGTCGCTAACGAGGCGTCGGATCTCTCGGCGACAATCGAAGAGATCGCCTCCGGTGCCGACCAGGTACGCGCCGAAAGCGACAAAGCAAGCGAGCTGGCCGAAGAGAGCCAAGAGGCCGCTGCCGATGCCATCGAGGCGATGGACACCGTCGACGATGCGACCGGCGAAGTCGCCGACGACATCAGCGACCTTCGCGGGCGTGTCGACCAAATCGATGAGTTCGTCGCCGTCATTCAGTCGATTGCCGAACAAACCAACCTGCTGGCACTGAACGCCTCCATTGAGGCCGCTCGCGCTGGCGAGGCCGGTGACGGCTTCGCCGTGGTTGCCGACGAGATCAAATCGCTGGCCGAAGAGACCCAATCCCAAGCCGTCGAAATCGAAGAGACAGCCGGCCGTATTAAAAACGACACCGACGACACTGTCGTCAGCATCGATGAGGCCAACCACCGGGTCGAAGAGAGCCTCGGCAAAGTCGAGACCGCAATTGAGAACCTGGGCCAGATCGGCGATGCAGTCGGCGAAATTAACGCCGGCATTCAGGAGGTCGCCGCCGCCACCGACGAGCAGGCCGCCAGCACCGAAGAGATCGCCGCCATGACTAACGAGGCCAACAACGATTCGCGAATGCTCTCCCGCGAGATGGAAGAACTCGCCGCAGCCAACCAACAACAGACCAGTATGGTCGCCGAAATCGCAGGCGCAGTCGAGCAGTTCAGCGACAACTGGACCAGTACCTTCGAGACGGGCCGCGGACGATGACCGACTCGACACAAACACAGGTACTCACGTTCAGCCTCGGATCAGAGTCCTACTGCGTCGACATCGCGTACGTCGCCGAGATCGTCGATGACGATACGGTCCATCCGGTGCCGAACACCGCCGATCATGTCATGGGTGTGACCGACCTGCGGGGAGAGACGACGACGATTCTCGACCCGGCCAGCCTGCTGGCGGTCGACACCGAGACGCTGGTGACCGACGGCGGCGAACGAACCGACCGAATCGTCGTTTTGGATGGCGACGCGGTTGGTTCTGGGTCGACCGGGTGGCTTGTCTCCGAAATCCACGACGTCAGCATCGTCGATGAGGCCAGTGTCGATACCGAAACAACCGCTGACAGTGAGTTCCTGCAGGGAATTCTGAAAACAGACGACGGATTCACCCTGTGGCTTGATGCACACGCATTGGCCGCCTGAGTGCAACCTAACACACTACACAATCGTCCACGTGACGAGTCATCTCGTCTCTGGGCACCACACTCCGTCTCGCATCGACCTGACATTCGATGCGAGACATACATTCCCGCCCGCGTGACGACTGCCTCGCGTGGGCACCACACTCCTTGCCTGCTGAGAGCACTCGCCGTCCGTCACGAATCTCACCGCTCGTTACTCAACTGGTCGAATCGTCGACGCAATCGGCCCACCCGGCCGCAGCGTCGGCGTTGCACGGAGATCATCGAGCGCACCCGGTTCGATATCGACATCGAACGCCTGAACAATCCGCGCCAAGGCAAGTCGTGCGCCCGTAATCGAGAACTGTCGGCCGATACAGGCGTGTGGGCCACTACTGAATGGGAAGTACGCCGGTGTCGACTGTGCCGAGCGGTCGAGCCACCGATCCGGATCGAACGCCCCTGGATTCTCGAAGTACCGCCCATCCCGCTGGATCGACCACTGTGGCATGATGACCGCTGCGCCCTCGGGGATGCGGTACTGACCAAGCCGCACGTCGGCCGCCGCCTGCCGAAAGACCGCCCACGCTGCCGGATACAGTCGAAGCGCCTCCTGGAACACACGACCGGTGTAGTCGAGTTCTGAGACGTGGTCGTACTGCGGCGTCGACGCACCGATCACCTGATTTGCTTCTTCGCGGACCTGCTGGCGAATCTCGGGATGCGTCGAGAGGAGACACTGTGTATACGTGAGCGACAGCGCGGTGGTCTCGTGGCCAGCGATCAGAAACGTTGCAACCTCGTCGCGGATCTGGTTTGGTGGATACTCGACTTCGGGGTCGTCTTCGGCCAGAATCAGCAACGAAAGCATATCTCGGGGCTGGTCGTCGGGGCCACGCTCGGCGAGGTCGGCGCGTCGACGCTCGATCAACTCTTCGGCGAGCCCTAAAATCCCCTCAGCAGCCCGTTTGAACTCGGGGTCTGTCCGGCTGGGCACCCACTCAGGCGTGACTGCATCTAGGCCGAACTCGAACTCATCGCCGGCAGTCTGCATCCAACTGTGGAACTGTTCGGCGCGTTCGCGGCCGATATCCTCGCCCAGCAGAATTTCGGAGGCAACCCGCACGGTGAGTGCGGTCATCTCGCCGTGGAGGTTCCGGCTGATCGACTCACCGTCGCCGATATCCGCAGTCCATTCGTCGACCAGCGTCTCGACGCGTCGACCCACGGTGTTCGCATACGCCCGAACCTGCGGGCCCATGAACGCTGGCCCCATGATTGATCGCTGCTGGCTCCAGAGTTCGCCCTCGCTTTGGACCAGCCCCTGGGTAGCGATGAGCGCCGCCGGACCNCCGGCTGACACGCGGCTGAACTCGGATGGCCGAGAGAGTGCGTCGTGGACCAACTCGGGGTTCGTGACAATGACAAGCGGGGCGCGACCCGGAATCGGCACCGCTGCGGCGTCCTCGAATCGTCCCTGCATTGCCTCGATAAATCGAAAGGTGTCGTCGCCGAACCGAACCGCATTCAACAGTCCTGATTGGGGTGGATTCGGCAGTTCGCGTCCCATGAGTTCTGTACGGGCCGAATCGGCTTGTAGGTTGGGTCGAGGACACCTTTTAAGCAACCCGCCTGCCTGTGTTGAATCATGTACGAAACGGTGCTGGTTCCAACCGACGGCAGCGACACTGTAGCTCAGACACTCCCCCACGCCCTCCGGCTGGCGAGCGACACCGGCGCGACAATACAAGCAGTGTACGTCGTCGACACCCGCACAATCCATGCGGCCGACCCCGACGAACGTGAGAGCGTCGAAGCCGACCTCGAAAACGAGGGCGACACCGCCGTCGAAGTCGTCGCCGACCGCGCGGCCGCCGAAGATATCGAGTGTGAAACCGCCATCCGGCGCGGCACGCCCGACAAAGAGATCGTTCGCCACGCCGACGAGACCGACTCGGATGTGATCGTCATCGGCACCGACGGCAAAACCCCTCGCGAGAAACTGCAGGCACTTGGCAGCGTCTCCGAACGCGTCGTCGACGATGCTCCGATTCCGGTGTTCGTCATTAAGGGTGCGGCCCTCTCGGCGTAGCCAGCGAGCGACACGCTTAACCGCAAAACGGCGTGAAACAGGGTAATGAGTAACGCCGGGGTGACAGTGCAGTGAGTTCCGAAACAATTGCCGAGGCCGACCCGTTCGAGCAGGCCTGCAAGGCGCTCGTCAAGCGGATTGTCGACGGCGAGGTCGACCGCGACAGTCTTGAATCCGCCAAGCTTGCGGTCTGTTCGGAGTATTCAGCACCAAAGGTCCCGAAAAACACCGAGCTGCTCGAATACGCCCCATCCGAGCACCGCGAGACGGTCAAAGCCGTCGTCAAGCGCAAACCCGTCCGGACGGCCTCCGGTGTCTCGCCGGTGGCGATTATGACCTCCCCGCACATGTGTCCGCACGGCAAATGTCTGTACTGTCCGGGTGGGCCTGCAAGCGAGTTCGATTCTTCCCAAAGTTATACCGGCGAAGAACCTGCGGCCGCCCGTGGCGTCCAGAACGATTATGATCCATACGGACAGGTTACGTTGCGACTCCACCAGCTGCGGACGATTGGACACCCGGTCGACAAAGTCGAACTTATCCTGATGGGTGGGACGATGACCGCCCGGAGCCACGACTACCAAGAGTGGTTCGTCAAACGCGCCCTCGAAGCGATGAACGACTACGATTTGCGTAGCGACCCCGAGGCCGCCGAAGGCGTCAGCTTCGCCCAGGACCCAGATGAGTACGAGTTCGAATATCTCGAAGACGTGATCGCCGAAAACGAGACCAACGAGATCCGTAATATCGGCACGACCTTCGAGACGAAACCCGACTGGTGTGATCCCGAACAGATCGACCGCATGCTGGATCTCGGCGCGACGAAAGTCGAGGTCGGCGTCCAGACAACCTACGAGCGCATCAACCGCGAGATGCACCGCGGGCATGGCAACCAGGCTTCGATTGATGCGAACCGTCGACTCCGCGATTCGGGATTCAAAGTCGGCTTTCACATGATGCCCGGCCAGCCGGGGATGACCAAAGAGATGTGTTTGGAGGATTTCCGCCAACTCTTTGCAAATTCGGACTACAAACCCGACTACCTGAAGATCTATCCGACGCTCATTGTCCGGGATACGGTCACCTACGACATGTGGCGACGCGACGAGTACGAACCGCTGAACAACGAGGAGGCCGCCGAACTCATCAGCGAGATTATGGGGATGATCCCGAAATACACCCGTCTGCAGCGCGTCCAGCGTGACATTCCTGCCGACTTCATCGACGCCGGCGTCTGGAAATCGAACCTCCGGCAGTTGGCCTCCCAGCGCGCCGAGGAGAAAGGCATCGAAATCCGGGATATCCGGGCCCGCGAGGTCGGCATGAACGAGGCCGACCCGAACGTCGAGGATATCGAACTCGACATCATGACCTATGAGGTCTGTGGCGGCACTGAACACTTCATTAGCTTCGAAGATCCCGTCCAGGACCTTCTTATTGGCTTCTGTCGACTTCGCTTCCCGAACAATCCGGTCCGACGCGAACTCCAGGATGCCGCCATCGTTCGGGAACTCCACGTCTACGGCAGCGAGGCCGG
>SL_5KL_010_SEDDRAFT_10001302_pt1 | contig 15153 bp, 13 predicted proteins | sample SodLakKL_010_SED_FD_9118 | JGI IMG/M metagenome (IMG submission 9118)
GTCACGGCCCACAGAATGGAGTTTCATACCAAAGACCGTGATGCAGAACGCCGCTGCTGCCGGGACAAAGATCTGCTCCCAGATTGTCGGCCATCCGGCAGCAAAACCAAGGCCGGATACGCCAAGAAGCGTCATACCACTGCAGATGGAAGCGACCATCAAAATCGTAAACACCCAGAACCCAAGCGATCGGCCGGCGATGATATAGTCCTCGGTATTCAGAATCTTCTTTGATGCCCATGCCCCAATACCGATCAGCATGATAAAGTACAGGGTAATAATTCCGACGGTGATGATGTCAGCCATCAGTCATCCTCCGGAAAACGCAGCGCCCATATCACAAGCAGAATGATAATAATCAGAGTAACCACGCCAACGGCGAGGATAGTATGTTGTGGCAGTCCAAATAGCATATAATGTCAATGTGAGCCATGCTAACATTTAACATGCTCGATATGTTCCGGAAAAAGCGGGCAGAGGCAACCTCAATTGAAATATGGATAGCACCCCACCCAACTATAGGCGATTAACGCATTCTGAGTTGATTGAGTACAACATTTTCCTGAAATACGTCGATATTCGGCTGGAAAAAGCAGCAGATAACGATGTATCCATAACCGAAACCATCTTCCAGGTGTTATCGCAGTCATGAGGAGATGTGACCATACGCATGATGGATACAATTGATAGTGGATTGCTACAAGAGAGATAGTCGACAGAAGTTGTGATGGAGAGATGCAGATGATGATTGGCGATCAATTCGTCGAATCGGTTACAGGAAAACGAGTCGAGATTATGTATCCCGCAACATGCGGTGAGGTTCCATCTGGTGGAAAGGCTGATGTCGATATCGCGGTGCAGGCTGCACAGGCTGCATTGCCGGGAAGGGCATCTATCCCATCTACATTCTTCACCTGCGGGATAGAGACCGGGCGACAGGTGGCAGCTGCTTTGACAATGAAGCAGCTCACCCCTGAACCTGGCGGAAACGACTCCATGATCATCTGCTCAGATGTCGACCTGGTTGCTGTCGCAATTGCAGCATGTGCACTCCGGATGTACAACTGCGGCCGGATCTGCACAGCTCCCAAACAGATGATCGTTCTCCCCGATATTCATGACGCGTTTGTTTCCCGATTTACAGAAAAGCGGCTGAAAAAAGAATCAGTATGTTTGATACAGCACGCATACAAGGCGGAGGGAAAGACTGGGATTACAGAATACATGAATGAATGAGTGTTATCTCCTCCTGAATATGTACCATCCGGTCATCGTCTCATCCAGGGCCTTCTGGCTGTTCTTTGCCGTGACAAGGCTGACTGCGATCATCACGATCAACGCAAGCGTTAACGAGTACAGGCTGAAGTGAACCGGCAATGTGTCGATATACTGATAGTAGTACCCAAAGACACCTGAACCAATCAGTCCTGTTGCCATTGCTGCAAGGGCACCCTTCGTTGTTGCGCCTCTCCAGTACAGACCGGCAATGATCGGGACTGCAAAGGTTGAGAGCATCACCCCGATCCCCATCCAGATCAGCCAGGCAAGCATCTCCGGCGGGTTGATCGCAAGGAGCAGTGAGACAACAGCGGCAAGGAATACAGAGATCCGCGAAACCAGGAGCACTTGTTTATCAGGAGCATCGCGATGTAAGATGTTTTTGAAGATATCCCAGGAGAACATCGTCCCGATGGTGAGCATCAGCCGATCGGTTGTGGACATGACTGCAGCAAGCACAATAACAGCAAAAAACGCCCAGATTAAGACATTTGGTGCAGCATATTCAACACCGACGATAAATGCAAAATCTCCCCTGTTGACAACATCAGGCAGGACTACATGCCCTTCCTCCACAAGGACACGGACCGCGAATCCAACAAACTTCACAAGGAACATCACGACCAGGTAGATGAGAAACGCCACAAGCGGAGCCCATTTGAAGTATTTTGTCTCGCGAGCAGCAAGCACGTTATTGATAACATGCGGGGCACAGGCAAGGCCGACCATCAGAAGAATGCCAAAGGAGAAGAGGAACTCCGGCGTTGCAAAGGCATATCCTGCATATACCGGGGATGGGAAATATGGTTCTACAAAGTTCGGATCGATTCCGGCAAGAACCGTATTTATATATGTAAGCCCGCCGGCCTTTGCAATCAATATCGGGGCAATCGCAATAACACCAAAGATCAATATCAACCCCTGTATAAGCGTCGTCCAGGAGACTGCATAGAGGCCGCCAATCACGGTATATGCAGTGATGATAATACCTGCTATAATCAGCGCCTGCCAGTGCGGAATCCCAAACAGCCAGACGAGAACGATGCTGATTGCGGTATACTGGCCCACAAGATAGATCACCGAGACGACAATCCCGGCAATCGCAGAAAGCCCGCGAAGATACCTGACACTCTCAAACCGGTGGGCAAAATAATCCTGGAGCGTGAGGTAGCCGTTGTCACGGCCCACAGTATGGAGTTTCATACCAAAGACCGTGATGCAAAACGCCGCTGCTGCCGGGAGAAAGATCTGCTCCCAGATTGTCGGCCATCCGGTGGCAAAACCAAGGCCTGAGACGCCAAGAAGCGTCATACCACTGCAGATGGAAGCGACCATCAAAATCGTAAACACCCAGAACCCAAGCGATCGGCCGGCGACGATATAGTCCTCGGTATTCAGAATCTTCCTTGATGCCCATGCCCCAATACCGATCAGCATGATACAGTACAGGGCAATAATCCCGAGGGTGATGATGTCAGCCATCAGTCATCCTCTGGAAATCGCAACGCCCATATCACAAGCAGAATGATAATAATCAGAGTAACCACACCAACGGCGAGGATGGTATGTGGTTGCAGTCCAAATGGCATGTAATGTCAATTTGAGCCATGCTAACATTTAACATGCTCGATCTGTTCCGGAAAAAGCGGGCAGATACACCCTCAATTGGAATATGGATAGCACCCCACCCAACTATAGGCAATTGACGCACTTTCGAGGCTCATAGAGTACTAAAGATGCTCATAATCCCTTCCCTTCATCTCTCCTGCCAACTTCACCAGCTTCAGCAGCCGCTACTTTCTCCCGAAGATACCATCCGGTACCTGTTGCATCCATGCCGTCTGGACTGTTCTTGTCTGAACAGACACTGGCAAACACATTGCACCGAGGCCAGGCAGAACCAGAAAGAGAGTAAAAAAAGTGTTTATTCTCCTGCAGTGGTCTTTGCACCACGCAGGACAGCAACAGTTCCGGTGCGGACGAGTTCTTTTATCCCGTACTGCCGGAGGAGTTTCTCAAGGGCATCGATCTTGTTTGGAGCACCGATTACCTGCAGAACAAGTGTCCTTGTACCAACATCGATGATCTGGGCCCTGAAGATATCTGCAATCTGCATCACTTCGGCCCGTGTACTGCCCGGGTTTGCAGCCACCTTGATGAGCGCGAGTTCACGCTGAATATGCTCACGATAGGTGATATCTGAAACCTTGATGACATCGATCAACTTGTTCAGCTGTTTTTTGACCTGCTCGATCTCGGCATCATCCCCAAGAACGGTGATGGTGATCCGGCTCATCTCCGGCAGTTCACAGGTGCCAACCGCGAGACTTTCGATATTGAACCCACGGCGGGAGAACATGCCGGCAACCCTGGAGAGGACACCGGCCCGGTTCTCGACCAGGACGGAGAGGGTATGAACCTTCATTTCTGCTGACCCCCTATCATCTCGTTAATTGCAGCACCTGCTGGCACCATCGGGAAAACGTTCTCTTCCCGTTCTATACGGAAATCAAGGACAAACGGACCTTTTGTTTCAATGGCCGCAGTCAGTGCCTCCCTGACCTGGTCCGGCGAATCAACCCTGATGCCATCAATTCCATATGCTGCTGCGATGCCGACAAAGTCAACAGATGGAAGTTCGGTGTACGAGTAGCGGCGGTCATAAAAGAGCTCCTGCCATTGCCTGACCATACCCAGGTACATATTATTCAGGATGACGACTTTGACCGGGATATCGTACTGTACAACTGTTCCAAACTCCTGTATATTCATCTGGATGCTCCCGTCACCGGCGATATCGAAAACCGGCAGATCGGGCCTGGCAAAATGTGCTCCCATTGCGGCGGGGAGGCCATACCCCATTGTGCCAAGGCCCCCGGACGTAATCCATCGCCTGGGATGCCTGAAACAGAAATGCTGGGCAGTCCACATCTGGTTCTGCCCGACCTCAGAGACGATGATCCCATGGCCATCCAGGAGATCAGAGAGTGTCTTGATGACCTGCTGCGGCCGCAGCACCCCGTCATCGGGGATTGACATCGGATGCACTGTCTTCCAGTGGGCGATCTTCTCCATCCATCCTTCCCTGGCTTTCCGGGTTGTGATCCGATCAAGAATGCAGGTTAATACCTGACGGGAATCTCCAACGATCGGAAGATCAACTGGTTTATTCTTTCCGATCTCCGCAGGATCGATATCGATGTGGATGATCTGTGCATTGGGTGCAAACGATTGAAGCCTGCCGGTTACCCGGTCATCGAACCGTGCACCAATAGCAATCAGGAGATCACATTCAGTGACTGCATAATTTGCATACCTGGTACCATGCATCCCGAGCATCCCGAGGTTCAGGGGATGATCGCAGGGGATTGCACCTATCGCCATCAGGGTTGTGGTCACCGGGATACCGGCAGCTTCAGCAAATAAGAGAAGCTCTGCAGATGCATCTGAGGCAATCACCCCGCCCCCGGCATATATCACCGGGCGTTTGGCATCTGCAATCATGGAGAGCGCCTTCTCAATCTGACGAAGGTTGCCTTTGAATGTCGGACTATATCCTCTCAGAGAGACCTCTGTAAGAGGTGTTGGATCAGGTGCAGGATTTGTGACAACATCTTTTGGAAGATCGATTAATACCGGGCCCTGGCGGCCCGTACCGGCGATATGAAACGCCTCTTTGACCACCTGGTCGATATCCTCGGCCCTCTTTACAAGGTAGCTGTGTTTTGTGATCGGCAATGTTATGCCGGTTATATCAGACTCCTGGAAGGCATCGTTTCCAAGAAGAGCGGTTGGGACCTGCCCGGTCAATGCCACAACCGGGATCGAGTCCATATAGGCAGTGGCAATACCTGTTACAAGGTTGCATGCCCCGGGCCCTGACGTTGCAATACAGACACCAGTCTTCCCTGAAGCCCTCGCGTAACCATCTGCCGCATGGGCTGCTGCCTGCTCGTGCCGCACCAGAATATGCTGGAGTGGTGAGTCATACAGCTCATCGTAGATCGGGAGTACCACGCCGCCGGGGTATCCAAAGATGGTCGTCACTCCCTGCCGTAATAATCCTTCAACCAGTATTTTTGCCCCGGTCTTCATCTCATCTCCTCAATAATCTGTTCATTCCGGATATCATTGCTTCCACCGACGCCATGATGATATCGGTCCTGGCGCCGCGGGATGTGATCATCTCTCCGTCCTTCTTTAACTTAACTGTGACGTCAACGAGTGCGTCGGTTCCACCATAAATGGCATCGACATGGTACTCTTCAAGCGTGATGTCGCCGACATCCTGCACCGCTTTCCGGAGTGCCAGGATGACCGCATCAACCGGGCCCACCCCGGTGGATGCACGGGTGATATCCTCACCATTGACCGTCAGTGTTACCGAGGCTGTCGGCATTACACTGCTCCCTGAGACCGTTGTGAACTGTTTCATCCTGATCACCGGCTCACACGAGATATCAAGCACCGCTTCGGCAATGGCATGCAGATCCGAGTCGGTAACCCGTTTTCCTTCATCGCCGAGTTCCTTTACCCGTGAGACGATCTCCTGCAGCTGCCGGGGTTCGGTACGGTATCCCATCTCGGTGAGGGCTGCCTCGACTGATGCACTGCCGGAATGTTTTCCAAGCAGGATCCGCCGCCGCCTCCCAACAAGTTCAGGCATGATCGGCTCATATGTTGCAGTATCGCGGAGGATGCCATGGGCATGGATGCCGCTCTCATGGGTAAACGCCATCTCCCCAACGATTGCCTTGTTGGTTGGAAGCGGCACGCGGGTCAGCCGGGAGACAAGCGTGGAGAGATGATAGATCTCCTCTGACCTGATCCCGGTCTCCACCCCATAGAGCACTTCAAGCGCCATGACAAGCTCTTCAAGGGGGGTGTTTCCGGCCCGCTCTCCCAGTCCGTTGACGGTTACATGGGCAGCCGTTGCTCCTGATTTCAGTGCAGAGAGTGTTGTTGCGAGGCCAAGACCCAGATCGTTGTGGCAGTGGATCGAGAGCGGCGCAAGTGAGCTCAAAGGCGGGATGATCTCGCTTGCACGCTCAGGCGTGAGTACTCCGACGGTGTCACAGAAACAGATCCGATCTGCTCCGCGCTCCACACCTCCTGCATAGAGGCCGTGCAGATACTCCTGATCGGCACGCGAAGCGTCTTCTCCCGAGAGTTCAACGATCAGGCCACGATCTTTTGCATATTCAACAGAATCCCATGCCATCTTCAGGACATAGTCCCTATCTTTTCTGAGCTTCTTCTCGATATGGAGATCTGATACCGGGATGACAAGGTGGATCGAGTCTGCACCATACTCTGCAGCATAGTCGATGTCAAGCTGTACACCCCTGACAAAAGTGCAGATCTCGGCTTTCAGTCCTGCATCAGAAATGAGCCTGAGAGACTGCCGCTCCCCTTCAGATGCGGCTGCGGATCCTACCTCGACGATGTGAACACCAATGTCAGAGAGAAGTGTTGCGATGTTCAGCTTATCATCGGGTTTCAGCGATACACCGGGGGTCTGTTCCCCGTCACGCAGTGTCGTGTCTAAAATGCGTGGGCTAGTAACAAATAAAGCAATCCCTCATAGTGGGTAGCACCGGTACGTATATGGATGTCCGGTTATTTAAATTATAGGATGCAAAATTCAACCGGCTGAACGTCCGCACATGGTGGTGAATAGTTCAAATTCAATTGTATTTTCTTTTAATTTCAAATTAGTGCAATTTTAAGAGGATTTTTTCATATTATATAAGTATTGTACAGAAAATTACTTGGTGTCTCAAAACAAAGGCACAAAATTACATACTATCAGTATAGTACATCATTGGAGGGTGATAGTATGAATGATTCTCAAACATTTCCAAACAATGGATTATTGACTGATTTTAAAGAAAAATTCAAAGAAGAGTATGCCAGTGGGTTATCTGATCGATGGGATGATATTGTAAACTGGGACGTTCGGAAGAAGAATGAAGACGGGTTCTTTGAAAAACTTTTGCGGGGGCATGGAGTCCGGGATGTGCTGGACATTGCCTGCGGCACCGGGTTTCATGCCATTCACCTTGCCAGGGAAGGCTTTGCTGTCGATGCGGCAGATGGATCTGATGCGATGCTGGCAAGGACGTATGATAATGCCAGGAAATACCAGGTTAATCTCCCTGTTCACAAAGCCGACTGGCTCACCCTGACACAAAACATACGCAAACAGTATGATGCCGTTATCTGCCTGGGCAATGCCTTAACCCACCTGTTTGAAAAGGAATACTATCTCAAAGCCATCAGGGAAGTCTTCAAAGTACTGAAAAAAGGCGGGATATTTGTCGTTGACCAGAGAAATTATGACCGAATCCTGGACAAAGGCTACTCCAGCAAGCACAAGTACTATTATTGTGGCGATGCGGTGGAAATCCAGCCGGTGGTGCTCCAGAATGACATGGTGAAGTTTCAGTACACATTCAGTGAAAATGAGAAGTATCACCTGACCATGCACCCGATCAGGCAGAAGACCCTGACCACATACCTGATCGCATCCGGATTCAAACACGTCCGGACATTTGGCGATTTTCAGGAAGAGTATGATCCCTATGAACCGGACTTTATTGTCCAGGTAGCACAAAAAGTGTGAGCGCCTGTACTCTTTGCAGGCGCCAGATACATGTTTAGTAGTGGACAGGGGTCTGATGAGAGAGGAGAGCAGCATCCCTCTTTGTTTCATAGACCGGGAGGTCAGCCTCAGCCGGCTCAAGGGCAGAACGCAATTGCCTGAGGTTCAGAGCTGCTTTAGAATTATCAGGGTCAAAAAATACCGCTTTCTCAAATGAAACCAGGGCACCCTGGTGATCGCCTGTTTTGACGAGCAGAATACCACGGTTATTCCATGCCTCGCTATTTTCAGGATACAATGAGATTGCCTCATCAAATGATGCAACTGCTTCACTATTGCGATCCATCAGTCCAAGGACAATTCCATGGTTGTTCCATACATGGGAAGAACCCGAATCGATCGCGAGTGCCCTGTCAAAGGAGGCGAGTGCTTCCTGAAAAAGACCGCATCTGGCAAGGATGGTTCCGCGGTTATACCATATACCGGCTATTGTTGGGTTGATAGCAACTGCACGGTCATAGCAGATGAGTGCATCCTGGTATCTGCCAAGGTCTTCACAGAGGACGCCTCGGTTATACCATGCATCACCATGATCGGGATTCTGTTCGATCACCCTGTCAAAGGATGCAAGAGCATCATCAAAACGTCCAAGCCTGCCGAGCAGAACGCCATGGTTTGTCCATGCATCTGCATTCTCCGGTTCAAGGGTTAGTGCTTTTTCAAAGGATGCAAGCGCATCATCGAGCCGGTCCAGTGCAGCGAGTGTATGACCACGTCCAATCCATGCAGAGGTGCATTCCGTGTTGATGCCGACCGCCCGGTCATAGTAAATGAGCGCATCATGGTAGTGCCCCTCAAGGTAAAATGTATTCCCCATATCAAGCTCTTTTTCAGCATTATCCGGATATATAATGTTTTTCAGGAGATTCATCGTCATACACCCACGAATACCGGTTAATATCCCGTTATAGGTCGTACATCTTAAATTTAACCCTTCATACCCATTGTATTCCTGTAAGACAGACGGAAAGCCTGGCTCGGGTCATTTGCTAAAAGACAAATCCCATATCCGGCTTTTTCAATGTCCCGAATACGACCGGTGCACATACGGAAACAGGGGTGCGTACTTTTATGCAGCTACCGTCCTGAAGACGCACGATTCAGGCTTGATTATGGTCTAACGAAAACATGAGAGCCTGCGCGGCAGATGCATGGAGGGCGGGATCATCCTACTGGTACCCAACCGGACTATTCTGTTACAGAAGGCCAGCGAGTGCAGTCACAGAAAGATCCATAAGAGTGACAGAAAAAGATATCACAAACACGAGTGCACAGTTGCATATATATGCATACGTCAGCATGCATTCCTCCACTAGAGGGCAATAGCCGGAAAAAGGGGAGGAAAAAAAGGGAAGCAAGTCGGACTCACGCCGGAACACTGTCATAGACGAGAGTGAAATACCGTGCTGCAAAGATGGCAAATGCAGGGATAAGGACGATCATCAGGAGCCATCCGAGAACCGGGATTAGTCCCAGCACAAAGTTTACTATTCCAAGTACAACATAGAGGATGATGATTGCGATGATATACTCAATCCAGCCAATTTTACCGATGTGTCCAAAGATGGCATTGAAATTGAAGGCCTCACCTATTGAGTCGGTCCGTGAAAACCGGATGTAGGCAATTGGTATGATAAGACCGATGATAATTGCCAGGATCAATACGATAAGAAGACCAATTCCCATGCCACCCACCATCAATGCTTCTCCCATTCCGCCCATAGCCAAGGCAGCGGCACCCATTACCAGAAATGCGACGATCAGGACAGGAAGAGCATAGATGATACCGACGATCAGAAGTTTGATCCCATCAACAAAGAGACCCCCCCAGTCTTCAATTTCAGGTGCGGGAGTAATTCCTTTGTAGATTCTTACCATATATCCATACAGGAGAGGGAAGATGATGGCACAGATGATGAGGAGAACCCATTTCATCCACTTGCCAACCAGACATTCCTTTGTATACTCAAAAGAGTCACCGAGTAGTTGACCATATTCCATAACGACACCTCCGTGTTCATCAGAATACTATCGCTCTTTGTATATAAAATCTCCCCATAGAAGTTACAAATTTGGACGTATTTACCGCATTGAGTCACCATGCAGGGAAAAGATCGGGAAAGCAGATATAATAAGGACGATAATGAGAAATACGGTGACTGAAACCATCAAAGACCTCCGGCTGGAAAAGGGATATGCGATCCGGGAGATGAGGAGTGCCGGAAGAAAGCCGGGTGCTGCAACCCTGAGCTCAGGCACGAGCAAAAGCTACAGGAGGCAACATCCCCGGTCCGGTGTACCCTCAATGCCTGAAGTGCCGCACACCGGTAAAGATCATCGCCATATTGTGCCTGTTTGCTGCCTCGATCACATCAGCATCCCGGATTGACCCCCCTGGCTGGATGAGAGCGGTTGCACCGGCTGCAGCAGCCACCTCCAGCGTATCGGGGAAGGGGAGGAAGGCGTCTGATGCAGCGATTGATCCTTTCAGCGGCTTTCCTGCCTTTTCGATCGCAATCTTTGCCGCATCCACCCGGCTCATCTGTCCGGCCCCGATTCCAAGCGTCTCCTGATTGTTTGCAAAGATGATGGTGTTGCTCTTTGTATGCTTGCAGACCCGCCAGGCAAGCCGCATCGCATCCAGCTCAGATGCAGTCGGCTCACGCTCGGTTACAACCTCCCAGCTCTCGCGGTAGGGGGGTGTCTGCATGTAGAGTATGCCACCGTCGATGGAACGGATCTCACCTGCAGGGAGGGGTTTTTGGAGGATGAGAAGACGCATATTCTCTTTAGCCTTCATCACCCCAAGAGCTTCTTCAGTATATGAAGGTGCGATGACAACCTCAACAAACGTGCTGCAGATCGCCTCTGCTACATCGAAACCCACCTCACGGTTCATCGCCACGACCGATCCATATGCGGAAACAGGATCAACATCCCGTGCCCGGATATATGTTTCATGGAGACTTTTTCCTGTGGCAACTCCGCAGGGGTTATTATGCTTCACAATAACACAGCAGATATCGTCAAACTCGCGGAGAAGGCCGACTGCCGCGTGCAGGTCCAGGTAGTTGTTGTATGACATCGCCTTGCCCTGGATGGGAAGAGATCCGGCAATCCCGGCGGTCCCGTAGACTGCCGCCTGCTGGTGCGGGTTTTCACCATACCGCAGCACCCTGCCGCCCTGAAACTGCATGGTCAGGACGGTCGGGAAGGCTGCGTCAAGACTGTGCAGATGATTGCTGATCGCTGCATCGTATGCAGCAGTCCGTGCAAAGGCCTTCTGTGCAAGAGAGAGCCTGCGTTCTATTGAAACTTCACCTGATGCGATTGCGCTGGCAATGCTCTGATAATCAGCTGGATCACAGATGACGCAGACATCCCGGTAGTTCTTTGCAGCAGCCCGAATCATTGCCGGTCCGCCGATATCAATGAATTCGATGAGTTCTTCGATCGACATTGCTTTTTCTGACATCGCCTCGAAGGGATAGAGGTTCACGCAGAGGATATCGATCCCCGGGATCCCATGCTCGGCCATCACAGCATCATCGATACCACGCCTTCCGAGAAGGCCGCCATGGATCTTTGGGTGCAGAGTCTTAACCCGCCCATCCATCATCTCAGGAGATCCGGTGTAAACCGAGACCTCGGTAAAGGGGATCCCGGCATCATGGAGTTCCCTGCCGGTTCCGCCTGAGCTGAGGATAGTTATCCCCAGATTATGGAGTATACGAGCAAATTCCACTATTCCTGTCTTATCCCATACAGAGAGGAGAGCAGTCTTCATAGAAGATGGTATTGATCCTCAAGCGTATAAGATACACCCCCCGATGCACCCCGGCCTCATGCATGCAGGGAGGAGAAAACGTCATGCAGGGAGAAGAACGTTCTGTAAGAAGGGGAAAGAACACTATCCTGAAGAACATATTGCATCTATGGTGCTCATCAGGATCAGATAAAATATGGAGGCGGTTAGCCACGCGCCCATCTGGCCAGCCTGTTTTGCTTTCATGCAGATCGAATTGAAATATACAGGAGATTTTGGGGAGTCCAGGTCAAATGATCCTGAAATAGAGTAAAAAAGAGCCGGCACGCCCTGGCGGTCTGGATAAGAGTATTTACTTGAAGTAAAGGATAAATATATATAGAACTGCATTGCAATAGTTACTGAAACACTTTTGTTGATCTTCTCTGGAGGATGATGAAAAGAGACAGACAGGACGATATCATGAGCGAAGAGAAAAACGACTGGTCAAACGCCAATGGAGATCAGGAAGAACAGCCCCCTGAGATCTCCCGGGCAGAATACGAGGAACTTTATGACAAATACCTCCGTCTCGCCGCTGATTTTGAAAATTTCAAAAAGAGAACGGCACGAGAACAGGAGCGTTTCGTCAGGTTCGCAAATGAACAGTTTGCATTTGATATCCTTGAGATCCTCGACAATCTTGAACGGGCACTACAGGCTGATGACAACGATCTGAGAGACGGGCTTATCCAGATTCACAAGCTCTTTCTCTCAGTCCTTGAGAGGCATGGTATAAGCCCTGTTGATTGTGAACATACCCGATTCGATCCAAATGAACATGAAGCAATTGCACACGTCGAATCTGATCAGGATGAAGGTATGATCGTTGACGAAGTGCTCCGTGGGTATCGTATGTATGACAGAATAATCAGATGCGCCAGAGTGGCAGTATCAAAAGGTAAAGAAAATACGGAGGAATAAAATATGGCTCGTGAAAAGATTCTCGGCATTGATCTTGGAACAACAAATTCCTGCATGGCGATCATGGAAGGCGGATCGGCAAAAGTCATCCAGAACGCAGAAGGTGCACGGACAACTCCGTCAGTTGTTGCGTTCTCAAAAGATGGCGAGCGCCTGGTTGGAAATGTTGCAAAACGGCAGGCAGTAACAAACCCGGGCAGGACAATTGCCTCGATCAAGAGAAAGATTGGGACAAACGAGACCGTTGAGATCGGAGACAAAAAGTACACCCCACAGGAGATATCTGCAATGATCATTCAGAAGTTGAAGGTTGATGCAGAAGCCTACCTGGGAGAAAAGATAACAAAAGCGGTCATTACCGTTCCTGCATACTTCAATGATGCACAGAGGCAGGCGACAAAGGATGCAGGTAAGATTGCCGGCCTTGAGGTGCTCAGGATCATCAATGAACCAACCGCAAGTTCACTTGCATACGGCCTTGACCGTGAGGGAGAGTCCACGATCCTGGTATATGACCTTGGCGGCGGGACATTTGACGTCTCGATTTTGACCCTGGGTGACGGCGTGTTTGAGGTGCTTGCCACAAACGGCATCAACCATCTTGGAGGCGACGACTTTGATGACCGCATCATCGATTTCCTCGTTGATGACTTCAGGAAAAAGGAGGGGATCGATCTCAGGAAGGATCCGGTCGCCCTTCAGCGGCTGAAGGATGCAGCAGAGCGGGCTAAAATTGAGCTGTCCAGCGTCCAGAAGACAAATATTAACCTTCCCTACATTACCACATCAGATACTGGCCCCAAATTCCTTGATATGGACCTCACCAGGTCAAAATTAGAGCAGCTCATTGGTGATCTTGTTGAAAAGACCACCGGGCCGGTCAAAAATGCACTCAAAGATGCAGGACTTGAAGCCAAAGATATCAATCATGTACTCCTGGTCGGTGGATCCACACGGGTGCCCCTGGTTGTTGAAACCGTCAAGCGTGTCCTTGGGAAGGAGCCGGATAAGGGGATCAACCCTGATGAATGTGTCGCCCTTGGTGCAGCCATTCAGGGAGCCGTCCTCTCGGGAGAGACAAAGGACGTTGTTCTCCTTGATGTAACCCCACTCACACTCGGCATTGAGACGCTTGGAGGCATCGCCACATCACTCATCGAGCGAAATACGACAATTCCGACACGCAAGAGCCAGATCTTCTCAACCGCTGCAGACGGCCAGACCAGTGTCGAGATCCATGTTGTCCAGGGTGAGCGCCAGTTTGCACGCGACAACTTCTCGCTCGGAAGGTTCCAGCTGACCGGCATTCCGCCCGCACCACGGGGTATACCCCAGATCGAAGTGACGTTTGATATCGATGCAAACGGAATCGTACATGTATCGGCAAAAGACCTTGGTTCAGGCAATGAACAGTCAATTACGATCTCAGGCAAAAAAGACCTCTCAGATGACGATATCGAGAAGATGGTCAAAGACGCCCAGACCTTTGAAGAAGAAGATAAAAAGAAGCGCGAAGAGATCGAGATCAGAAACAACGCTGATATGGCTGCATACAGCGCTGAAAAGCTGATCAAAGAGAGTGCAGAGAAAATTGACGACGCAGACAAGACCTCAATCGAAGAGGCGGTTTCTGCCCTCAGAACAGCGCTTGAGGGAGAAGATACGGTCGTCATCAAGGAGAAGATGGATGCACTTCAGGATGCTGTCTTCGCCGTCACCACAAAACTCTATCAGCAGGCAGCTCAGGCAGCAGAAGAAGGAACCGGTGCAGCAGGTACGGAAGGTGCCGATGACGATACAGTCGTTGATGCCGACTACGAAGTCAAGAAAGAGTGAGTCAGATGGTTGCGGAGAGCTACTATGACATCCTCGGCGTTCCAAAAAACGCACCAGAGAAGGAGATAAAACGAGCCTACCGCAGCCTTGTCCGGAAGTATCATCCGGATGTCTGTAAGGATGAGGGTGCAGAAGATCGCTTCAAAAAGATCAATGAAGCATACAGCATCCTCTCCGATGATGAGAAGCGCCGCCAGTATGACCAGCTCGGCCATGAAGCATTTACCAGTGCCTCGAAAGGCAGCTACAGTGGTGCTGGGGGTGCAGGATATGGCTTCTCATCTGACTTTGCCGGATTTGGAGATATCTTTGATTCGTTCTTTGGAGGACGGGGTCCACGGGCCGGGCCCCAGCGTGGTGCAGACCTCCTGATGCGGATCTCCGTCTCTCTCAGGGATGCCGTATTCGGAACAGACCGGGATGTGAGGGTGATGCATGCTGAGGCCTGCCCCTCCTGCGATGGCACCGGGAGTGCAAATAAACAGCAGAAGACCTGCTCAAGGTGCGGCGGGAGCGGACAGATGCGCTCCGTCAGCCAGTCTCTCTTTGGCCAGTTCGTCAGGATGACCACCTGCACCGAATGCGGCGGGAGAGGCAGGATACCGGAGGAGATGTGCAAGGCATGCAGTGGGAGCGGCCACACCCA
>SL_5KL_010_SEDDRAFT_10001303_pt1 | contig 15148 bp, 11 predicted proteins | sample SodLakKL_010_SED_FD_9118 | JGI IMG/M metagenome (IMG submission 9118)
GCTTTNCCCCCCCCGCCGGCCTGATCCGTTGCGGCTCGTAAACCGATACGATGGCCATAATAAAGATAATCAGAGACACGGTGTATATAAGAAAGGGGTAACGCCAGTGTAAGTCGGCCAGCATCCCCCCGGTGGAGATGAATACCAGCCCACCTGTCGATGCAAACGCTGCCTGATACCCCATAAAAGCACTGCGCTGACGACCCTCATAATAGTCTCCGATCAATGTAATGATGCTGGTCATCAATGCACCTACAGAAATTCCCAAAAGAGCCCTGCCAGCAAGGATCAGGTATATATCGGACAAATAGGCACCTGTTGTGCCGGCCAGGGCGTATAGCAGTAAAGAAAACAAAAGTACCTTTTTCCTTCCCGACCAATCAACAAAATACCCCGCAACGGGAGCCAGCAAGGCAATAAATAAGGCCGGCAACGTGAGTATCAGCTTGCTCATCAACTCAGGATCCGCCAGATGAGAAAAAGCCTTGCTGATCTCCGGAAGAGCAGGCGCAATAATTGCACCGGCCATCACCGTAAGGGTACTTCCCAATAAAAGCGTCGAACGTCGCAATCCTTCATACGGCTTCATCACAATCTCACCTTTTAATTATTCTCCCGCCCCACGATCCCTTCGAGTCGGGCAAAGTTATGTATTTTATCATACCAAAATCAATGAGGCCATCAGCCAAAGGAGGTTGCATGGTGCAACCATTTTTTTTGTTTAGTTTTTTCAAATAATTAATGAACAAAACAGCCATTGCTTTGTATATATAGATGAGTGCATGAACAATCATTCACCAAAAAATGAATAATAACAAACAAAGATATTGTCTAACCAAAAAACGTAGTATTATGAAAACAATTCTTTTTTCTGCATTGCTCTTATTTTCTTTTGGTGCTGTAGCATCCTCCGACGGAATGTACAGCGAAAGCACACTGGTATTTGAAACTCCCGATGGAAAGGTTTTACATATGGAAGCCTATCAGGAGGAAGCAAGCAAAGAGGATGTTCCCCCTTTCCTGCGCTCACTGATCTACCATGAAAACATCAACCCCGAAGACCGGAAATCATTCCAGGCACTTGTAAGAAGCCTGCAAAAACCTGAAAAAGAAGAAGAGCTGCCGTTTGACCTGGACTAAGGTTGCAAAATGTTGATTATTCCAACATTATATGCAGTTCTTTTAATGATGCACCAGATAGCAGTAAACAAGATCACTCCTTTGGTTTAAGTAGCTGAAGGCCGGCATTGGAAACGATGCCGGCCTTTTTTTGCATCGGCACCACAATCTTTGCTCCCACCAATTTTTATTTCCTGAATAAGCCTGCACCGCCGCTCTTCCCAGGGAATCCCCCGTGAAATTCCAAACCTGCCTTCCTATGCAACAATACTTTTTTAAAAATTTAACAGGTGGAAAGATTTTGTATTTTTGCAAGTATCTTCATCGATGTTAAGCAGGAATTAACCAACAACTGGGATTATGCCACACACTGACCACACGCCCCCTTTTCTGAAGAAATTTATCAGATTCGTTGAGCGCAGCATCATCAAGGTATTGGTGCTTTTAATGTCTTTATTGCTGGTACTGGCAACCATTGAGCTTGCATGGGTGCTTGGCACATCAGTGTATAACACCAGCGACGAGCACCTTGTGATCAACCTGGACAACCTGATGAACGTGTTCGGTGTTGTGCTTCTGGTTGTGATCGGTATCGAGCTTCTGGATACCATCAAGGTATATTTCCGAAAACACGTGATTCACGTTGAGGTGGTGATGCTGGTTGCCATCATTGCCATTGCCAGGAAAGTAATTGTCATGGATATTGAGTACCATTCCGGCATGGATTTTATAGGCATCGGCGCCATCATGCTCGCATTGGCGGGCGGGTACTACCTGATCAAACTCGGCGGCGGGTGCGGTTTTCCTGAGGATGCAGAGAAGAGCGAGCTGGCAGATATCGTATACGAAGAAACCGTGCAGGAAGGTGATGATTCCGTTGTTGAAAAAAAGAAAACGGTACAGACCAGGAAAGAAGAAAACATTTCCCGCCAGGGTCGCACAGAGCGGGGCAGCGAAAGCCCAAATGAAGCTGAAAGATAGTAACAACCCGGGGTGCTGGTGAGTTTGGATAAGCAGCTATCCCCTATGCACTTTAATTCACATTCTTTTCTTACTTTAGCGTTTTTTTAATTGTGAAGCTTGTCTGGAAATAGGAATGCTTATGGCTGACTCTGATAATACCAGGTTTATTTTTGTTACGGGAGGTGTAACCTCATCTCTGGGAAAGGGAATCATATCGGCTTCCCTGGCCAAGCTGCTTCAGTCGCGGGGATATACGGTGACCATTCAGAAACTTGATCCTTACATAAATATTGATCCGGGTACCTTAAATCCATACGAGCATGGCGAATGCTATGTGACAGAAGATGGTGCAGAAACGGATCTTGACCTTGGCCATTACGAACGTTTTCTGAACACCCCTACGTCGCAGGCCAACAATGTGACCACCGGTAAGATATATCAGTCTGTCATAGAAAAAGAGCGCCGCGGTGATTATTTGGGAGAAACCGTTCAGGTGATCCCTCATATTACCGATGAGATAAAATACAGGATAAAGTTACTGGGCGAGAACAATGCCTATGATTTTGTGATCACTGAAATTGGGGGCACTGTTGGCGATATTGAGTCTTTGCCTTACATTGAAGCCATCCGGCAGCTCAAATGGGAAATGGGGGTCAACAGCCTGGTCATCCACCTCACGCTTATCCCCTACCTGTCTGCCGCTAAAGAATTAAAAACCAAACCCACCCAGCATTCGGTCAAAACCATGCTTGAGTACGGGGTTCAGCCCGACATTCTCGTATGCCGCACAGAAAAGCCATTAAATGATCCCATCAGAAACAAGATTGCCCTTTTCTGTAATGTGGATGCAAGCTCTGTGATCGAGTCCATCGACACCAACAGCATCTACAAGGTCCCACTCCTTATGAGAGAAGAGCGACTTGACAGGGTAGTATTGAAAAAGATGAAGGCCCCTTCCAGGCGAACCCCAGGTTTACAAAAATGGGAACAATTCATAAAAAGGCTCGAATCACCCAAAAGCACTGTCGACATAGGGCTTATTGGCAAGTACGTTGAGCTGGTGGATGCATACAAGTCAATTATTGAATCGCTGATCCATGCCGGCACTGTTAACTATTGCAAGATCAACCTTCACCTGATCCATTCGGAACAGCTGGATACCGGCAATCTCAGCGAAAAACTAAGCGGGCTGAAAGGAATAATCGTTGCCCCCGGCTTTGGCGACCGAGGGATCGAAGGAAAAATACTGGCCATCGAGTATGTAAGAAAACACAACATTCCGTTTTTAGGCATATGCCTGGGCATGCAATGTGCCATGATAGAGTTTGCCCGGAACGAACTTGGACTGAGCAAAGCCCACTCTACTGAAATGGACCCGCAAACGCCCCATCCCATCATTGATATTATGGAAGAACAGAAAAAAATTCATATCAAGGGAGGTACAATGCGCCTGGGAGCCTATTCGTGTTCTGTAAAGGATTCCTCAAAAGTCGCTGGCATTTACGGCAAAACGGATATTTCTGAAAGACACCGCCACCGGTATGAAGTCAATAACAAGTTTCTGGCTCAGTTTGAGCAGGCGGGAATGATTGCCAGTGGTAAAAATCCCGAATCAGATCTCGTAGAGATCATTGAGCTGACAAACCATCCCTGGTTTGTAGGGGTTCAGTTCCATCCCGAATACAAAAGCACTGTCGACGAGCCACACCCTTTGTTCATAAGTTTTGTCAGTGCGGCAAAAAAACAAAGATGAATTCCCTGCATGTCATCCTAACACAGTTCGATCATTTAGATTATCTTTGCACTCGGAAAATAAGCTGTTCGTCGTTCAGGAGTTAAACACCTGAGAGCCTTGCTCCAGGTGACGCCGATACAGCTGCATTTCAGGGCATTCCGCTTTTTAAGCAAAACCCAAAGAAATAAACCTTTACAAAAATATGAACAGAGATAATATTATCGGGCTGATCCTTATAGCAGTTGTCATAATCGGCTACAGCATCTGGATGGCTCCTTCCGAAGAAGAATTGGCTGAACGTGAACGCAGGCGGTTAGAAACCGAACGCGAGCGCCTGGAACAGCTGGAGGCGGAAAGAGCCCGGGAAGAAGCCCTGCACATGGAAGACACCCTTCCTGTACCGGAAAAAAAAGAGGATCCTCACCTTCTTGACTCTCTTGAGAGAGAACAACTGAGGCAACGCATGGGAGAATTCTCCAATGCAGCTATAGGAGAAGAGACATTTTACACTTTTGAAAGCGAGGTGTTGCGGCTCACCATGAATTCGCGCGGCGGAGCTGTTCATTCGGCTGAATTAAGAGAATATAAAAACTGGGAACACGAGCCTCTCATGCTTTTTTCTGGTGTCGAAGAGGACCGATTCACCTTTCACTTTTTTTCTGCCGACAGGATCGTATCAACAGAAAGCCTGTTTTTTACCCCATATGTGAACGGCCAGGCGTTAACAGACGCCGAACCCGTCCGGGTATCCCGCGATGAACAAAAAAGTTTCAGTATGCGTGCATATACCGACGTGCATACTGATGAATCACCCAGCTACGTTGAGTTTGTTTATACTCTCCGTGGGCGGGAGCATATGGTGGATTTCGACATACGTTTCATCGGTACCGGGGCCGCCATAAACAGATCAATGACACGCCTCGAGCTCGACTGGAGCTCAAAACTTCCGAGAAGCGAAAGAAACCGGTCGAATGAACAGAACAATACGACCATCTATTACAAGTATGCCAATGACGACGTCTCCAGGATCAGGCCAACACGGGACGACTCACTCAGGCTGACCACCAGGGTTCGGTGGATCTCCTTCAAACAACAGTTTTTCTCCTCTGTGTTAATATCGCAGGATGGCTTTTCAGAAGCCAGGATCGCCAGCAGAACCCTGGATGAAGAGGAGGAAGATTTTCTCAAACGAATGACTGCTTCGGTTATCCTGCCATTCGACGCCAGGCAGGATAACATTTACAACCTTCAATGGTACCTGGGACCCAACAGATACCGCACATTAACACAGTATGACCTTGAGCTTGAAAGACAGATCCCGCTGGGATGGGGATTCTTCCTTACCTCATGGATCAACCGGTTTGCCGTTATACCCATCTTCAACTTCCTCGACAGCTTCAACCTCAATTATGGCATCATCATTCTGATCCTGACCATCCTGCTGAAAGTAGTGCTGCTGCCAATTGCCTACAAGACATATATTTCGCAGGCAAAGATGAGGCTGCTAAAGCCGGAAATAGAGGAGCTCAATAAGAAGTACCCAAAGAAAGAAGATGCCATGAAAAAGCAGCAGGCAACCATGGCACTTTACAAAAAGGCTGGAGTTAACCCCATGGCTGGCTGCGTGCCAATGCTGTTGCAGCTTCCCATACTGATCGCCCTGTTCAGGTTTTTCCCTGCATCCATAGAGCTCAGGCAGGAAGGATTCCTGTGGGCTGACGACTTGTCATCATATGATTCCATCCTTGACCTTCCCTTTACCATTCCGTTTTACGGAGATCATGTGAGCCTCTTTACATTGCTGATGGCCGGCTCGATGATCATTTATACCCGCATGAACTCCCAGATGATGAGCACGGGAAGCCAGATGCCAGGTATGAAAACGATGATGTATTTCATGCCTGTCATGCTGCTGGCTATCTTCAACAGTTTTGCATCAGGGCTCAGCTACTACTATTTCCTTGCCAACGTGATCACGTTCGGACAAATGTTCCTCTTTAAGCGGGTAATCGATGAAGACGCTTTGCATGCACGCATAGAGGCCAACAAAAAGAAACCCGTCAAAAAGTCGAAGTGGCAGCAGAGAATGGAAGAGTTGGCCAAACAAAAGGAAGCACAGAAAAAACGGAGGAAAAGGTAAGCAGGTACTTAGATAGCAACACCATGCACGAACTCCAAAACATTAGTCCGGTCGACGGGCGCTATTACAAACAATGCGCTGCCCTCCGCGACTATTTCTCAGAGGAAGGCCTCATATCCTACAGGGTGTATGTGGAAACCGAATACCTTATTGCACTATCGGCCCTCCCGCTACCCGGAATAAGTGATCTCAGCGAAGAATCAGTGCAAAAGATACGGTCCGTATATACGCACTTTTCCCACAGTGATGCATTGCGCGTGAAAGAAATAGAAAAAGAAACCAACCACGATATTAAAGCGGTTGAATACTTTATCAAAGAAAAGATTGCAGAACTTGGGCTCGACTCAATTAAGGAATGGGTACATTTTGGGCTTACCTCGCAAGACATTAACAATACCGCCATCCCCCTGTCTTTTAAGCACGCCCTGGAACGCGTGCTTTTCCCCGCGCTTGAAGAGGTGCTTGGGGAGATCAGGAAATTATCGCACGGATGGAAGGATATACCTATGCTGGCAAGAACGCACGGCCAGCCGGCGTCGCCGACCACCGTCGGGAAAGAGTTTTTCGTTTTTTTCGAAAGACTCGATAATCAATACACGGATTTGAAACGCATGCCGTATCCCGGAAAATTCGGCGGAGCCACCGGGAACTTCAATGCCCACCATGTGAGCTTTCCCGACATCAACTGGCCATCCTTTGCCGACAAGTTGCTGGATTCGATGGGATTGACACGATCGAAAACAACGACGCAGATCGATCATTACGACAGGCTTGCCGCCCTCTTCGACTGCCTGAAACGGATCGCCACCATCCTGGTGGATCTCGCCAGGGACTGTTGGACATATATCTCAATGGATTATTTTAAGCAGAAGATAGAAGCCGGAGAGGTGGGATCATCGGCAATGCCACACAAAGTAAATCCCATTGATTTTGAAAATGCAGAAGGGAATGCCGGTGTCGCTATTGCTCTCTTAGAGCATCTTTCGGCAAAGCTCCCCGTAAGCAGGCTGCAAAGAGACCTCACCGACTCCACCGTGCTGCGAAATATTGGAGTGCCTGCAGGCCATTTGCTCATTGCACTTCGTTCCACCCTCCGGGGAATCAGAAAGATCAGCCTGAACAAAGAAAAAATTCACCGTGACCTGGAGGATAATCCATCCGTTGTTGCCGAAGCAATTCAAAGCATTCTTAGAGGTCTGGGCCATCCAAACCCCTACGAATCCTTAAAAGAACTGACACGGAAGGGATCAAAGATCTCACAGGAAGAATTGCACAATTTTATTGACGGGCTGACTATCCCAGCGAAAGAAAAAGAAAGGATGAAAAAAATCACACCCTTCAACTATATTGGCATTGTTCCAAAAGACCTTTGATACAGCAGGCAAGCAGGTGCAGGATCCATTCTTTCTGATACCTGCAGTCCAACCAGTCCGCAGGCAGCCGGAAAATGAAAACAACTGACGACAAGCATGCGTAATTTCCGACAGATATTTACATATATTGTCCCCTACTGGACAAGGCTTCTTCTCAATGTCTTGTTTAATCTGCTATCTGTAATATTTGGCCTGTTCAGCCTGAACATGGTGATCCCTTTTGTGGGCCTGCTATTTCAGTCGCACCGGGAAGTATATGATTTGATGCCCATGCAGCTTGACTTTGAGGTGCTCATCAACAATTTTTATTACTACATGAACCTGCTTACCACAAGGTACGGCGAGTTTGCATCGCTTATCTTCATAAGCTCAATCGTAATTATAACCAGCTTTCTGAAAAACGGGTTCCGGTATCTTGCCCTGTACCATCTTGCACCCGTAAGAAACGGTGTGGTGAGGGACATCCGTAACGACATATACGGGAAAACACTGGTGCTGCCACTGGCCTATTACTCCCAGGGGCGTAAAGGGGATGTGATCTCCAGGATGACCAACGACGTCCACCAGATTGAAATAGGACTTGTTCAGTCGCTCTCCATAGCTTTCAGAGACCCCATCACCGTTATTGTCTATATGTTATGGCTCTTTTTGATGAGCCCGACCCTGACCTTGTTTGTGCTGCTGCTCCTTCCTTTGGCGGGTTTTGTGATCGGAAGGATAGCCCGTAAGCTGAAACCCACAGCATTAAAAGGACAAAGCAAACTGGGCACCATACTGTCGGTTATGGAAGAAACGCTGTCGGGATTGCGCGTGGTAAAGGTATTCAATGCCGAAGACAAAATGCGCAAGCGCTTTCACAGCCTGAACAGCCTGTATACGCGGATTATGAACAAGCTCTACCGGCGGCAGGACCTGGCCTCACCGGTAAGTGAGTTCCTGGGGACTACCGTCGTTATCTTCATTCTCATTTTTGGCGGGACTATGGTAATCAGAGGCGATGCCACCCTGCCTCCTGAGGCTTTCATCGGATACCTGGGAATCTTTTCACAAATTATTCAACCGTCCAAAAACTTTTCCAAGGCATGGTACAACATCCAGAAGAGCCTCGCCTCAGCTGAGCGGATCAACCAGGTTCTCAAAGCAGATGTCTCCATTAAGGATGCACCGGATGCCGTTGAAAAGAAAGAGTTCAACAAACACATTGTATTTGATGATGTCAGTTTCCGTTACGAGGATAACTATGTTCTCAAAAACATTGACCTGGAAATAAAAAAAGGTCAGAAAGTGGCACTGGTAGGTCAGTCGGGCGCAGGTAAATCAACACTTGTAGACCTCTTGCCCCGCCTGTTCGACCTTGAGGAAGGTGAAATACGGCTTGACGGTATCCCTGTAAGAAAGATCCTGATCAAAGACTTGCGGGATCTTATGGGCAATGTAAACCAGGACCCCATACTTTTTAACGACACGTTTTATAACAACATAGCTTTTGGTGCCGGGAAAGTTACGGAGGAAGAAATTGTAACAGCTGCACGCGTAGCCAATGCGCATGATTTTATCATGGAAACCCGGTTTGGGTATCACACGAACGTAGGTGACCAGGGAGGCAAGCTCTCCGGAGGCCAGAGGCAGCGTATCAGCATAGCTCGCGCGATACTGAAAAACCCGCCCATCCTTATCCTCGACGAAGCAACCTCTTCGCTCGACACCGAATCAGAAAAGCTGGTGCAGGAAGCCCTTCTCAATGTAATGCAAAACCGGACCTCCATCGTTATTGCACACAGGCTTTCCACCATAGTTCATGCAGACCTGATATGTGTAATGCATGAAGGGCGCATTGCAGAGACAGGAAATCACCGGGACCTGCTGGCAAAGGACGGAATCTACAAGAAACTGCATAGCCTGCAAATGTTTTCCTGAAAGCGGAATTGCTGAATTATGTGTATTTTTGTCGTCATGACAAACCATAACAGGGAAATGGTGTTTATTAATCAGCAGTATTTCACCTGTCAAGTAAAATCATAAATCAATTTTTTCACACACTATGCGTTTTTTTAATCTACTCACCTTTTTTGTTGCTTTCACTACACTTTTTTCCACCCGCATATATGCAGATGACCCGCTTCCCAAATGGATGACAGAGGAAGAAAGGGCCATTTACGATGAATACCGGCAACACCGCCCCGAACCCCTTAACACCACGCCTCCTGACAGCCCGCCGAGGACACCCGGAGAGTTTGAAGAACTGCAGGCGGTAATTGTAACGTGGGCAGGGTACAGCCCTGAACTGAGGGAGATTGTCAGGCATGCCCGGACGGCAGTGGATGTATATATCATTAATGACAACCAGACTGCCATTGAGAACTACCTGATCCAGGGAAATGTCCCGCTTGACAACATTATTTTCGTTCAGGCTCCCTTCAACAGCGTGTGGGTCAGGGATTACGGCCCTCAAAGCGTATATCTTGACGGCACGGATGAGCTGGCATTTATCGACTGGGATTACAACCGTCCGCGTCCGCAGGACAACCAGATCCCGCAATTTATGGCCAGCTACCTCGACCTTCCTATATACCAGATGGCCATGGGGAACAACCTGCTCACAGCCACCGGCGGCAACTTCATGGCCGATGGGTTTGGCAAGGGATTTTCCTCTGCATTGATACTTTCTGAAAACTCAAACTTTACCGAAGCCCAGATCGACCAGATCAAATATGACTTCAAAGGGATACATACCTATATCAAGATGGATGAACTCCCATACGACAACATATCCCATCTCGACATGCACATGAAGCTGCTTGACGAAGAAACCCTTCTTGTCGGGGAGTTCCCCACAGGCGTGTCAGACGGGCCTTTTATCGAAGCAAACCTGGATTACTTGACCAGCAATTACCAAACCGCCTACAACAGGCCCTTTAATGTGGTGCGCGTACCCATGGCACCAAGCCCCTCAGGCAATTATCCACCCAATGCGCATTACAGAACATATACCAACTCCATTATCCTGAACAATGTTGTGCTGGTGCCTGTATACAATTCCTATCTCGACTCCGACGCTCTTGACATCTATGAGGAGGCAATGCCGGGCTACGAGATCATAGGCATCAACATGAACAACGTCATTGCGGCCAGCGGTGCCATACACTGTGTGACACGTGAAATTGCTGCCGATGACCCTATCCATATCGCGCACGCCCGCCTTCACGAAAACGAAGCTGAAAATGAAGGCCATCCTGTTGAAGCCGTTATTAATAATGCCGCAGGTATTGATGAGGCAAAGGTTTACTGGAAAGCCGAAGATGAAAATAATTTTTCTTTCGTCAGCATGACAGCGACAGCCGAAGACAATACATACCTGGCTTACATCCCTGCACAACCTGCAGGCACTGAAGTATCATATTTCATCAGCGCCACAAATGCTAACAACAAAACCATCAGCAAACCTCTTGTTGCCCCGGACGGATATTATACTTTTACCGTAACGGGTATAGACATTGATTTTTATGCTGATGAAACATCATTGGAAGTGGGGGAAAACACCTTGTTCCACCTTACATTTAATGAGGAACCAGAAGATATCTCCTGGCATTTCGGAGAAGGAGCCGTGCCCGAAACTGCTGAGGGAGAGGGCCCTCATGAAGTAAGCTATCAAACACCCGGCGCAAAAACCGTTGAGTTGGAATACGACGGGCAAACACTTGTGAAGGAAGATTATATCCTGGTTAATGAGCCCAACGGATACCTGGTCCTGGTAAAAACAGAAGGCGAAGGTACCACCGAACCTGATCCGGGTCAATATCTGATTGGTGGTGGTGAAGATCTGGAGCTGGAAGCCCTTCCTGAAACCGGATGGCAGTTTGCCAAATGGCGCATTAACGGCGAAGACACTGAATATAACGAAACCATCACGGTGACTATTGACAGTAATACAGTCATAACTGCCGTTTTTGAAGATCCAACCGGCATAGATCATACGGCAGACAGCAGGTTGAGGCAAAAGATCTATCCCAACCCAAGCGATGGGGAGTTCACTCTTTCGATGTCGCCTTCAGGCTCCGACGCACATCTCGTAATCGTAAATCTTTACGGCGGAGTAGTATATGAGCAGGTTCTTACAGCCTCGAACGCAGAAACCCTGGAGCGTATCAACATCAGAGGAGTAAGCCCGGGTGTTTACCTGGTGCGTATTACCAACGATGAGGAGAGTATTACAGAAAGAATAGTTGTCAGATAACAGGTCAGGAAAACATAAATCATTTGTATATGGACTTATCGAAAATAATGGCTGTATCGGGCAAACCCGGTCTTTACATCATGGTTGCCAAAACACGCAACGGATTGGTGGTGGAATCCCTGCTGGACGGGAAACGTATGCCCGTTTTCGCTTCCGACAGATCTTCTTCCCTGGAAGATATCAGCATCTTTACCTATGAAAAAGATGTCCCCCTGAAGGAAGTTTTGTGGAGCATCCATCAAAAATACGATGGAGCAAAGGGCCCCGACCCCAAATCATCCCCCGACGAACTCAAAGCTGCTTTTGAAGAGGTGTTGCCTGATTACGACAAAGACAGGGTTCATGTGTCGGATATTAAAAAGATATTCGCCTGGTACAATATCCTGCTGGATAAAGATATGATAAGCGAGCCGGAAGAGGACGAAGAAAAAGAGGGCGGGAAGGCCGATGGGGAAGCTACAAAGGGCGAAGACACGAAGGGAGAAGACAAGGGAGAAAAAGGAAAAGAGGATAACGAAAAACCAAAATCCTAATTAAGCACATGATATGTACCGGAGACTGATCCGACCCATATTGTTTGTATTTCCACCCGAATGGATACACCGGGCAGTAGCAAGGCTATTGCCCTTTTTTTTCAGCATCCCGGGTGTAAGAGGATGGATACGAAGCAATTACATAGTTAAAGACAGCCGGCTTGAGCGAGAAGTCTTTGGGATCCGTTTCCCAACCCCGGTAGGTATGGCCGCCGGATTTGACAAGGAAGTGACGCTGTACAATGAATTGGCTGATCTTGGCTTTGGGCATGTTGAAATAGGTACGGTTACGCCCAGGGGGCAAAAGGGCAACCCGAAGCCAAGGCTTTTCCGGCTGCCGGCAGATAAGGCCCTTATCAACAGAATGGGGTTTAACAACCACGGAACGGATGCTTGTATACGGAACCTGAAAAGAAAAAATCCAAAGGTAATTATTGGCGGAAACATAGGGAAAAACACCAGCACCCCAAACGAAAAAGCAGCAGAAGACTACAGCTTCTGTTTTCAGGAACTTTTCGACTTTGTCGATTATTTCGTGGTCAATATAAGCTGCCCCAACATCAAAGACCTCAGCAAATTGCAAAACAAGGAGGAAACAATAAAAATACTTAACGAACTGCAGGACATCAACAGGAGAAAGAAAAAACCTAAACCCGTACTGCTGAAAATATCACCGGATCTAAGTCATAGCCAGCTCGACGAGATCATCGATATTGTCAGAGAAACCCGCCTCGATGGCATCGTCGCTACCAATACTACTTTGAGCCGCGATAACCTGCAAGCAAGCCGTACAAAGGCAGAACGTATCGGCCAGGGCGGATTAAGCGGCCATCCATTAAAAGATAAAGCTACACGGGCCATTGCATATCTGCACAAAAAATCGTCGGGTGCGATTCCGATAATTGGTGCAGGGGGTATCATGCAGCCTTCAGACGCCATGGAAAAATTAAAGGCAGGAGCTTCGCTGGTACAGGTGTATACAGGATTTATCTATTCAGGCCCTTCCCTGGCAAAAAAAATCAATAAAAGAATACTTGAAGAGGAATAAAGGATACCATCACTTCCCCCTGTTTTCGTTTTGGCAATCAGCCGGATGACAGCATGCGTTTTATAATGGCGAATTTAAATTTTCTTTATATTTAGCATAAAACTTTGGCTATATTTTTGTTGTTTATCAGGGTATGAGCAAATTAGTATTTTCATTAGGACTTATACTTATCCTGCTGACCCCTCCGGTCGCTGTTACCGGTCATGCTGCTGAAAGTGGCTTCCGCTTTGACCAGGACAGACGCTCTGTTACCATACCTATTAAAGTACGAAACAATCTGGCCGTAATGCCGGTTACCATAAACGATATCGGGCCGTTTTATTTTATTCTTGACACCGGAGTAAAAACCACCATCCTTACAGAACCTTTGGTGATGAATTTATTGGGTCTGGACATTGAGCAGACCATATTGCTGTATGGTCTTGGTGGAAGCGGGATAGTAGAAGCATTGCTTGCCAAGAATGTGACTATTGGAACACCGGGAATTACCGGACACAACAAAAATCTGATTATTATCCCGGAAGACCTTCTGACTTTCTCAGAGGTTTTTGGATTTCCCGTATACGGAATCATCGGTTACGACTTTTTCAAAAACTTCCCGATGCGTATCAGTTACAGCAACGAATATATCAGGGTATACAACCATCATGACTACAGGATACGAAGACGCAGCCATATTATCCCGATCGACCTTGTTGACGGAAAACCCTATGTTAAGGCATCGATTGTAGGTTCCGGTTCCGGCTCAGCTGCCGATACCATTACAACCCATCTTTTACTGGATATGGGAGCAAGTCATCCCTTATATCTGCACAAGAATTACGCCGGCCTCTCCGAGAACACTATTTCCGGTTTTTTAGGCAAGGGGATCAGCGGATATCTTATGGGCCAGATTGGTCGGGTAGACAAGCTGATAATAGGAGACACCTACATTTCTTCCCCCCTCGTGTCGTATCCGGACGTGGAGTTTTTACGTATCCAGGGGCAGGAAATTGACTGGGAGGGTATTATAGGCGGAGAAATTATCAAACGCTACGAAGTTGTTTTAGATTATCCCCGCGAAAAAGTGGTACTGCGGCCGGGCAGGGATCATGGAAATCCATTCAACACCAGCCTTAGCGGACTTGAAGTAGTAGCCAGAGGGGAGAACCACCAGAAGTTTATCATCCATTACGTGAGGCCAGGCTCGACTGGCTACGAATCCGGTATATGGGCAGGCGACAGGATAATGGCGATCAACAAAGAGCCTTACCACAAACTCTCCATGGAAGATGTGCTGGATGAATTGTCGCGTAGCCGTGGCAGTATTGTTAACCTGACCTTGAAAAGAGGAGATAATATACTCTCCGTCGAAATAACCCTGAGAGAAGACCTGCTTTAGATCGCCCCTTTTAAGGTTCGTAGTTGTTTATTCTGATTGCCAGGTTTTACGGGCGCAGATACTTCATATCTTTCTCCCTGCCTTTTTCAGCCCATTCTTCCGGAACAACTTTCCAATTGTCCCTGCTTTCCGGGTTATATACACCTGTTTCTGAAAAGTAATCAATCATGTATCTTCTCAGGTCGTGTTCGCTCGTGCTGGTAACACGTTCTGACAGCTCTTCATGCGGGATTCCGGCGCCCCTTGTCAGATGACCGCCACCGCCGCTGCCACGGTAGGAGTTAATGGCCACTTTATACACTGTTTCCGTATCAAACGGACTCCCGTCTTCCATGCTGGTGATCTCCACCCTCTCTCCAACAGGTTTGCTTACATCCACGATATATTTTATACCTGCAGCCGAGTCAAAGTTATACATCGGGTTTTGCAAAGCGCGTCTTCCCCTGCTGTCCGGATGGATACGACCCATCTCGTCGCGCCGCAGGTTCAGGAGATGGTCCTCTTCGTTGAGCATCCTGTTAAACCACAAACCGTAAGAATATTCAAGGTGGTCCAACACTTCCTGCCCCGTAAGCTCCATGGTATACAAGTAGTTTTCATATTCGTACAAGCGGAAAAAATC
>SL_5KL_010_SEDDRAFT_10001304_pt1 | contig 15147 bp, 33 predicted proteins | sample SodLakKL_010_SED_FD_9118 | JGI IMG/M metagenome (IMG submission 9118)
ATAGGTCTCATCTCCTCTAGGCTCTAAAGCCCGCTTTCTCCACAACCTTTTTTGCCCCAAAAGGCAAGCTAGAGATACCTGCGTAATCCACCAGGTGTTTATTCTCATCGAAGTACATATCAATGGTGGGATGAACCATCCCCGAGGATCCAGTGATAATTACCTGGGCAGAAAAGGTTTTGTCATGTCTCCTTCGAATCCGGGAGATTTTGTAGATAGTACCTTTTTTAGATCGGATTTGCATGATGTCCTCCTATTCGTTTTTAACATAGAAAAGCCAGAACAATACAAGTGAAAAGAGAATCAATAGGTCGAGGGCATTGATTTCCATTTTTTTTAATTGATTAATTATAATATAATCAACATTTTATCCATTTTTACTGAGACTAATTATCAAGCTCATCCCCATCAAAGAAAGCTTCTACGAAAGACATAAAAAGTCTCTTATTTCTTTTATGTTTCTCTGCGAAAACTAAGTAACCATTACTAATAGCCTCATACATGCTATAGAGCATCCAATTTGTTTTACCTAAGAATTTTCTGCTTTCAATTTCTTGATAATACTTATCCTCGGAAGGAAAGTCTTTAGGGAGGAGCTTAAATCCCTCAGGAGAAAGCCGGGGTAACCCCGGACCGTGTTCAATATCTACATAGCTTTGCTCGTTAGTGATATGCTCACCGATAATCCCAGAGTTAACAATCCTTATATAATCTCCTTGTCGTAACTCCCGGAAGTCAGGTGGAGTCTTTATTACTAAGAGCTCCTTGTTGCCGAACATTTCATAAAACTCTTCTGAGAAAATCTCGTCATGCATTATCAATTCTCCTCCAGGCGTTTTTATATTCCAATTTGCTCTTATTTATCAAATTAAGTCCTTCCCGAATATAATAGTGCATATACTTGGGAAGATCGATCATACAAACAATCATTCCAGAAGTTGTTATCCCACAGACATATTCCCGGTCTCCGTGTTTAGCAATCTTAACCTGGCCGTAACCTTCCTTGAACCTTAGCTCTACTTTAAGGGTCCAATTTTTGTCATGGTAGGCAATAAATTGCCTATAACCGCCGGTATCTTTGATTTTAATCATACTATAAACTTTATATAGTGTTTATTCGACTTTAAAATATCCCACAATTGATTTTTATATATAAATATAATAATTGATATTACTATTTTTACCGAATCATTCCTCGGCCCTTTTTTGCTTCCTTCTTTTTCTTCTCTCCCTTCGAGAAGTGGGGTCCATAAAGGAGTGGGAAATAGCCTCGGCCCCGTTTTCATTTATTAGAGGCTCAAGTTTGCGAATAATACGGATGGTATGGAGGTAGGTAATGGATCGAAAATCCCCCGAAGAAAGGCGTTTTATAGTAGAGGGGTTTACTCCGCAATATTGGGTCATTTGGCTCAAGGTAAAACCCCGGTGTTCCTTGAGATCCTGGACCAACTCCTGGGCTTGATAGAAAACCGGGTTTGGAGGTTTTCTATTTCCTCTTAAGAATTCAATAGCAGACCTTAAAGAAGAGATATCAGATAAACTCTTAGCAGTGTAATACTCCTGTTGATATCTCCTTAAGTCCTCTATATTCTCTTCATAATCCAATAGGTTGTCTTTCTTGGCCATTGTTCTGAGCGGATTTAAATTTCCTGACAAGTACAAATAAACCTATTTCTCCTTCTTGGTCTTCAATCATCAAAGGCTGTCCGTTTTGTAATACCCTTACCTGGCCATCCTCATAAAAAATGACCTCACTATTCTTAGTGAAGTCCTCTAATTTGCCTTCTACGATCTTGATCGTTTTTCCGTAGAATTTATGTTTTGCCCAACTATAACCGAACCAACAAGAGCAAATTGCAACTATAGCTGTCATCGATACAGAGATTATTATCCACACAAATTCAGGTGTCATAAGAGTTTCTTTATAGAGATTGCGGTTTTATAGCCATAAACCTGAGCCACTATATTAAACAAGCTAGTATCCTTAATATCAAATAAATGAGGATAGTGCTTCTTTAAGCTTTCTTCCAAAGCCATAATATCCAATTTAAAAAACCCATAATGCTCAGAGAGAGTTTTATCCTTTAAAGACAGAACTCCTCTGCCAATAGTATTACAAGCAATATCCAGAGCCTGAGTATGAGTTAAGTTCTCCTCAAACTTTCTCAGACTTAAAGTCTTTTCGACTGATTCTTTCATAAGAAGACACCTCACAGTGTTTATATATGCGATGGAAGCTTTTAATCGCTTTCTCCCGGTTAGTTGACCGAATTACGGTCTGCCCATGGCGATGAGGAGAAGACAAAGGCTCCCGGGTGTTCTTATATTTAATTCGATAAAGATATGTTTTTTTCATAGTCCCAGGTGCTCTCTAGATTCAAGTGCAAGATCATACATAAGCTCCGATACATGCTCATCGTCGAGGTTTACTTCGAAATAAGCAGCAGCTTTATGGGCTAAAGCCTCAATCTCCGTTTCAGGGTCTTTTTCTAGAGACTCTATCATCCAAACAAAGACCGCCTCGGAGTGGGTGTTGTCATCTATTTTAACCATAGGTCACCTCTTATGATGTCCGGCANAGTTGTTAAAATAATCCGAAAGCCAGGAGCAATTACCGAAACGNAATCTCCACATAGCTAATTTTCCCATGTTAATAGGGTTCTCCTTAGGTTGAAAAAGCATTACCAGATCATGACGCCCTTTTGTGGTGGTAAGGTGGATAACCTCGCTGAAGATCTGTGAGTCCTCAACCTCCTTAGACACAATTCCCTCTTCTTTTAGAAGCTCGGGAACCCCCTTAATCCAATCTTGAAGGTCCCCCCCTGTCCCCAGGAGGACAAGGCCCTCCCTTNTTTTATGTTGCTCTTTTAGCTTGCGAAAGCTCATTTGTTGTATATCCATAGTTCTCAATTTTAGTTCTCTGTTATAANTGTTTTACTCCGTAGAAATGTCGGAGATACATGGTGGACATCAATAAAGTGTCGGGGTTACAATCTTTGAGTCCGATATAGTAATTAGACCAGCCATGGGAGTGAGTTACTACCCAGTAGTTAAAATAGCGATACAGCTTAGGGTAGGCCTTTTGAATGATCGGTCTAACATAACTGAGATCACCGGGGCCCAAAATCAAACCCATATAATAGCCAAAGGACTTAGAATAAATGGGGTCATCAATTATTCCGATTCTCTCTAAAAACTCAAGGAATTTTTCACAATCTCGGGCACTTACTATTTCACCCTTAACTGTTGTCGGGATATCTTCTTCATTGCAAGTAACCATTTTTTGACGAACTTTCATAGTAACCCCTTGTTATTGAATTGTTAAAATTTACAATTCAAATATATATTAAAATAAATTGAAATTTACCGCAACTTTTCATTTCCCTATAACTACTAAAAAGCCCCTCGGAGCCAGGGGCTTAAAGCATTAGGTAACGGACAACAAACTTATATATTGCCCAGACAATTACGATAGCGATCAGAATCTCCCACATAATTTCTCCATTTTGGCACTAAAAAAGAAAGGCGAGCCCACCGGTCAAGTTGGTGGGCCGCCTTTTTGGGCTTTTGGTTAGAGGATTAAAGCTCATAGATAGCATTTCTCCCATCCCGCTTTGGAGATGCCCCTCCGGTTACGGTCCGGGCTGCAATTCGGATCTTTTTCTTCACCGAGGCTTGTTCCCCTTTGCCCATATCATCATTGAGCATTCCGAGTTCAATACCGATTTGATCAGCCGTCAATCCTTCTTTGGATTTTTCCAGAAGAGCTTTGACTTGCTTAGTCAAGGCTTCTCTTTCTTCCTGAGACTTAGATTTTTCACCGTTATCCTTGGCCTTTGCCTTACCCTTGGGCTTTGCCTTACCCTTGGGCTTAGCTTTTGCTTTGGGTTTTTCTTCGGTTTCTTCCTCAGATTCGGTCTCCTCAGATTCGGTTTCTTCCTCCTCAAAATCCGAGTCAAAGTCTTCAAACTCGTCCTTAACCGGATCGGGGGTATCTACCGTTTCTTGCTCTTGGAGTTCTTCATCTTCCGGAGCAGTTCTTTTCTTTTTCGTTATAACTTTTTTCTTGGATTTTTTAGCCATGGTATGATTACCTCTGGTTTTTTGTTGGGGTTTAAAAGATAATTGATAATGTATATCAATTAATTACAATTCAAATATAAGAATCATTTTTACCCTTTTTACTGAAACATGACTCAACATTTGAGAATTGTTTCAATTTTAATATATAGACACCATGTTTAAACTTTACGGATTATGTTCAATTTTCTAGACGGGTGAATCAGCTATTGAGCTGACCCCGGCTTCCCCTGGAGCCCAGGCCAGAGTGAATATCCGTTGATCTGCCCTTTGAAAGGCCATCCTGAAAAGCAGAGTTGTTTTGAAGCTTTCGAGTCCTGCTCTTACCCAGGTGATTGAAGTAATCCTTCTTTGCTTTCTCTAATTTATCCTTATTAGCTAGAACAAGGGCTTCAACTTGAGAGCTTTCTTGTTCCATCTTTCTCCGTTGCTCAGATAGCTTATTGTAAATACCCAGTGAGGCTCCTTTAAGGAAGTCCCTTCGGTACTTATTCCTTTTGACCGGCCCATGGTAATTAGACCAAGACTGTTGCTCTAATTGACGAAACTTAGCCACAAGCTGATCAACAATGAAGATAACGGTCTCCCTGTTCTCCTGGGACCCAATTACATAATAGGCGGGATAACCTCCCCCAAGGACAACTTCGCAAAGGTTGTTGACGGCAATGTAATGGGCCAGATATCCAATCCAAGTGCCCTCGGCTTTTTTATAGGTAGAAGAATAGTCTACCCTTTGAACCTCGGGACCCAGAGGGCCTGTTGTCTCATCTTCCCGGTCAACCTCCTCAAGAGAAAGATTATATTGCATGAGAAGATGTTGAATCTTTTCTGCCGCGTTATTGGCCTCCCCAAGGGAGTTAATCTCCTTAGCATTAATCTGGAGCTTCTGGAGTTTTTTGATTTTTTGAATAACCTCTTGTCGGCTCATAGGAATTTTTTGATTTATTTATATTGAATAAGGAGATTCAAATATAATAACAAAAATTTCCTTTTTTACTGAGACTAGTCATCTCTCTCATCTAATAGCTTTTCCTTGATAGCCGACTCTACTAAATCCTCCCAATCAAACTTTACCCCCACTTCATTCTCCTCATCAATTACTACTGGAGCATGATTAGTGGTGTCTAAGCCCAGAGTTAACGTCACCTCGCCTTTTGAGGTCTTAATAGAGGCCGAGCCAATTTTATTATAAAAGAAGGGAGAATAGATTAACTTCGCCATTACTTATCTTATATCTTATGTCCTATCTTGCGTCTTATTTCTAAAGGCATGTCTTATTAGCGATTGGAAGTCTCGTTTAACGGTATAGCGGGGGTCAAGGTGGGGAGTATGGGTCCCCTTAACCCATTTGCGGTCAGGGTTCCAAGACACCGGCACTTTCCTATTGCCCGTTACAACGGTAAACAGGTAATTCCTTTTCTCTGGATACTGGGAGTAGACAAATGAGCCATTAGTAAATATCTCACTATAATCTACTCCCTTTTTATCCAGAGATTTTTGAAGCCTTTTTTGAAGCCTTATAGAAAGGAGCTCTTCCATGTTAAGCGTTTTTCTTTAAAAACTCAATGTACTCTCTGGGGTCCTCGATTCCAGTCTCGGGATCATGCCAATCTTCCCAAGCAGGATTACCTCTACCATCGTTCTTTACAAAAACCTCTAGACCTCCGGCATTACTGTAGTCTGGTTTTATATTATTCTCATATTGATAAAGATCGTAATCAGCTAAAATATCTAGTACCTTAGCTGCTTCTTGTATGGAGCTAACGGGTACTAAAAAGTGATTACTATCGGGGATTTGGGGAATCCACCAGACCCGGAGAGCCCCAAAGGGCTGCCCTTGATAAGGGAGACTATGGTCCCACTCTCCTTTAGTCCAATAACCTATCACCTTATCATCGGGGTTTCGATACTCAACCTCAATAGGTTGGTTATTCATCGAGACTACAAATCGTCGTATGGGGCGTTTATTTTCCATCACTTACCCCCTTCCAGCTTGCGCCGGACGGTTTTGATTTTGTCCTTCGCTACATTTTTTGCCCATATCACAAATTCAGCCTCAAAATCATCNCTGGACATTTCCCACCTACCAGGTGACGCAGAAGCGAGTCCATTCATAAATTTCAAATGCTCCTGCCGTTCGTATTCGAGTTGTTCGGTGTACTTTTCAAGAGCTTCGTAATAATCTCGATACCATTCCGCTACATCGGCACCATCATAAACATCTCGTTCAAAGTCTTTGAGTTCCGGCTTCTTCATGATTCCTCCGTTAGTTTTTTGATTCGGGTTAGGAGTGCGACATAAGCTGAGTTTCTGGCTGAACCCTCCACAAATCCCTCTGCCCTGATTTGATTCTTCTCCTCCTCCACCGCCTCACGTGCGATTTGCAGGGCGTAGGATTTAGCATACTCATCCATTGAATCATGTAATTCATCCCCGGCAAGTTCCGGAAATTCTGTTCCGTATTTATCTGTAAGAAATTGTTTTAAACTCATCACTCCTCCTCCGTAATTTTTAGAGTTTTGTCGGCAAATTCTTCTGGGCGTGCGAGTATTGGTATTTTTCCTAAATACTCAATGAGCCTCTCCCGCTTCGATTGTTGCGGGAAGCGGACGTGATTCCACACGGCTACTGCTCCTGACCCAATATTGAGCGTAATGTGCTTGCCATATAGTGCTTTTCCGATATAGTAGTCGGTGTACTCTGACCAATCATCGTTATGATCACTCACCTCCACCTCATCCCCGTTCATGGGGTCGGCGTCGAGGTCTATTTCGACGCGCTGATAGGGCATTATGCTACCATCATCCCCTAAAACCCAGTGTCCGTCATCTGGCTGGAATTTTATATAATTCCCTTTTACGGGGTCTACATTGTCCTCCCACGCAATACAGCGCCGTCCTAATTTCAATTCTGGTTTCATTTTGCCTCCTGTTGTTGTTCTATCATTTAATTTAAAGCCGTGGAGCCGGGATTCGATACCCGGATTCCCGTCGGACTTGTTTGCTGCCATCCAGAGCTGGTTCGAACAGCGTCTTCGCATACGGCGAAATAGGAGCCACTCCTACTACATAGGACGGTGTTTCAGCAAGCAGGCGTCTACTTCTATCGCTTATCCAAGCGCTTCCGCCACTCCACAGCTATTTTCCATCATTATTCCCACTCCACGTATCGGTGTGTTAAGTTTAAAATCTGGTCATAGCTATCGCATTGAAAAGCCACGGTCCGAAACTCCTCAGCATGCCCATAGTGGCCCTCTTGTTTCAATGCCTTTGAAACTGCTCCGATAATAGCAAAGACATTTCCCTCTACTTCATCAATCTGAAGGGTTGGTTTTTCATCTTCGGTAAGAGGTTCGAGTTGGATTTTATCAGACATAGTTTCTCCTATTTTAAATGAAAAATTTGAACGATGATATCTTCAACGTTCTTATCTTTTATTGACTCAGTAAATTTATCGATCAGTTTTTGTCTTTTTTGGTCTTGGTTAAGAGGAAGGTCGAGATTAAATGGGTTAAGTATTTGAAGCTTAACGTCATTATCTGAGACAGATGACATAGTAAGGTCCTGAGCTGCTATGTCTTTATCATCAACAAAAAATGAGCCTTTTTTATTATCAGGCTCATCATCAATAATCTCAGATTTAAGCGGCTTAGTGATACCTTTATCTTGTAATTCTTTCCAAGAGGTTTTACCTTTTCGTATTCTATATACATACTTTTGATAGTGATTAGTGCAAATGCCTCGAGAGTACTCGGGGTTATCACAACCTTTTATATTACAGATAGTGTCTTTCATAATTCAATGAAGCTTAGAGGTACCTTTCATGCCATATCCCGGGCTTTGGCCTCGGCGATATTGGGCTTTATGTAATTTGTTTGCAGAGTCTTGGTCAAGAAATTGAATCTCAGAATAAGTTGTTTTACCCGAGATAACTGGAAAAGCAGATAGCTTTTGGGTATCAGAGCATTTAACACAAGTTAAAGCCTTAGAGTATTTAACCCTGCCAACAGGTAATTCAACGCCACAAGATTTACAAAATTTACCGCTGCGGTCAAAATCGCTTTTACTCATATAAATCTATGTGTTATATATTATAATTGAATTATTGAATATTCAAATATAATATATAAAAATATAAAAATTACTTTTGCCGTCCTTCTAATACACATTCTTCAATACATAATCCAACTTTTCATCGAGAGCAACAGTAATTCTCGTATCATAAGCAGAGTCGTGTAACTTGTCTTCCTCTATCGGGATTTGAAAGTATTGAGCAACTGTAGCGAGCTTAACGTTTTTTAGCATAGGCCTCTTATCACCTAAAACAACAAAAGCCTTTTGCATCACACAGTTAAAGGGGCTATGAAACAAAGCACCAAAGAATTCAAAATTAAGCTTTTTACAGAATTGTCGAAAAAAATCCTCATCAAATTTGCTATTATAAGCATAGGTATAAAACTTATCTCTCTTGTCAAAAGGATTAACATAGCTAGTGAATAACGCGTAAAGCTCTTCCCATACCTCCTGAGGCTTGGGGTGCTTTTTCAAGTCTTCAATGGTTTTATGAGATACCTTTAGGGCTTCCTCGTTTATCTTATCCCCTTTAAAAGGTTGAACATGGCAATTAAATCGAACAGGGGCTTTATTTGGTAACACTATTTCCCCCGAGATCTGATGAATCCCGTGTTTCCAATAATACCGCCCCGTTGTCTCAAGGTCAAGATAAAGCTTTTTCATGAANCAGCTTCTTCTTTTAGCTCATGGATATTATCAGAGAGATAATCCGTCATCTTTCTATATGCGTTTGTAACCGCTTCTCCTTCAAAACCCCTGAACTTCACTCTAGCGGGGTATACTTCCGTTAAATCATCATGCTCATCTATCTGGAAAATAATAGCCCAACCAAACACATGTAAAATTTGATTTATAAATAAAAGTAAACCTGTAAACCTAAATTCTTCCCAACTTTTTTTATTAATTATATTTTGCTGTTTTGACATAATGCACCTCATCTCTGTTTTATTTTACGTTTTAGAAAATACTCATCATTCTTAAAGTAGTGAAAACTACCTATCCAAACAGACATTTCACCCAGATAAGAACCCAGGTGATCGGCCATATCCATTACTAACCTATTGGTCATATAAATATCATTCCTGAAATGTCTACTGGCATCACAGGACCTTATTAAATAAGTGATATTAAGTGCTCCCTTATCTAATTTAAACCAATAGCCTATCGTACAAGGCAATCGCCTTGTCTCCTCATTAGATTGATCTTCGGGATGCCAAATAGCGAGAAAGGCTTGTCGAGTTGTGGGGTTGTTGAATAGACGATCTTTTATATCGTTGTAATCTCCCATGTGAAAACGAATCCCCGGTTGATAGGGAGACCAAAACCTCTCCTGATAGGTATGAGAGAATTTACCTGTAGCCCTGAACCGCTCATTATCGCTATTCTCACGGTAATAAGGCCAATTCTTGTACTCCTTACCCGGATTACTGGGACCAGCCAGTCTTTCTTGAAAATGATCCTCGGCCCATGGAAGGTCTGCTTTAGTTGCCTTAGCCAACCTCTCTTTATCAGCATATAAAGGCATTTTAAAAAAGAGATCTCTTACCTCAACCATGGTGTCTTTTATTGAAACCCCCTGCCAATTATCACTCTCTACTGGTTTACCCTTAAAGAGCAAATAACTAACAGCAGAGTCAACGGTATTCAGCTCTTTCATATCTAATCCACAAACCCGATCATTTTAAGAAATTGAGTATTAACCGCCTTCAGTCTCTCCGGCTCATCATCAAATCTTACCAGCACCTTGCCTTGTTTTTCAAATTTTCGAATCTGATCTTCATTATAGGCAATACCTTCCCTGCCGTCTTGGTGTCTAACGTATCTACCCGGTTTTTTTCTTGACATTTTTCTTCCTTCTTTTTTTCTTCTTTTTTGGTTTCTCTTCTATTTTGGAATTAAGTTGCATCCAATCCTCGGCTCCGATTTTAGAACCATCAAGGTGAGTTACCGCTACTGCTAAAGCTGACCAGAGGTGTTTTTTAATCCCCTCTAAGGGGTGGCCTTTTTTAGCCTCCCCTAATCGCATAATCAGAGCAGCACGGACATCTTTATCTTTTACTCTTGAAACCCCCGAGCATACATGGGACCGAATAGTGGGTCTAGCATAATAGAAAAACTTATTTTTATAAAAATCTTCCCCACTATCATAAGCTCTTTCAAAACGTCCCACCCAACGAACGGTGATAAAGGTCTCTCTCCCCACCGCCATCCCATAGGACTGTATAAACTCAACAACAACTTGAACATCCCCCTCTTCTTCTTCAAGGAATTTCTCAATCACCTCATTATAGTCGTAGATTTTCTTTACTACCTTGTAATCCTCATTAATGCCCACAAGAGCAGACTTGTACGTCCCAGGATCGATGCCGTATACTATCATAAGAGTTTATGTTTTTCTGAAATATCGCTATAAATTGTAATAACCCCACAATGTTCTTCCCCTATAGTTATCAGAAACACCTCTTTAAATAAACCTAGCTCCATCTTAGCTTGAACAGGCTTAGGGTTATTTTCCATGAATTTTTGAACTTCCCCTATAGCCTGAGACTCAGTCCGCTCCCTAAAAGCATTAGAAGTAAGTTCGATTTTTACATTAGCAACCATTTTTACATAAGATTTTTAATTAAAATAGAGAGCACTAGTTAAATTCTTTATAGATCTAATTCATAAAAAACAATACCCTGAATCACAAGATAAATCCTCCCCCTCTACTACCTTATCTATCTTATTAGAATCAAAACCTATTTTAGCTAACTCCCTTAAAGATACTAAAGAAGAAGAGACATAGAGCTCTCTATCAACAGACATATCAGGGATATCTTTCCACCCCTTAATAGCATCATCTACATTCCTAGCTTGAATCCAAGCTATAGGCTGATTATCATGCATATCTTTTAAACTACTTAAGCCATGAGCAAAACACCCATTACACATAGAGCGCCTGGGAACAGGGATCCCATATTGTTCTTCTTTTTCTCTTAGATACTCATCTACTTTATTAGAATCCCAACCCAATTCAATTAAAGGATAACGAAAAGCTACATACTTAGGCCGAGGGGGCTTTATTCTATGGATTTCATCAACACCAAACCCGATCCACTTATGGACCATAGACTTTTTTAAACCTTTCCTCTTTTTTGAAGAGATACCTAAGTTATCTTCCATCCACTGTCTCATATATCTATCCATCGGGGCGATTTTATAAAAGTAAGTACAGCCCTGAGTAAGTTTACCTCTCCCTTTTGGTGTTTTAAGCCAATAAGGGGGATTATCTATTCTATTAATACCGTTATCTCCTAGAGTTAAAATATCATGGTATAAGTCAGGACCAGGCACAGTAATAATCTCCAATCCTTCTTTTTTAGAAATTTCCCTCATCTGATCATTATGCACGTAAGTTGATAATCTTTCCATGCCTGGATCAGCGTTTAAGATAATCAATGGATCAGGCCGTTTTATTACGCCCTCGATTAATAACCATAAGAGAGCAGTAGATTGTCTACCTCCAGAATAGTTAAGTACAGTTAACTCAGGCCCTTCAAAATCTTCGCTCCATTTTCCATTATAAGGGATAATAAAAGGGTAGTTTTCTCCATTACCCAAATTTCCACAATCTGGACCACATGAGATCCTTTGACGGGGTTCTTTAGGAAAATAATTCTTCGGTAACTCATCCAAGAAAATCCTTGTACCTTTATAATGAGTTAACCTAAACCCATATTTCCTAGACTGTTCTGCTCTAAGTCTAAAATAATCAGGGAAGTCTCTTCTTATTTTATTCCAATACCTAGCACTAGAAGCCTTAACACAACCTATACAATTATTATTATTATAACCTAATTGGTACATCTTAGGAAGTTCAATTCCTGCTTCTTCAATAGCTTCATAACACGCTTCCCTAGTATAATTATGCTCTATTAAAATCCAATCAGTGGTTAATTCAGGGTTATTTTCCTCAAACCTCTCTATTCTATGCTTCTCCTCTATTGTAAACCCAAAAATGTGTATATCATCAGGTTTTTGAAACTTCCAACGAGGCACTTTTTTCATCTCAGTAGTACACCTAGCCCCCTGAATATTAGCTAAAAACTTAGTATCGTCAAAAACCTCAGAAACATTATTATACTTAGGGGATTTTATAAGGATTACTTTTCTATCTAACCATTCTTCAACATCCATCATAAAACGGGTATTATCTGGGTGTTCCTCAGCTAAAGTATCACAATAAACTAATTGACACCTATCCCCGTATTTATCTATAGCCAACTTAGCAGCTACTGCACTAGAAGCCCCACAACTAAACCAAACTATAACTCTAGGTGCCATTTTACTAAAATTAAAAAAGGCCCGAAAAATTCCTTCTTCGGGCCATGGAGAACTATGAATCATCTTCCTATGATTAATTGAAATCTAAAAAAATGAGTTTATAGAGTCAAATTGATTCTTATTCCTGGCTATGCTTAACTGACCAATCCATCACATCCTCCATTATAGATTTTGCCTCTTTAAGGGCCGAGCGGGGATCCTCGTGATAGACCTTGACCGAGGGCTTAATATTACCCTTTGAGTCAACTGCAATCTCTACAGAGCTAAAACCCCGAGGAGCAGTCTCAACATGAGTCTCAGTAAGATGCCCATCACTGTCATAAACCTCGGTAGTGGTTTTTACGTATCCATTATGTTTTTGTGCTTTTTCTTTGTCTGCCATTTCTTATCTCCTTTTTTATTTGATTTTTAAACCAATAGGGAACAACTACCCTAAAGGTCTTATTTGAGTTCACTGGCCATAGGTAGAACTTGTTTGGGGGTACTTGCCAGTTGTATTTTTTATAGTAATCGGGGTTCTTTCGAAGTAAATTTGACCTGTGTGAATTGTGGAACTCATGAACCCAGAAGTACCAGGGTTTAATAATCCGCCCCGTTATAGGGAGCAGTTCCATATTGTTTTGAAAACCCCTTGCTTGCCACTCCTTGATCGCAAGGTTGTGATAAAGCTTCAGGGTAGTGAGATAGCCATCCCACATCAATACAGCAGGATGATTAACCCAGGATCCACCTTGAGTCAAGGCATTAATGATCTGCAAAGCCTCTACCCTTTGTTTACCCAGCCTTTTGTTATCTAAACAATTCAAAGAGGCTTGTATAGAGGGATAAGGGAGAAAAGTTTGCATTTTTTATTTACAATATAATCAATCAATTCACAGTTTTTACTGAGACAGAGCATCTAAAAGGGCAGATCATCGTCATCATTTGGGCCTGTAGCTAACTGGGAAATATCTTGATTAAAATATGACTGGTCCTCTTGTTGAGTATACTCTTGGTCTTTCTTCTTTATATGAAGAAAAATTACTTTCCCCGCTTTTATATGGAAAGATTTAACATTCACGTTTTCCGGAGTCGCTCCCTCAACGGTAAGCTGCCGGGTAGTAGATTTTAAAGAGCCCTCTACATATACCTTTGAGCCTTTAGTAAGGTATTTAGCACAATTCTCTGCTAATTTGCCAAAACAAAAGATTCTCACCCAAGTGGTCTCTTGTTTTCTTTCTCCAGTTCTCTTATCTTTCCAAGTTTCATTAAGGCCAAGGGAGAAATGTGTCATTTCCTTGTTGTGTGTAGTAAAGCCCCTCTCGGGGTCATTACCGAGATGGCCAATCATATAAGTTTTATTTAACATAACGGGAATTATTTAGATTTACCCTTTTTTTCAAAATAAAATAGACCATCGAAATCATTAAGTTTTAAAATCTTATATTTTAAAGCCAGTCTTACAATGAAAATTTTCTTTAGGCGTTTATGTATCGTTGTCATCATCTTTCGAAAACCTTCAAGACTCTTTGCTCCCTTGTAGTAATTGCATGCCCCACAGCTAGGATTCAAATTAGAAAGGCCATTAACTCTTTCCTCGGATATTTGTTTAAACTTAACCCTACTTTTTGAAACGATGTGATCAACTTGCATCTTTTTATAGGGCAAATCCTCACCGCAATACGCACATCGACCATCATACTTAGCATATACCTCTAGCCTCTTTTGACGGCTTACCCGTTTTACTTTCATGTTACAACTCTTCGTAGTACTCGATTACCTCTTGAGCCGTGTCATAGAATTTCTCATCAACCAATTGAGCTATCTCCTTGGGACACTCTTGAATACTTATCCCATCCAAGAAGTTATGGATTTTTTGATCTAAGCTCTTGTCCATTTTAGCAGCTACGCATATCTCGGAACTCAAGTTCTCCCATACCGTACTACACCAATCATCATAGCGAGTATTGCCCGGTAAATCATTGGGAGAGCAATTTGGGGGTAAGTTTGAATTCATAACCACTTATCTTAAGTATTTATCGAAACCGATATTAGTCTTTTTGATAATATACATAGTGTTAGAGTCTTTTCGAGTCCTTGTCATTAAAGCAGGCCCTCCAACACTAGTACTATAACCCAGTTCTTGATTATAAGAATAAACAATGCCTCTTACAGCATCAACCGTTCTAGAGAAGTTTTCGGGACCTGTTTTCACCTCAATCGCTTGATCTGAATCCTCTTGGGCTAATAGCTCCTCTATTCTACTTCGGACCTCCTTGTATTTTAAGGAAGATCGAAACCTCTGTTTAATCTTGGAAGTAAGGGGTACGGTCTTGATTTCCATAATGTTTATATTTGAATTGTTAAAATTGAATAATTTAAATATAAACAACAAAGGACTATTTTTTACTGGATCCCTGCCTCCAATTACTCGCCTGACTTAAATCGGTAAAAGACCTTTACTTTTTGTCCATTAACTTTAATATACCTTACAAACTGATCACTGATTGGGCCGACGGGACGGAANTCTAATTCAAGAGTAGAGATAAAGTGCCCGTGATTCAGAATAGATCCACGGAACACCGCGTCCATCACCATCTCCGCCTCGAAGTGCCCAGTAGTGGGGACTGCCGGAGTGAAGCCATGCACCTCGGCATCGAACAGCATTTCCGCTTCGAGGTGCCCACTG
>SL_5KL_010_SEDDRAFT_10001305_pt1 | contig 15145 bp, 14 predicted proteins | sample SodLakKL_010_SED_FD_9118 | JGI IMG/M metagenome (IMG submission 9118)
GGCAAAGCAAGCCGATGGTCCCCTGAGAGGGCATCGGGGCCGACGTACAACTCGTCGATGTCAGCCTCGAGTGACTCGAGGGCGTCGACGATCGTCGCGGTCGTGTAAAATTCCCGCCAGGCTGGTTCGGGTCGTTTGTGCAGGGTTCGACGAAGTGAAACGAGTTCCGTGTCGTCCATGTCAAAGCGATGGGGAGGGGAGGGCAAAGATGTAGTGGCTCCGGAACCGGCTATGTGGCCGCTGGCTGGGAGAAAAATGCGAAAATAACGAACGAAGAATATGTTTCGCCGTCAGTTTCGTCCCTGACCGACACCACGAATCTGTTCGACTTCGACTTCAGCGTGAATCGACTGTGGGAATCCCTCCGCGGCAATCTCTCGAGCGAGCGGGTCGTGGCCGTGGATCTCGAGTTCACGGGTGAAGACGGTGTAGGTCCAGGAGGAAAACCGGCGTTCGTCGTCGGCGTGGAGGCGGCGGTGACGTGGAGCCGTCACTTTCGATGGGGGATGGGAATGGGGGCCTTTCAGTGCGGCTCCCTTTTTTTCCGCTGCTTTTTTGATGTCGGTGACGATCCGGTCCAGAGTTTCCCGATCGCCAGACTGGAGGGTGAGTCGGGTGACGAAAGTCATTGTACACACTACCCGTGGCAGGACAGAAAAAACTGCTGAGTCGCGTTCATCGGCGACGGACAGTCCGATATTCTCTTAACGTCGGGTAATCTATGCACCCTAATGGCAGTCGAAGCTACGAGCGCAGGTGCAATCCTCTTCCGCGATACGCGGGGCCGGCGCGAGTATCTTCTACTCAAGAGCCGCCCAGGCGATTGGGAGTTTCCCAAGGGCGGTGTCGAACGAGGCGAAGAACTTCAGCAGACGGCGATCCGCGAAATCAAGGAAGAGGCAGGTATCGAAGAATTCAGACTTCTCGACGGCTTTCGAGAGGACTACAGCTACGTGTTCGAGGCGAACGGGACGACGATCCACAAGACCGTCCACCTGTTCGTCGCAAAATCGTACGAGGCCAGTGCGGAGCTCTCGAAAGAGCACCGCGACCTCCAGTGGCGCGATTACGAACAAGCAGTGAACACCGTCACACAGGACGGCCCGCGAGAAATCCTCGAGCAGGCACACGAGTACCTCGACGACCTCGAGGACGAAGGCGAGATCTAACCGGCCACGTGTGCGTCCGTCCCGATTCAGACGGAAGATAATCGGCCGGAAGCGGGTACAACAGACAGGGTAGTGTACAGCTCGCCCATATTTTAATGGCCCCGAATAGCCTGGCCATATGACATCTAGTTTCATATATCGCAATTGGATTGGGTTTTATCATATAGGTTTTAGGGGAAAATATTCATAGATAAACATCCCTCAACTAAAGAGCCATCAATCAACAATACATCTTCATGTCTGACGTTAAATATATAAGAATAGTATGTGTTGGTAGCTGTGGTTACACCATGTTAGAAGATGGCTTATCCTACCCGGCACGCGGTGACTGGATCGGACGAATACTTATTGGAACCGTTCTGGGGTTCTTTTCGTTCCTGATACTCCCAGCGTTCCTTGTGATGGGGTACCTGATGCGAGTCCTCGAGAAAACCGTATCAGGAGACGATGAACCGCCCGAGTTCGGCGAGTGGGGAGACCTACTGGTAACAGGGATCGTGGCCGCGATTATTGCGTTTGCTTACGCTATAATCCCGACAATTCTGTACTCGGTAGTCGTGATGACACTGGTTGGTGGTGGTGCACTGATTGGCGGGGATGGCGGGCTACTCGCTGGACTCGGGTTCATGACGCTCCTTGCGTACATCCCACTGATGTTCCTCGTGTTGTATCTGGTCCCGGCAGCCTTGACGAACTATGCCGTCGAAGGATCAATCGGCGCAGCTTTCGACATTGGCGCGATCAAACCGGTCGTCCTCAGTATGGATTATTTAATGGCGATGCTCATCCCGGTCTTCGTCGCGATTGGCGTCAACATGATCGCAGGAATCTTGGCGATTACCATCATAGGATTGTTGCTCGTTCCGTTCCTGTACTTTTACACCTACGTCGCGGTGTTCCGCATGTACGGGCTGGCGTTCGCCAAAACCAGTCAGACAGCGATGGGTAGCTCGAGTGCCCCGGCATCGGCAGCCTGAACGACTGTTCCCGGTAACAGCAACCTTTTTTCGACACCAACCGAACGACAGCCGTGGACCTCTCAGAACGCGAGTTTCTCTTTGAACTCCGCTGTTGTCGGTGGGTCGAGCGGGTCTGGAAACCTGCCCGGGATCCCGCTATCCCCCTCGTTGCCCGCCAACTGGGAACCAGAAACCGACGGTGGGATACCATCGTCCTCGAGTGTGACCCCGACGCCCTGGCCCACCGTGCGAAGTTCGGCCTGGAGGCCCTCGACAGCGACCTCCTCCACGTCATCCGCCACGCCCCTGAGGAGTGGGAATACTATCGTGACGCCCTTCCTCACCCGGGCTACCCGTGGCGGTACGTTCGGGAGGCGATTCACGAGGGCGACGAGCGCGGAATCCTCGAGACCCGACGAGTTGGGAACAAAATCGAGATCAAACGCCGTTGGCCCTACCGAGATTGGGTCGAGCGAATCGTCGCCATCGAAAACAAACCGGACCTCGACTCGAGTGCGGCGCGCACGCTTCGTCCCCAATTAGAGTACGACGTTGCCCTGTCGCTGGCCGACGAGGTGTGGGTCGCGACGGCAGCAACCGACGAGCGCGTCGAACCAGCCTTACTCGAGGTACTTCCTGTCGAAGCCGGTATCCTCACACTCGAGCCCGACACGCTCGACGCCGAAATCGTCTGGTATCCCCGCACGCTCGCCGTCGAAAAACCGGGCACACGAATCCTCGAGCGACCAACGGGCGGCGGCCACGACGCCTCCGGGGCCGCGTTCGAGTACGTCGACCCCGAAGAAAAGACGGCGATACGTCGCCAGATCGCCGAGCGGGCATACGAACGCGGGTGGCGGTCGTTCGTCGAGACGATGCGCCCCGACTGTCGCCACTTCGAACTGCGCAGTAATGGCCAGTTTCTCCCGTTTTGTGCGGCGAAGGGACGGTGTCAGACCGCGAGTGAGTGCTCGAGTCGCTGTGGGGACCTCGAGCCCGAGCCGCCAGCGTGGCGAATGCGGGGCTGGCCGCTCGAGGGCGGTCCCGGAAAGCGTCTCAAACAGTTGCTTGCCGACCGGCGTCGTCGTCGTCGACCTAACCTATGAGCCGGCGGAGAAAGTTAGTTCCCGCAACCCGGACACGAGTGGCTATAGCCCCAGTTCGCGCCCGATCACCAGATGCTGAATCTCGCTCGTACCCTCACCGATCTCCATCAGCTTGGCGTCGCGGTAGAATCGCTGTGGAGCGAAATCGGTGGTGTAGCCGTAGCCTCCGAGCACCTGAACGGCGTCTTCGGCCACCTCTCGAGCGGCCTCACTGGCGTCGAGTTTGGCCAGTGCGGATTCTTTGGTGACTGACTGGCCCTTGTCATAGCGCGTGGCGGCTTTGTGCGTCAGGAGCCTGGCTCGCTCGGTCTTTCGGTGCATGCTCACCAGTTTGTCTCGGATCGCGTCGAACTTGCTGATCGGCTGACCGAACTGCTCGCGTTCCTGGCTGTAGGCGTGGGCGTGTTCGTAGGCACCCTGAGCGAGGCCGGTCGAGATAGCGGCGATCGAGATGCGTCCGCCGTCGAGGGTCTTTTTGGTCTGGTCCCACCCGTCGCCCTCCTCGCCCAACAATCGATCATCGGAGAGGCGAACGTCGTCCAACGAAATTTCACAGGTTGGTGAGGCGTTCAGGCCCATTTTGTCCCAGACGGTCGTGACCTCGAACCCGTCGTCTGCCTCGGGGTCGACGATGAACGTCGAGATGCCACTGTAGCCCGCATCCGGGTCGGTGACCGCCTTCACCAGGACCGAACCGGCGACGTTCGCGTTCGTGATGAACTGTTTTGTTCCGTTGAGCACCCACTCGTCACCCTCTCTCGTCGCATACGTATCCATGTCCGAGGCGTCAGAACCACTGCCCGGTTCGGTGAGCGCCCAGCCGCCGAGATACTCCCCCGTTGCGAGCGGGCGGAGCCAACGATCTTTCTGCTCCTCAGTGCCGAAGAGTTCGATCGGCTTCGTCGCCAGCGACGTGTGGGCAACGTACGACAGCGCCACCGACCCTGAGACACGCCCTAACTCCTCGCCGACAATGGCGTACATCAGGGTGTCGCCACCGAGACCGCCGTACTCCTCGGTGATGGGCACGCCCATCATGTCCAGTTCGGCTAACTGGGCGAATACCTCCTCTGGGAACCGGTGTTCGTCTTCGATCTCCTGGGCGATCGGCGCGATTTCCTCGTCGCAAAACTCCCGAACGGTGTCCCGGATCATCCGGTGTTCGTCGGGTAGGTCGAATTCCATACGCAATACTTGCCAGCAATCGAGATAAATTCACCGAAGGGCACCTGAGTATCGAACGACGGCTCGAGCCTTACCAGCCTCGTCGAGGCTCGTCGTCGTCATCGTCATCGTCGTCGTCCTCGAACGTCCACTCACTCGAGGTGTCCCAGCCTTCGTCTCCCGGTGACTCGCCGTTCGGTGGTAATTCGGTGTCCGAATCCGTGCCCGGGTCGGACCACCGATCATCCCCCGCGTCGGTTTCTGCTCCGTTCTGATCAGCAGCTCGTAGCGACTCTCGGCGTTCGGGGATGAGGTCGAGTTCGTGGTCCGTATCCCCCAGCAAGAGGAACTCGTAGTAACGGAAGTAGGCGTCGATGGGGACCCGGATCGCCATAATCGCGAAAAAGAGGACGACGATGGCGATGATACCAACCAACCCGCCGAGGATAGCGAGGGGGCCACCGATCACGATGATGATCGCTGCGAGGATGCCAAACGGAATGAGGACAGCCAGGGCCGTAATAGCGGCGAGGAACCCGAAGCCGATGTTGATCGCAAACTGAAGGATCCAGACGAGAATCACGTAGACGGCATACTCAGCGAGGTTCCCTCGAAGGGTCGGAAGAAATCGGCGCCAGGCAGCCAACACACCACGTCCCTCGAGGACCATGATCTGGGTCACGAACACGGTGGTGAATCGGGCGATAAGCGAGTAGATGAGTGTCAGGCCAAGTCCCAAAAAGGCCAACAATGCCCCAACGATTGCGAGTTCAGTGGTGATCCCATTAGCCGTCGTGAATGCGTACCAGCCCGCGATCCCCAGTGGGAGGAAAAAAGCGAACAAGAGCCCCAGTCGAAAGACGAGCAATCGGAGACCGTCGCCGATGTGCTGATTGAAGTATCGGCGAACCCTGACGGTATCTGCCCGCAAAGATTCGATGAAGACGAACTCCATAATGGCAGCGATCGTCGCATAAATCAGCCAGAGAGCGATGATAATTAATAACAGGACGATGAGTGCGCTCACGAGTTCCTCGACGGGCAGTTCCTCACCCGTCTCCGCCTCAAACTCGCCCTCGAGTTCCTCGAAGACACCGTTTTCGCCAGTTTGGGTCTCGACACCTGTCAGGTCACCAGCCGGGACGCCCGGCCCACCAACGGTCAGCCCACCGACGAAGAAGACGACGATGGCGAGTTTGAGCCAGGTGCTCGCGTCGATCGGCGTCAAGCGGTCCCGCGTCACGTCGATAGCGTCCCCAAGGTTATCGATGGCGTCCATTCGTTAGCCCGGTACGGGACGTATCAGTAAAATGGTGTGGTTCACGGGCCGAGTATATCGGTTCGTGGCCCCCAGAGGAACGAATTTAACACGCCCCACTGAATATGACCGATATGGACATCCGCCAACTCGCGCGTGGCACGGTCGAGTGGCCCCGTCTCGAGCGTGTTGTTCGAACGTTGGCGGAACGCTACGACCTCGAATCCGTCCGCGTCGAGTTCCTCGAGGCGGACAACTGGCTGTCGATTCCGTGTGTACTCAACGACCAGTACTTCGTCAAAATCGTCTCCCGACAGAACGCCCTGGTTCACGGCTTGCTCACCACCGGCCGAAACGTCGGGGCGTTCTCCTCGGGGACCGAGGGCTTTTTCGATCGGTTCGACACGCCGTTACAGATGGTCGAACACGAATTTGAGGCGACCCAACGCATGCGTGAGGTCGGGCTGAATACCCCGAAGCCGATCGATGCGTTCGAGGTGAACGGCCTGGGCGTACTCGTCCTCGAGTATCTCCCGGATTTTCAGACCCTGGGTGACCTCTCGGACGACGAAATCCTGGCCAACACACGACCACTCTTCGAGATGCTTGCCGCCCTCCACGAGCACGAACTGGTCCATGGAGACCTGCGGGCAGAGAACGTCCTGCTCAAAGGCGGTGAACTGTACTTCATCGACGCAACGAGCGTCAGTGAGGGGCGGATTCACGAAGCCAGTGCCTACGACGTCGCCTGTGCGCTCGCGATACTCGAGCCCCGGATCGGGGCACGCGAGGCGGTGAAAGCAGCCGTGAGCGTCTACGACGAGTCGGTGTTACTCTCGGCTCGCTCGTTTCTCGATTTCGTCAGACTCCGCCCTGATCACGAGTTCGACACGACCCAACTCAGAAGTGAAGTCGAAAACGTCGCCGACAGCAGACCGTAATTCGACGCTTAAGCCGTCAAACGGTCGTGGATGAGTTCTTCGAGGTCCTCACGGAGTTCGTCGACGGCGACCTCCTCGAGGACGGGCACGAAGAAGCCCTCGACGAGCATGTTCCGTGCCAGTTCCGGGGTGACACCACGGGAGGTCATGTAGAGCAAGTCCTCCTCGTCGATCTGGCCGACGGTCGCGGAGTGGCTGGCTTCGGTGTCGTGGTTATTGATGATGAGTTTCGGGGAGGCGTCAGCCTCTGACTCATCCGATAGCATCAGCGTGTTCTCACGCTGGTAGGAGCTGGTATCCCAGGCGTCGCGGCCGACGTCCTGGACACCCTCGTACACCGAGCGAGCGATATCGTCGGTGACGCCTCGGGTCACGAGGTCTGCGGTCGTATGCTCGGCACGGTGCCAGACCTTGACGTCGAGGTCGAAGTGCTGGTCCTCGTGGCCGTAGAAGGCTCCGACGATCTTGGTTTCCGAGGAGTCCCCGGAAAGCAGTGTCGACGTCTCGGTTTTCGTCAGTTTGGTCCCGATGTTGCCCTCGATCCAGTTGATCGTGGCGTAGGTGTCGGTCTCACCGCGTTTGGCGGTGAAACAGTAGGCATCCTCCGAGAGGTTCTGGAGGCTGCCGTACTGAACGTAGCTGTTCTCACCGGCGGCGATCTCGACGATCCCGCTGTAGTATTGTTCGTCCTCGAGTTCCGTCCCGGTGGACTGACGCTCGAGGATCGTGACCGAAGCCGATTCCTCGGTAATGACGAGCGTGTAGTTGAACAGCGATCGGGAGTGCTGTTCGGTTCGGATGGTGACGTCTTCGGCGTCGACACCTTCGGGGACGTAGACGACCGTTCCCGTGCTGAACAGTGCCGTCGACAGCGCGGTCAGGTAGTTCTCCTGTGGGTCGACGATCGAGCCAAAGTGCTCGCGTACGAGGTCTTCGTGGGCGTCGAGTGCCTCACTCCACGAGAGAACGTCGACCGAGTCCGGGCCGACCTGGTCTTTCTCTTCGGCGGCGTTGAGCGGGTCGACCAGGGTCTCGAAGTCCAGGCCGTGCAGATTCGTCCAGTCACGACCGGGCGTTCGGATGACCTTCGGCATGTCGAGCTCCTCGAGCGCTTCCAGCGCATCGAGACGGGTCTCGAGCATCCAGTCGGGTTCCCCGAGTGACTGGGAGATCTCACGAACCTGTGCCTCCGTCAGATTGGCATGTACCTGTGTCGTGCTCATATTATCCGAGGCTCCCCTCCATCTCGAGTTCGATGAGACGGTTGAGTTCGACGGCGTATTCGATCGGCAGTTCCTCCGTGATCGGCTCGATGAAGCCAGCGACAATCATCTTCTTGGCGTCGTCGTCGTCCAGGCCGCGAGACTGGAGGTAGAAGATGTCCTCGTCGCCGATTTTCCCGACCGTTGCCTCGTGGGCAACGTCGACTTTGGACTCTTCGATCTCCATGTACGGCATGGTGTCGGACGTCGACTCGTTGTCGAACATCAGGGCGTCACACTCCACGGCAGTCGAGGAGCCTTCGGCGCCGTCGGCGATGTGGACGAGACCGCGGTAGTTGGTGCGGCCGCCGTCTTTCGAGATCGATTTCGACTCGATCGTGGACTTGGTGTCCGGCGCGTTGTGGTACACTTTTGCCCCGGTGTCGATGTCCTGACCCTCGCCAGCGAAGGCGATGGTAATGTGGGTGTCTGTCGCGTTACGACCCTTGAGGATCGAACACGGGTAGAGCATGGTGGCTTTCGAGCCCATGCTTCCGGAGATCCACTCCATCGTACCGTCTTCCTCGACGAGTGCACGTTTGGTGTTGAGGTTGTAGGTGTTCTTCGACCAGTTCTGAACCGTCGAGTACTGGACGTGAGCACCTTCTTTGACGAATACCTCGACACCACCGCTGTGGAGGTTGTGTTTGCCGTATTTCGGGGCGGAACAGCCCTCGATGTAGTGAACCTCCGAGCCGGGTTCAGCAACGATGAGCGTGTGTTCGAACTGGCCCATTCCCTCACTGTTCATGCGGAAGTACGCCTGGACAGGCATCTCGACGGTGACGTCTTCGGGGACGTAGACGAACGACCCACCGGACCAGACCGCGCCGTGCAGGGCGGCGAACTTGTTGTCACTTGGCGGCACACACGTCGTCATGAAGTGTTCTTTGACGATCTCGGGGTGCTCTTTGACCGCCTGGTCCATGTTCATGAAGACGACGCCTTTCTCCTCCCACTGTTCTTGCATGTTCTGGTAGACGATCTCGGACTCGTACTGTGCACCGACGCCCGAGAGCGCCTTCCGCTCGGCTTCCGGAATGCCGAGTTTTTCGAACGTGTCTTTGATGTCGTCAGGGAGTTCGTCCCAGTCGTCGACGCCTTCACGCTTGTCGACGTCGGGGCGGATGTACGGAACGATCTCTTCGACGTCCAGTTCCGAGAGGTCTGGCTGGCCGGGCCAGTTCGTCGGCATCGGCATCGCCTGGTACTGTTTCAGTGCACGAAGACGCCGCTCGAGCATCCACTCGGGTTCGTCTTTGTCCTCCGAAATGAGGCGGATCGTCTCCTCGTTCAGCCCCTTTTCGGATTGCATTGCCGAGCGCTGCTCCTGTTTGAAGTCGAAGCGGGCTTCGGTGTCGGTCTCTTTGAGGTGGTCTTGTTCTGAGCTCATGATTTGAATCTGTTTGTGGTTACGGCCGCAGCGATATTACGGTTTGGCTAGGTGGTTTTGGTTACGCCGTCTCGTAGACTTCCTCGCGGACCCAGTCGTAGCCTTTGTCCTCGAGCTCTTCGGCCAGGCTGGCGTCGCCGCTTTTGACGACCTTGCCGTCGAGCATGATGTGGACGCGGTCCGGTTCGACGTAGTCGAGGATCCGCTGGTAGTGAGTGATCTGGAGGATGCCGGTTCCCTGCTCGTCTCGAAGGGCGTTGATGCCGTGTGAGACGTCTTGCAGCCGGTCGATGTCGAGACCGGAGTCGATCTCGTCCAGCACGGCAACTGAGGGCTCGAGGATCGCCGCTTGGAGCACTTCGTTTTGCTTTTTCTCCCCGCCGGAGAAGCCAGCGTTGAGATAGCGCATGGCGAACTTCTCGTCCATGTCCAGTTGTTCCATCTTTTCGCTGAGGATCTCCTGGAACTCGGCGACGCCGACCTCGCCGTCGTCTGCTGGGCCTTCCATCGGCGATGGGACGCTCTCGTCTGCGTCGTCTTCCTCGGTGTCAGCGTCTGCTTCGTCGTCTTCGAACAACTCCTCGCGCTCTTCGAGTTTCGCGTTGAGCGCCGTCCGAAGGAAGTTCGTCATGGTGACGCCTTCGATCTCGGCTGGATACTGGAAGCCGAGGAAAACGCCGAGTGCCGCGCGCTCGTTTGGCTCGAGCTCGAGGATACTCCACGTTCGTTTGTCCTCGGGGATCTCGAAGTCCTCACCAAACTCGTCTTCGTCGAGATGGATCAGGACCTCGCCATCGGTAACCTCGTAGGCGGGGTGACCGGCGATAACTTTCGCTGTCGTCGATTTCCCGGACCCGTTCGGTCCCATCATCGCGTGAATTTCGCCCGATTCGACCTCGAGGTCGACGCCGCGGAGAATCTGTTCGTCGCCCTCAGCCACTTTCGCGTGCAGGTTTTTCAGTTCAAGGCGTGCCATAAGGTTGGATACCTCTGTCACTCGAACGGTGGGTCGTCAACCCCATAATGGTTTCGTATTCAATTGGTTACGTTTCCAATTATGAAAAACTACTTTTCGAAAGAGGAACGAAACACCGCATCTGTCCGAGACTGCTTTTCCAGATCCGATCGTGATGGCGGTTACATGAAACTATCGAGACCCGTCTGTTGCTGGCCGGATTTCACTTCGTCCCAGGACATATCCAGTGCCTCGAGAATCCGCTCGATCGGGCCCTTGAGCGTCTTCTCGAGCATCGTGTCGTAGTCGATGTCGAACGCCTCGGGAATCTGGTCGTCGTACTCGAAACAGATGACGTCGGGGTCGCGTTTGAACGCACCGTAGATCAGGTCCTTGTGTGGATCGAACCCCTCCTCGTCCTCGAGTCGACGGAAGAACGCCGGATCGACCCGGTCGAGGTAGAGCCGTTTGGGCTTGCTCCCACGATCGAAATTGGTCCCGAGCATCTCGTTTGCGTATTTCGCTCCACGAACGTGCGCCGTGTCCGTGTCGTAGTTATCGAGACGTTTCCCAATGCCACCCGGAATCGCGATTTCCTCGAGGCTCACCGCACCTGCCTGGAAGTCCTCGATGATTCCGGCGACGTACTCGGTCACGGCGTCGACGTCACCCTCGCGCACGATCATTTCGATCACACGGTGTTGGACTTCCTTCGTGATCGGGGCGATGTCCGAACGCTTGTACTCGAAGCCAGTGATGTCGATATCGTCGACCTCCTTGCCCTCTTTCCAGACGATATGCCCCGCATAGCGCTTTTTTGTCCCTGCCTGGAAGAACCGCCGGTAGAGTTTCTCGAACTCGATCTGGAATCGATGCTCATCTGCGTTCAGTTCTTCGAGGGCGAAGTCGTCGTATCGTCCGTTGACGTACTCCTCGATCTCGAAGGACTGTTCGATCGCTTCGTCGGTGCTGACATCGGGGCCGAGCTCGAGCATGACCGAATCGGTGTCCCCATAGGCTACCTCGTAGCCGATTTCGCTCGAGGCTTCCTCGGTAAACTCGATGACTTCCCGACCGGTAGCCGTGATCGCAGACGCTGCTTCCTTGTCGTAGAGGCGGAACCGCTCCCAGCCCGACACGCCGTACAACGAGTTCATGATAACCTTCACCGCTCCCTGTTGGCGGTCGTACTGTTCGTACGCCTGTGTCCCGGGTTCGTGCTCGTTGCGAAGGGATTTTTTCTCTTCCCGTTCGGCCAACAGTTCGGTAATCATTTCGCGCATCACGCCGTCAGGTTCCTGCCGGAAGTGGGTCCCTGAGGGGGCGATGTGGGTATCACCGTCGTAGGTTTCAGGATCGACTTTCGTCTCCGGTGAGGCGTTGATCGTCACCATACACATCGGGTACAGACTCTTCAGGTCGAGCACCGTCACGTTCTCTTTGACACCCGTAATGGGGTCGAAGACGGCCCCGCCCTCGTACTCCTCGCCTGCTTCCTGCTGGCCTTTCGAGGGTAACGCAAAGCGACCGTAGGCTTCGTGCAGGACGTACATGTCGACCGTGTCTCCGGGTGTGGGTGCATCCTCGAGTTTACACCCGACGAACGTTCGCACCTCGTCCCAGAAGGCGACGATCTCCTGTTGGCGGTCGAGCTCGACACAGAGTTCGACGTCCCGCAGGTTGTACTCGAGCAAACGCGTGGGATTGTCTTCCCAGAGGTCCCCGATAGAGCCCGCATATCGTTCTTTGCCCACGCCCAACTCAGCCTCGCCGACGGCATCCAACCGGTACGAGTCGAGTTCCGAGAACACCATCCGCTGGTAGCCATAGAGCAGGTCGAAGACGACCCGGCCCTTGATATCGGGGCCACCCCAGTTACTTCGCCAGACCTCGCCGACCCTCGAGAGGCGGTCAGTGTCCAGGTCGTACTCGTGGTGTGCACCTTCGAGTTCTTCGAGACGGTCGAGGAAGTATGGGGCGTCGAAGTCGTCGAAGTTCCACCCGGTCAAGACGTCCGGGTCGGTCTCGACGATGTAGTCAACGAACGCCTCGAGCATCGCTTCCTCGGTGTCGAAGGCGCGCACCTCGTGGTCGATGTCCCCTTCGATCGGGTCGTACGCCTCGAGGTGGTCCGGGACGATCCCCTCACCGTCGTCGGCTTCGAACACCCAGAGGATGTACTCATCGCGGTAGGAGTCGTGGCTGGCCAGACAGATGATTGGTTCCTCGCCATCTTCGGGAAAGCCGTGGCGGTCCTCCACTTCGATGTCGAACGTCTGGACGCGCGGGGTGGCCTCGACGTCACAGGCCTCGAGTTCGTCGTGAGGGACGTGAATACTCCCGTCGTCGGCACGCCGTTCGGGCACCCGGATACCGCTTCGAATGTCCTTGTCGATCAGGAGCCGATTTGGGAAGAGAATGTCCGCTTCGTAGTGGTCGAACTCGTCTCGCATCTGCCCGACGTCGCGCGGAGTCTGGCCGAAGATTTTGGTCAGGCGTTCGCCACGGATACTCTCGTAGGGCGCACCGTCTTCGTCGGTTTCTTCCCAGCCAGTGATCCGGTCGTGGCGCTCGAGTGCGTCTTCGTCGAGGGTGTCCGTCGGCACGTAAAAGTACGGCCGAAAGCCGAGCACTTTGACGTGCTCGAGGGTGTGATCCGGCCCCGGCGTCCGGCCGAAAACGTGGACGACGGGATACTCGTCGTCGCCGTACCCCGAAACGGTATAGTCGACCTGCATCACCGCTAGCTCGAGGTCGCCGTCGGCATCTGGCAGGGTCTCTCGCTGTACGTCTATCACTTCGTCTAGCGTCGCCCCACCGTTTCCGGCGACGTGTGCGGCCTCCTCGTCGGGGCGCGTCTCGGTCTCCGGCGAGAACGCGTCCAACCCTGTCTGGCCCGCCTCAGTCATGTTGGCGGAATTTAGGGGCCCCGGATAAAAACCCATCCGTCTCGTCGGTGGCGAGGGTACAGTAACGAGTGAAACGAGTCACACACTGATGGCGGAGATGTCTGGCGATCAGGAGTGCAATGAGTGGCAATGGCTACGAGAGGCGAGCAGTGAAACGTGTTGTGCTCGGGCAAAAAGACATTTAACGTGGTAACACATAGCACAACAGGAGGTACTTGCCGTGTCTATCCATATGACCGACGATACGACGGATGGTGGCGAACCGAGTGGTGAACCCGCAGGAACGGCCACGATTGAGGCGTACGAAACCGACGAGGTGACTGTCTTTTACGACGCCGAGAACCCCCTTGCCTGGATGGAGACGACGCAAACACTCGTCCTCGAGGAAGTCCTCTGAGGGGAAACGACCATTCCACACTCTCACGTGTCGCGGACGGGGCGCTCGAGTCAAAAACGCGAACCCTTTTTGCCGAACCAGCGTGAAAGAGACTTGTGAACATCTTCCCGGATGAGGACGAGGCTGATGGCTTCGATTTCGAGCCCAGTGAACACGAGCCCGAGGAAGTGAACCCCGAGGACGACCTGTACGACCCGAACACGGACTCGTTGACCATCCCACAGGTCGAAACCGACCCATCGGAGGCCCACCCGGCGATCAGAAAGAACTTTTGGGCCATCGTCGTTCTGATCAAATTCGCCGTGCTGACGGCCCCGCTTGGGATCATGCTGATAGTCTTCGAATCGAATTTCGACTGGGGCCTCCCACTGGTCATTATCGGTGGCTTCCTCGCCGCCTCGGCGTTGTATCGCTACGTCACGTTCGATCCCTCGAGCGTCCACGATGACAGTGACGGTGACGGTGACGGTGATTCGGTTGACCCCGAGAGCGACGCCATCGACCGGGACGAAGACGTCGATCACAGCGGTACGGCAGCAACCGACGGAAACCCCGCGTCGAACGTTGCCGGTGATGAAGGCACCGCAGATCCATGACCAGCGGCCGCGTTCGCGACGACGAAGGCACCGAGTATCAATTGCTCAAACGTGCCGAAACCTCGAGCCTCGTCCGTGATCCAACCACAGGAGACACACGCTACCTGCCGAACGACCGACTCGAGTTGCTCGAGGAACTCTCGACCCACGAGCGCCAGGCTCTCTCCGTTCACGAGGCGGTCAGAACGCTCGTCCGAGTCGTTCCCGACGACGCGACGCTTGGGCTCGTGATCGATATCGCCGAAAACGGTCCCGTCGCCACTCGAGAACTCCTCGCCGTCAGTGACCGCTGTGAGAGCGATCTCAACGGCCAACTGACGCTGCTGACGGCGACGGGGATCCTCGAGCAAACGACCGTCGCCGATGAACGGGGATACGCCACGACAGCCGCAGGCGAGTATGCTGTGAGCGCTCTGTGTGGAGCGGGAAAACCCGAGGAATAGTCCGCCATCCGTTTGTCAGCGCCAGAGGCCCAAACAACCACCCGGTTAGTCCCCAGCGAGCAATGAGGCCTCGGGTGGCTCACCGCGCTCGAGGCGTGACCGATTCGAGGTCGCGTCCTTTTCCACGCGCACGAGGTCGTCTGCCGCCCCGACCAGTTCCTCGTCGTGGCTGACGACCACGATCTGTTCGACACCCAACTGTCGCATCGACTCGATCAGTGAGACGAGTTGGGTGACGTGGCCTGAATCCAGGAACACCGTCGGCTCGTCGAGGATCAGGGGTGGCATCGGGGCCGCACCCTCGACCCCTTCGGCGAGTAACCGATAGATCGCACACCGAAGACTCAGGTTGAACAACGCCCGCTCCCCACCCGACAGCTGTTCGGGCTCGAGGGCTTCCCCGTCTTTTTGATAGACGGTGAGGCGGTACTCGCCATCCAGTTCGATCGCCGCGTAGGAGTCGTTCTGATAGACCAGGTCGAACGTCTCGTTGAGCAACCGCTCGAGGGTTTCGACGTTGCGCTGGCGGAGCTCGGCTCGAAGTTCGCCGTAGGTCGTCTGGAGGGTTTCGGCCTCGTCGTACAGCGATTGCA
>SL_5KL_010_SEDDRAFT_10001306_pt1 | contig 15145 bp, 14 predicted proteins | sample SodLakKL_010_SED_FD_9118 | JGI IMG/M metagenome (IMG submission 9118)
ACTTATGCAAAAAGCAGCAGCTGGAATGAATTGCCATCTACCCTGTCACAACCTCATGCCCTCCATGCCCGCCGGATAAAATTTATGCACCCGCAGACCGGTGAACCCTTAGAATTCCTGGCCCCCCTGCCTGGCGATTTTAAAAAAGGATTGGTTTGGCTTAAAGCTAAGAAAGATTGAAATTAGCCACAGTCTGAAATTTGAAGCGCACCCTGTTTACTAAAAGCTGCCCGGGCTTGTGACAATAACAAATCATGGTTTATCTGAGCCCTAACCCTCATAAGTAACAAGATTATATTACTCCAGGTTAAACTTACTGCGCAGCTCATTATCGAGGGGATTGGTGGTAATTGTCTGGAAATTTTCATAAAAAACCAGGCCCGGTTTGCCGCCCGGTCTGCGCCGCACATGGCGTATCTCTGTATAATCGACTGCTGCTGCGCTGCTTGTCCTGCCTTTGCTGAAATAAGCGGCCAAAAAGGCAGCTTCTTCAATGTCTTGTACAGGCGGCGGATATGGGGCTTCTTTCAGAACAACATGGGCACCCGGCAGTTTACGCACGTGAAACCAGGTATCGCGGCGGGCCGCGGCTTTAAAGGTAATGTAGTCATTCTGGCGGTTGTTGTTTCCGACCAGGACAGTATGACCGGCCGAGGTTTTAAATTTTGCCGGCTGCGGAGCCGAATCCATTTTCTTCTCTTTTTTCACCCGGTCACGCAAATACCCTGTATCAATCATTTCCTGGCGAATTTCTTCCAGGGATGATCGGTTATTATTCTCGATTGCATAAAGCAATCCCAGGCAGTATTCAATTTCAGTAGCGGTTTTATTTAGCTGCTTTTTGATTTTCTGCTCTCCTTTTTTAGCCTTTCGATAACGGTTAAAGTGATGTTGTGCATTTTCCATGGCTGACCGGGAAGGGTCAAGGGGTACTTTTACCAGGTTATCCGGATCATATAAGTCAGGCAGAACAACACATTCGCTTCCCCGGGTAACCTTATCCTGGTATGTTAACAGCAATTCACCGTAAAGACGGTGCTGAGGTGCATTTTTTGCATCAGCCAATTCTTTACTTTGCTGTTTTTGCTTTTTATAGAGCCTGCCCAGCTTTTTTTCAACATTGTTTGTCAGCTGCTGCTTAAGCTGTTTCTCCAGCTCTTTTCCGATCAGGTCCCTGTAAAATCGGTCAAGCATTTCGTTTGCCTGATCAAAGACTTGTTGTTCAGCCCGGGGAAGGTGATCAAGAGGCACGGCGGCATAAATATTTCTGCCCGGCAGCATGACCGGCTGCAATTTGGTGGTCCTGAAATCGTTAACGAGCTTTTTTACCTCGGTAAATAAAGCTTTGACAGCTTCGTCAAAATTATTATCAGCCTTAAAGCTGCTCCGGTAGAGCAGCTCCCGGGCCATTAACGGGTTGATCCCTTCAACAGCGCCATAAAGTGCTTGTTCCGGTTTTTTGCCTTCACTGGTTAAATTCCGGAACGCATTAATGAATTCTTTTTGTTCCATCTCCAGCGGGTTTAGTTTATTCTGTGGAGGAGCCGGACGATACAATTCACCGGGCAAAATTGCCCGTTTCGGATTTTTATCCAGCGAAACCGGTTTAATTGCCCCCAATATAATATCCCGGTTGTCAACCAGGATCAGGTTGCTGCGTCGATTCATGATTTCAGCAACCAGTTTTACCGGTGGCATTTTATCCGCAGGTTCAAAGATTATTTCAAGTATTCTTTCCAAAGGAGGGCTGGTAAAGGAAACAGCCCGGCCTCCGACCAGGTACTTGCGCAGCAGCATGCAAAAAGGCGACGGGTTTTCTTTGGCCCGGTAACGCTTTTCGGTCAGGTGAACCCGGGCATACCTTGAATCAACTGAAAAAAGAAGGCCCGGTTGACTGCCTTTTGAGTACAGATGGATAATTATTTCACCCCGGCCGGGCTCGTAGATCCGTTGAACAGGTGCACCGGTGAGCCGGGCTTGCAGTTCATCTTTTACTGCTTTCATGATTAAGGAATCAAAAGACATCTTATCCACTCCCGCCATCCAGTATAATTCTTTTTAAACAGCTTGGCAAAGCTTAAAAGAGAGATGCGGAAGCTTTTTAAGTAATACCGGATTGATTAATAATTGCTGTCTTTTTAGCATATAAGGATAATGATATGAGTAATAAGAAGGTTTTTTTAAATATATGTTTGGGCTGCTTAATTATGATCAATAAAGGTTTTCAGTAAACTTATAAAATCTTTGACTTCAGTGATTTTTTTAAAACCTTGCTGTTTCTTTAAATAACTGTATCCTGAACCATATCATATCGCAATTATGCGGTCATATTTTGGTCGTGTTTTTGCCGGATGATATGAATTTCTCAATTCCTCACTTGAGATTACCCTGATTTGATGTTACTATAAAGCTGGTAAAAACAGATAATAAGCATTGAATCTGACTAATAAACTGCATATGCCCGGTACTGGCGCTGTAGTTACAGCTATCCGGGTCTATATGCCATTTAGAGGACGATAACTATGATCAGAAGCATGACCGGTTATGGCCGCGGCAGCAGCTTGAAAGACGGTTTTGCTTTTACCGCTGAGCTGCGTTCGGTCAATCACCGTTATGCCGATTTTTCTATACGGTTACCGCGTGAACTTTATTTTTTGGAAGATCGTATTCGAAGGATGCTGCAGGAATCGATTAAAAGAGGGCGGGTGGAAGTAAGCATCAGCCTGGATGAGATTCCGGCGGGTTTAAGGCAGGTTAAGATAAACTATGAACTGGCTGAAGATTATTACCAGTCCCTGCAGCAGGTCTGCAGTCATTTGCAGTTGTCTGATAAAATTAAGCTCAAGCACCTTTTACAAATGCCCGAGCTTTTTAAAACAGGCGGGACATCCCTGGAAGAGGAACAAGTTTGGCCGGCAATCAGCGAATCCCTGCAGGAAGCCCTGGAGCAACTGTTAGAACAGCGCCGGATAGAAGGAGAGAATCTTGGCAGTGATCTTTTAAAGAGGTGCAGCCGCCTTGAAGGGCTGGTTGATGATGCAACCAGCCGGGCTGAAGGAGCGAAAGAAACCTGCCGGCAGAGGACCGAACATAAATTTAGGGAGCTTTTAGCCGGAGAGTTCGAAGAGAATCGTCTGATCATGGAATGTGCTTTACTGGTTGAGCGGATGGGAGTTGATGAAGAACTGGTTCGGTTAAGAAGCCATATCGCTGCTTTTCAGTCTAACCTGACCGGAAAAGAGCCTGCCGGACGCAAACTGGATTTTATCGCACAGGAAATGTTTCGTGAAGTTAACACCATCGGTTCTAAAGCCGGGGACTACCAGCTGACAAGTGTTGTAGTAGAACTCAAGGCGGAACTGGAAAAAATTCGAGAGCAGCTCCAAAACTTAGAATAAGCATGAAAGGGGTTTTAACATGGCTATTAAACTAATCAACATCGGATTTGGCAATATTGTTTCGGCCAGTCGTATCATTGCTATTATCAGCCCTGAATCGGCCCCGGTAAAAAGGTTGATCAGCGAATCCCGTGAACGGGGAATGCTGGTCGATGCCACTTATGGCCGCCGTACACGGGCAGTAATCATAGCTGATAGCAAGCATGTCATCCTCTCGGCTGTCCAACCGGAAACTGTCAAGCATCGCCTTCAGGCCAGTGATGCCGGCAGTGATGAAGAGGAGTCAGAATAAAAGCGGGAGGCAGTTAATGGCTGATGGTATTCTTATAATAATTTCCGGACCCTCCGGTGTCGGAAAAGGGACGGTTTGCCGTTATTTACTTAAACTAAAGGCAGCCCTGAAGCTATCTGTATCAACAACCACCCGTCCGCCTCGTCCCGGAGAAAAAGAAGGAAAAGAATACAATTTTACAACTACTTCTCACTTTAAAGAGTTGATCGATGACGATTCTTTTCTTGAATGGGCCGTAGTTCATGATCATTATTACGGCACCCGTCGAGAAGCTGTTAAAACATTATTAGCCCGGGGTAAAGATTTGATCCTGGAAATAGATATCCAGGGAGCGGATCAGGTCAGGAAAAAGGTTCATGACGCTGTCTATATATTCCTGGCGCCGCCTTCCATGTCAATCCTGGAACAGAGAATAACCGGCCGGGGAACCGAAGACCCGTCCAGGATTGAAAGCCGGTTGGAAACAGCCCGCAGGGAAATGGAAGCTTACCATTTGTATGATTATATTGTAGTTAACGATACAGTTGAAGATGCGGCAGGCTTAATCAGTTCTATTATCGATGCCGAAAGATGTAAAGTCAGCCGCGGGGCCCGTCCACCGGGTCAGGGAGGTGAAAACAATTGATTTATCCGTCTATTGACGATCTTGTAAAGCATTTTGACAGTAAGTACACACTGGTTATAGCCACGGCAAAAAGAGGGCGTCAGCTTCGAAACGGGAGCAAAAGAACTATTGATGAAATATACAAAAAAGAGGTTACTACTGCCCTCTATGAAATCAATGCCGGTAATATCGAGTATCAACGGATACGAGACGGTATTAAGTAGGAGTGTTTTTTTTGAAAAAGATAATCCTGGGAATAACCGGCGGTATTGCTGCCTATAAAGCTGCGGAGCTGGCCCGTCTATTTGTACGGGGCGGTTCGGATGTTCACGTGGTTATGACTCCGGCTGCAACCGAATTTGTCGCTCCCCTGACCTTTCAGACCCTGACCGGTCATCCTGTATATACCGCGATGTATTCAGAGCAAGCCGGTGATAGAATCAGGCATATCGATTTATTGGAAAATGCCGATGTGCTGCTGGTAGCCCCGGCTACGGCTAATACGATCGCCAAAATGGCCTCCGGTATAGCCGACAATCTGCTGACCACGCTCTACCTGGCAGCCCGGTGTCCGGTAGTGATTATCCCTTCGATGAACATCAACATGTACAATCACAGGGCAGTTCAGGATAACATCAATAAACTTGCTTTACACGGCTGTCATGTTATGGATCCGGAAGCAGGTGAACTTGCCTGTGGGGTCTACGGGAAAGGACGGATGCCGGAACCTGTGGATATTTATGCTTATACCAGGGCGGCGATCAGTCCCAATGATTTTAGTGGTTTAAATGCCCTGGTCAGCGCCGGGCCGACCCGTGAGCACCTCGATCCGGTCCGTTTCCTGAGCAATCCTTCAACCGGTCTGATGGGCTATGCCCTGGCCCGTGCATTAAGTGAGCGCGGCGCTGCAGTAACATTGATCAGCGGTCATACTCATCTCAATGCTCCACCCGGGGTTAAAAAAGTGGTCGTAACCAGCACCGAAGAGATGTACAATGCTGTTTTTGAAAACTATAAAAAGTGCCGCCTGGTGATCAAGGCAGCAGCTGTTTCTGATTACCGCCCCCTGAAAACTGCAGAACAAAAGGTTAAAAAATCTAACCAGGTTTCTACCATAGAACTGACCAGAAACCGTGATATTTTATTTGAGCTGGGTAAAGAAAAAGGCAATCATATCCTGGTCGGTTTTGCTGCCGAAACTGAAGATGAAATTGAAAATGCCCGGGATAAAATGCTTCGTAAAAATCTCGACATGATTATTGTTAATAATTTAAAAGAACCCGGAGCCGGTTTTGCGGTTCCGACCAACCGGGTTACGATTATCGATCGAAGCGGGAATATTGAACAACTGCCCCTGATGGATAAAGATCAGCTTGCCCATCACATTCTCGACCGCATAGCCGGGTTGTTATAGAATTAGTTCTAAAAGCTGCGGTGTAATCAAAATCTCGATAAAAGCGGCAGCAATCAGCAGTAAAACAACCAGCGGCAGCACCGATATTGCCTCTTTCCAGATATAGCGGAAACTTTGCAGACGTGTTTTTCCGGGCAGGGGAGAAGCAATGCAGTGATAACCGAATTTTAAACCAATTGCGCCGCATAGAAAAAAGGCAAAAAGCTCAAAAATCCCGTGCGGCAGTAAACCAAAAACTACCATCGATATTGCGGACAGGCCTTCCCGGGCACTAAAAGAGAGCACAATGCCCACCAGGGCCCCGTTTAAAGCAAGAGTTAACAGGGGAGAAATACCGGCCAGGAAGCCCAAAAGCAGCATCTGGGCCATTGACAGAAAGTTATTCATAAAAATCAGTGCGGCGCCTGCCAGGGGCGTGGTATCCATGATCACTGAAAACAGCTGTTCCAGCTGTTCCAGCTGGATATCTGCTGTTTGTTCGGCAGAGGCCTGGTTAACTACCGGCATGTAATAAAAGACTATAGCGCTGGCCATGAAAATAATAAACGACATGATTAACCAGCTGCGGTTGCTGCTGATCACCGTTTTAATTGGAAAAAATAATTGAAACACGGGCAAACCTTCCTTTGTCTCTGACTTAGACCATCTTATCAAATATATACTCAGGGGTAAATAGATGTACCAATATGCTGAAGTAATAATTGATCTGGTAAGCAATGCTGTTGACCGTCCCTTTCATTATCGTATTCCACCTGAAATGCAGGGAGAGATTAAACCGGGCATGCGGGTAAGTATTCCCCTGGGTCACCGCAATTACCAGGGCTATATTCTTCGCCTGCTGGAAGAAACAGATATTGACCCACTTCGTGACATCTCTGCAATCCTCGATCCCGTTCCCCTTTTCACCCGGGAACAGCTGGCCCTGGCCCACTGGCTTTCGATACGCTTTTACTGCCGCTTAATTGATGCTTTACATGCCATGGTCCCGGCTTCTTTTCGAAAAGGTAAAAGGCCGGGAGATGTCAAACTTATTGAACTGGCTGCAGGGGCTTTTGAAGCTGATTTAAAAAGGGCTCCGTCTCAGAAAAAAGTGATCGACCTGCTTCAGCAAAAAGGAGCTCTTGAACGCAGTGAATTGATCCGGCTCGGGACAAACAACCAGGCTATCCGCAGCCTGGAAAAAAAAGGCCTGGTTCGGACGGTTTCTTATAGTCCCGGTTACATGGAGGAAAAAAAAGAAGACAAAGAGCTTCCTATATTGAATAAACCGCACCATTTACGAGAAGAACAGGCTATCTGCTTTGATCAGGTCAGGGATGCCCTCGATAGTCTGAAGGCAAAAAAAATGCTTCTGCATGGAATTACAGCCAGCGGAAAAACCGAAATATACCTGCAGAGTATTGCCTGCTGTCTCGATAAAGACCGGACGGCAATGATCATGGTCCCTGAAATAGCCCTTACCCCACAGATGATCGACCATTTCGAAGGTCGTTTTCCAGGCTGCGTGGCCGTTTTGCACAGCAGGTTGAGTGTTGCTGAAAAAAACCGGCAGTGGCATATGATCTTGAGCGGAAAAGCCCGGGTTGTCCTGGGAGCACGTTCGGCTGTATTTGCCCCCCTTCATAACCTCGGTTTAATTATTATCGATGAAGAACATGAAACCACCTATAAGCAGGAAGAAGCGCCGCGTTACCATACCCGTGATGTGGCCTGGTGGCGGGCCCGTTTCAACAGGGCGGTTCTTCTTCTGGGCAGTGCAACCCCCGCCCTGGAGAGCTATTACCAGGCTCTTGAAGGCGATTCGCTGCTTTTAAATATGAAAGAACGGGTTACCCCGATCCAGCTGCCCCCTGTAACAGTTGTCGATATGCGGCAGGAGCTTAAAGAAAAACACCGCCTCATCTTCAGTCGACTTTTACTCGAAGAGTTAAAAGGCGTTATTGAACGAGATGAACAGGCCCTGCTTTTTATTAACAGGCGCGGATTTGCCGGTTTTGTGCTGTGCCGGGAATGCGGCCACGTGGTTCGCTGTCCCTCCTGTGATGTATCCCTGACCTTGCATTCGGACCGGCAGGTAATGTGCTGTCACTACTGTGCTCATGAATCGGCGGTTCCTGTTACCTGCCCGGCCTGCCGGGGAACAAAAATACGCTATTTCAGTGCCGGGACTCAACGGGTGGAAGAAGAAGTAAAAAAACTTTATCCCCAGGTCCCCCTGATTCGCATGGACAGGGATACCACTGCCAGCAGGCAGGCCCACAGCCAGTATTACCGCCAGTTTCGTGAGCACAGGGCAAATATTTTGATCGGCACCCAGATGATTGCCAAGGGGTTTGATTTTCCCGATGTTACCCTTGTCGGGGTGGTTGCCGCTGATACTACCCTGAACCTGCCCGATTTCAGGGCCCCCGAGCGGACCTTCCAGCTTTTGACTCAGGTAGCCGGCCGCACTTCCCGCGGTCCTCTGGGCGGAAAAGTAATTGTTCAGACATATCATCCCACTCACCACAGTATTCTTACTGCAGCTGATCATGACTATCTCGCCTTTTATGAAGCTGAGCTGGAAAGCCGTCGTCAGCTTGCCTATCCTCCATTTTCAGACCTTATCCGTTTTCTTTTTAGCAGTCCGGATGAAGAGGCTGTTTTTGAGGCTGCCGGCTGGTTTACCAATCTACTCGAACCGGCGGCCGGGGAGGCGGATATTTTAGGCCCTGCTCCGGCTTCACTGTATCGTATAAAAGATCATTACCGGGTGCAAACCATTTTAAAAGGGCAGAAGCTTTCCAGGCTTGCTCCTGGAATACGAAAGGTAATTAGGGAATACCATAACCGGAAAACACCACGTCCTGTCCGCCTGGCTGTAGATTTTAACCCCCAGGTAGTGCTATAATTAGCTCGAAGGAGAGAATTTTGATGGCTCTTAGGCAAATTTTAAACAATAATCATCCTGTCCTGCGCACCCCCACACAGGAGGTAAAAAAGCTTAACAGCGCTGTGCAGAACCTGATCGACGACATGATCGAAACCATGCACGAGGCAGAAGGGGTCGGCCTGGCTGCCAACCAGGTCGGTGTGTCAAAAAGCATCCTGGTTGCTTGTCCCGGGCAGGATCAGGAATTAGTCCTGATTAATCCCCGCTGCGAAAAGGCAGAAGGAGAAGAACTGGGTATTGAAGGGTGTCTCAGTGTACCCGGTGAATACGGGCAGGTCCTGCGTTATCAAAAAATAACAGTCAGTGCCCTCGATCGTGAAGGTAAACCGGTACGTATTGAAGTGGAAGGTTTACCGGCGCGAATTATACTGCACGAAATGGACCACCTGGCCGGGGTGCTTTTTACTGACAAAGCTGTCCGTATGATCGATCCTGAAGAACTAAAAAGTGAGCAGCAAAGTGATGAAATAAAAAGTGAGGAACAGATTTGAGATCTCTCAAAATAATTTTTATGGGCTCTCCTATTTTTTCACTCCCTTCCCTGGATTTACTCTACCTTTCTTCTCACCGGTTGGAAGCCCTGGTTACGCAGCCTGATAAACCTGGCGGCCGCGGCCGTAAAATTCGTCTTGTTCCTGCCGGGCAGTGGGCGCAGAAACACCAGGTAGAATTAGTGCAGCCTTTAAATATGAAAGATCAGAATTACCTGGCCTGGTTGAATGATAAAAGGCCCGATTTGATTGTCACAGTAGCATTCGGCCGCATCCTTCCACCTGAAATACTGCATCTTCCTGCCCTTGGTTGTATTAATCTTCATGCTTCATATCTTCCTGCTTACCGCGGGGCGGCCCCGATTCACCGGGCCGTGATCGATGGAGCAGAGCACAGCGGAGTTTCTGTTATAGAGCTTACCCGCGAACTTGATGCCGGAGATATCATCATGCAGGAAAAAGAACCTCTTTCACCTTACGATACAGCCGGTATGCTTCACGATCGCCTGGCCGTGCGGGGAGCTTCCCTTTTGCTGAAAGCAGTAAATGCCCTGGCTGACGGGACGGCAGAGCGTACCCCCCAGGATCCAGAACAGGTTAGCTATGCGCCTTCTCTGAGCCCCGAAGATGAGCGGCTTGATTGGACTCTCAGCCCCCTTGAGCTTTATAACCGGGTTCGCGGTCTTAATCCCTGGCCGGGAGCCTATACCATATTTCGGGGCAGGCGGATAAAGGTATGGCTGGCGGCAAAACCGGAAGAAGGCCAAACGGTAAGCACAGCACAACCGCCGGGAACAGTAATTTATGTCGGTGACGATTCCCTGGCAGTTGCTGCCGGAAAAGGAGGAGTATTGAAGATACTGGAACTGCAGCCTGAAGGAAAAAGGAAGATGGATGCCGGGTCCTTTTGCTGCGGTTACCGGCTTGAAGCGGGCCAGCGCCTGGATGGAGAACCACTTCCTTGAACCGGACAGGTATACCTGCTAAAAAAGCGCGGGAGATTGCCCTGCGCGCCCTGGTCAGGGTGGAGCAGGATGATGCATATTTAAACCTGGTCCTGCCGTCCCTGGCATCCGGCGCCTGTCCGGAAGAAAGAGCCCTGGCAGTTCAGCTGGCCAAAGGGACCGTGCAGAGGCTTAATACCCTTGACTGGGCTCTTGGTCAATTTTTAAACCGTTCCATTAACACTCTTACTCCCTGGGTACGTAATTTACTGCGGCTCGGTGCTTACCAGATTCTTTACCTCGATCGCATTCCCGATTATGCCGCGGTTGATCAATCTGTCTCCCTGGCCCGCCGTTTCGGACATCGTGGCGTCGCCGGCCTGGTTAATGCCGTTTTAAGGCGCCTGAATCAAAATGCTGCATACCTGTCCTGGCCGGATATTAAAAAAAGGCCGCTTGAATACTTATCTTTAAAATACAGTTACCCGGAATGGCTTGTTTCCCGGGCAATTAATCGTTTTGGTTTACAGGAAGCTGAAAACTGGTGCCGGGCTAACAATAAAATGCCTCCTACTGCGATTCGCCCCAATAGTTTGCGGACAGATAGAGCAGGATTAATTGAAAAAATGTGCCTTGAGGGCTTTGAAGTCACGCCCAGCCCGCTGGTTCCCGGTATGCTGAGGCTAAATACTGCCGGTTCGCCGGTTGCGGCAGATGCTTTTAAAAAAGGATTGTTCACAGTACAGGGGGAAAGTTCAGCCCTGGTGGCCCCTATGTTGAATGTCCGCCCGGGAGAAACTGTTGTAGATCTATGCAGCGCTCCCGGCGGAAAAACCACCCACCTGGCTGAAACAATGAAAGACCGGGGCCTGATTTATGCCGTTGATATAAATAAAAACCGGATGCAGCTGGTAAAGAAAACGGCCCGGCGCCTGGGTTTAACGTCTATTAAGTCTGTACTTGCCGACGGAAGAGATCTTGACAGGAACAAACTAATACCCCCGGACGCGGTCCTGGTCGATGCGCCCTGTTCAGGGCTGGGGGTGATCAGGAGACTGCCCGAGATAAAGTGGCGCCGAAGCGAAAAAGAACTTCAAGGCCGGCAGAACTTGCAGCTTGAACTGCTTAATTCCGCGGCCTTCCTGCTGAAAGCAGGTGGACACCTGCTGTACTCGGTGTGCAGCAATGAACCTGAAGAAACAGTGCAGGTGTTTGAATTATTTAACCGCCTGCATCCGGAATTTTCTGCCAAACCGCTTTATTCTTTACTGCCCGAAGGCCTGCAGGAAAATCAGGCTGATCAACCTGCTGTTTCGCTCTTGCCTCACGATCATGATCTCGACGGCTTTTTTATCGCTCTCTGGGAAAAAAAGAACTAAACTTTGTCAATCTTGCCTCCTGCCCGTCTATTTGCTATACTGAATTTGATATTCAAGACTTTAAAGCGATATGGAGGATCAACTATTTGCAGATAGCCAGTTTAACCGATCTAGGTTTGGAACGCTCCCGCAATGAAGACAGCCATTTTGTAAAAGCTGAAAATGATCTTGCCCTGCTGGTAGTTGCAGACGGAATGGGTGGACACCAGGCCGGTGATGTTGCCAGCAGCCTCGCTGTTTCGGCTGCCGAAACTTTTTGGAACAACCTAAATCACAATGCAGCCCTGAATCCAGAAGAAGCCCGGCAGGCAGTTTATGATATGATTATTGAGGCTAATAAACTGGTAATTTTGGAAGCCTCCAATTCACCCTCTAAACGGGGGATGGGTACTACTTTTACCGCAGGCCTGCTCTGCGGAAATCATCTAACCATCGGACATGTCGGTGACAGCAGGGCGTACATGATCAATAAAAGAAACATCAAGCAGTTGACTAAAGATCATTCTTTACTGGAAAAGTTAATTGATTCCGGGGAAGTTAAACCTGAAGAAGCGAAAATCCACCCTCAACGCCATGTTCTTACCCGGGCAATCGGGATAGATGAAGATTTAGAAATAGATATATTTGAGCAGCAGCTGGAAAAAGAGACAGCGCTTCTTTTTTGCACTGATGGCCTGACTAACCTTGTATCAGATGATGAAATCCTGTCAGGCTGTTTAGAGCAACCTGATCCGCAAATCCTGGTTGAATCTTTTATTGATTTGGCTAAAAAAAGAGGCGGGCATGATAACATTACCGTGATTGTTGCCAGCGGTATTGGGGGTTAGCATTTTTAATGATTGGTAAAATTTTAGCAGACCGTTATGAGTTGATTGATAAAATTGCCGAAGGAGGTATGGCCAGGGTTTACCGGGGCCGGGATCTCCTTCTTAAGCGAACCGTAGCGGTTAAGGTGCTCAAAGATCAAATGACCGGTGACGCCGCTTTTATTCGCCGTTTTGAACGGGAAGCACAGTCGGCAGCAGCCTTGTCGCATCCACATATAGTCAATATTCATGATGTAGGTGAGCAGGACGGCATTTACTACATGGTTATGGAATATGTGGAAGGTAAAAACCTGAAAGACTATATCCGGGAAAAAGGCCGTATACCGGTCCGTGAAGCTGTGCAAATTACCCGTCAGATTGCCGAAGCGCTTGAACAGGCTCATGCTGCCGGAGTAATTCATCGTGATATAAAACCGCAAAATATCCTTTTTTCCAGCAACGGCAAGGTGAAAGTAACTGATTTTGGCATTGCCATTGCCGGAGATGGTGTTACCGTCACCTTCGGTGACGAAATCATCGGTTCTGTGCAGTATATTTCCCCGGAACAGGCCCGGGGTGAACAGGCCGATAAACAATCTGACCTTTATTCCCTCGGCATTGTTTTCTACGAGATGGTCACCGGTAAAGTGCCTTTTGGCGGCGAAAGTCCCGTGGCTGTAGCGATGAAACACATCCAGGATGAAATTATCCCTCCCCGGCAGCTTGCAGGCGATATCCCTGAAGGGCTTGAACAGATCATTCTCAGGGCGGTAGAAAAGGATTTAGCGGAACGTTATAAAAATGCCGGTGAATTGCTGGCAGACCTTTCTTTTGCCGAAGACAACATACTGCCCGGTTCACAGCCGGGCCGCAGCATAGTCAATAACAGTTATGATGAAGATGATAATGAAATCTTAAGACCTTTTCCGGACAGGTCTTCAAAAAGCGGTAGTTTTTTAAGTTCCAGAGCTTTTAAGATCGGGTTAAAATTATTTTTCTTCATCGCTTTCCTGGCCCTTTTAACAGGCGGGGGACTATACGTTTATAACACCTACATTCTACTGCCCGAGATTGCGGTTCCCGATACCCGGGATATGAGTCAAAGTGAAGCGATCCAGCTGCTTGAAGAAGAAGGGCTTACCGTTAATTCAGAGATCACCTACATCAACGATCCCGAGATTGAGATTGGCAGCGTGGTCAGAACTGAACCTCCTGCAGGAAGATTGGTTCGTGAAAACAGGGTTGTCGATCTGTTTGTGAGCAAGGGCCCGGAATATATTGTAACGCCTGATCTTCTTGGTCGAACAGAAAGAGAAGCCGAGGTTATTCTTGACGAACTGGGCCTGGTCATGAGTGTGATTCGGGAGTATAACGAAGAGGTGGAAAAAGGGACAATATTTCGGCAGCTGCCCGGAGAATCGTTTCGCAGATCACCCGGTGAAGAAGTACTGGTTTATGTCAGCCTCGGCCGCGGTCCCTTTAAACTGGCCGATTTAGTCGGTTATTCCGAACAGGGTGCTGTCGATTACCTGGAAAAGAACGAGCTTAAACCACGTATACGCTACAGGTTTGCTATCGGCGCTTCAGGATTTGTTGTCGAGCAAAATCCGGAAGCAGGAGAAGAAGTTTATCCCGGGCAAGCTGTAGATCTGTATGTTGGCCAGTAGGGAGGTTTTATTTGCTCCGGGGAAAAGTGATTAAGGCGGCTGGAGGGTTTTTTACTGTTTGCGCCCAAAACGGCAGAAACTACATCTGTCGGGCCAGGGGGGCGCTTAAACGAAATAAGCAAGCCCTGATTGTCGGAGACCGGGTTCTCTTCAAGCCTGGCAGCGCTGTTTCCGATCATTCAAACAGTGAAGGAGTGGTTGAAAAAGTACTGCCCCGCAGCAGCTGTATGCCCCGTCCACCGGTAGCAAATGTTGATCTGCTGGTTATAATCATGTCCCTAAAAAGCCCCGACTGCGACTGGCAGTTGATCAGCCGCATGACGGTTCTCGCTGAAAAAGAAAATTTAACTGTAATAATCTGTCTCAATAAAACCGATCTAATCTCTAAAGATGAATATAATGAGCTTACAGACCTGATCAAACCTTACCCCTACCCGGTTATTTTTACCAGTGCGCTCAGTTATGAAGGAGTTAATTATTTGAAAGAACATCTTAGCGGACAGTGTTCTGTTTTAGCCGGTCCTTCCGGGGTCGGAAAGTCTACTTTGCTCAACTGCATCCAGCCGGGCCTTGCTTTGCAGACCGGTGAAGTTAGCGAAAAAATCGGGAGAGGTAAACATACCACCCGCCAGGTCTCGCTTCTGCCTCTTGAAGGAGGCGGATCGGTTGTCGATACCCCCGGTTTTAGCCGCCTTGATTTTCCTGATATTGCACCCGGGCAGCTGGCAGATTATTTTCCTGAAATTGAGTCTTTACGCGGTTACTGCGGTTTCCGTGACTGCCGGCATATAAGCGAACCCAAATGTGTGGTTAAGCAGGAGCTTGGGAAAACAGTGAATCCGATGCGCTATGATCATTACCAGTACTTTTTTAATGAACTCGACAAGAGGGAGGCTTACTAGGTATGACCGTGAAAGTGGCCCCATCGCTTTTATCTGCCGATTTTAGCCGGCTGCGTGATGAAGTTGGGCGTATTGAAGAAAATGGCGCCGACTGGGTTCATCTTGATGTTATGGATGGTCATTTTGTGCCCTCAATAACCATCGGTCCCGTAGTGGTTAAGGCCCTGCGGCCGCATACAAAGCTCATAATGGACGCTCATCTTATGATCAGCGAGCCGGAAAATCATATCAAAGCTTTTACCGAGGCCGGGGTAGACCGGCTTACTGTCCAGTTAGAAACGACAGCTCATCTTGACCGGGCCCTGAGAAAAATCAG
>SL_5KL_010_SEDDRAFT_10001307_pt1 | contig 15144 bp, 17 predicted proteins | sample SodLakKL_010_SED_FD_9118 | JGI IMG/M metagenome (IMG submission 9118)
CCCGCCGTATTGATCGGTATCGGCTTGAACGTCAATCAATCTCCACCAATCAAAAGCGGAATATCCATGCGGGATATCTTGGGACGCCAGACGAAAATTGACGAAGTTTCTCAAGAACTGAAAGATGCAATGGGAAGCCTTCGTCCTGTTTCATTCAGCGAGCTTTTCCCCCGTTTCAAAGCCTTGCTTTCCAAAAACCATATGGAAGGTGTCTACAAAGGCAAAGGTTGTGTTGTCAAAGACATAGACGAAAATTTCCAGTGTCTCGTTGAATCAAAATGGGTACCCTGCCAGGAGGTCTCCTTCAAACTTATCGAGTAAATGTAATATTTATAAATAAATAATCAACAAAAGATACGTGTACAAACAATGGTCCGGTCAATTTCTTTGGCTTCATATGCACGTTCTGTCATGTTTTGAAACGCCCTCGATAGGGCGTTTTTATATTTCCTGCAACGACACATGGTTCGTGGAACATATGCATGGAAACACATATCGGTTAGTGCACATATGATATTTTTGTTTTTTCAGTGCAAAACAATTGTTTGAACATCAAAACACATTGACACCATGTCCAATTCGTTCTATAATGCACGTTAAAGGAGGTGCACATTATGTTTGAAAGAGTACAGGAAATCATCGCAGAAGAACTCGATGTCGACAAAGAACAAGTAACCGAAGACGCGAGCATTCTCAACGATCTTGGCGCGGATTCCCTTGATGTTGTTGAACTCGTTATGGCTTTGGAAGAATCTTTCGACATTACCGTTAGCGACGACGAGGTGCAAAAGCTCAAGACCGTCGGCGACGTTGTCGAATATATTAAAAAGTTGCAGTAAAGACCACGTCTTTACTTGTTTTTTTACTCTTTAAATGCTTTGAATATCAAACATATGGAGCGATGTCTATGAACAATCGTGAACTCAAGACCATCGTGAAGCTTTTCGAAGAATCCAAGCTTTCAAGCATGAAATTGCAAAGAGATGACGTGACCATCGAGCTCCAAAAGAACACCGCCCCTTCGCCCGCTTCTCAAAACGCTTCGCCATCTCAGTCCAAGGAAGAAGCGCAACCTGCCGCCGAGTCCGCCCCCGAGAAACCAACAACGAATTACGACCCGGTCAAAGCGCCGCTCGTGGGCACTTACTACGAGGCCCCCGCGCCCGATCAGCCGGCGTTCGTCAGAGAAGGACAATCGGTAAAGAAAGGCGATACGCTTTGCATCATTGAAGCGATGAAGGTCATGAACGAAATAACGGCGCCCCGCGATGGAAGAGTGGTCAAGATTCATGCGAAAAACGGCGACATGGTGATGTACGACCAAGTCGTCATGGAGATTGAATGATGGTACACAAGGTATTGGTGGCCAATCGCGGAGAAATCGCCGTGCGCATCATTCGTTCTTGCAAACAGTTGGGCATTGAAACCGTCGCCGTCTACAGCAAGGCCGATGCGGACGCTTTGCATGTGCAACTCGCCGATGAAGCAATCTGCATCGGCGAAGTGCCTGCGAAGTCGTCCTATTTGCATATGGAAAACATTTTGAGCGCCGCCATCAACACCGGAGCGGAAGCAATCCATCCGGGGTACGGATTTTTGAGCGAAAACGCCAAATTCGCGAAATTGTGCGAAGAGTGCGGCATCACCTTCATTGCGCCTTCGGCTCAGGTCATTGAAAAAATGGGCGACAAGGCCGAAGCCAAAAAACTCATGAAAGAGGCCGGCGTCCCTTTGGTTCCGGGAAGCGCTGACGAGGTCACTCTGTCCGAAGGCAAGTCAATTCTCAAAGAGATCGGACTCCCCGTTTTGATCAAAGCGAGCGCCGGAGGCGGCGGAAGAGGCATGCGCGTCGTACGCAACGCCGACGATTTTGAAAAGGCGTTTTATGCAGCCAAGCAAGAGGCCAAAGCCGCCTTTGGAGATGATGGCGTCTACATCGAAAAACTCATCGAGAATCCCAAACACGTCGAAGTCCAAATCCTTGCCGACAAGTACGGCAATGTCGTCCATCTTGGCGAACGCGACTGCAGCATTCAAAGGCGCAACCAGAAAGTGGTTGAAGAAGCGCCCAGCACATTGCCTCAACAAACAAGGGACGCTATGTACGAAGCCGCCGTGAAGGCGGCGCGACATGTCGGATACGAAAACGCCGGAACCGTTGAATTCATCGTCAAGGACGACGAGTTTTTCTTTATTGAGATGAACACGAGAATTCAAGTCGAACATCCAATTAGCGAGATGATCACCGACATCGACATTGTCCAAGAGCAGATCCGTATCGCTTCCGGAGAGAAACTGAGCTTTACGCAAGACGACGTTCAGTTTCGCGGCCATGCGATTGAAGTGCGCTTGAACGCCGAAGACCCCAAGCACGATTTCCGCCCCAGCCCGGGAAGAATAGAAGTGTTGCACATTCCGCAAGGACTGGGCATCCGTTTCGATACTTTTTTGTACACCGATTATGAAATCCCCCCTTATTACGATTCCATGGTCGGAAAACTGATCGCCCACGGCAAAACCCGTCAAGAGGCCATCCGAAAGATGCGCGCCGCTTTGGAAGAATTGGTAATTGAAGGCGTTGGCACCAACCAAATGTTTTTGCATATGATTATGTTGCAAGAGACGTTTGAACAAGGCGATGTCGATACGTCCTATATACAAGCGAACTTGAAGAGGTTGTTGCACTATGAAACGTGAACAGCTAAAAGAAGCTTTTGAACGCAAAAAGCGCTTCAAAAACCAACTTAAGACCTATCGACAAAAGCCAGAGAGTGCGAAAACGCCGGATGTGCCCAAGGGCTTGTATGAAAAATGCAAAGAATGCAAGACTACGGTCGTAGTAGAAGACCTCATCAAAAATCGCTTTGTCTGTCCCAATTGCGACAACCATTTCCGTGTCCGCGCCGTCGACCGCATCGGCATCACCGTAGACGAGGACAGTTTTGTGGAAAAAGGCTTGGGCTACATCACGTTGAACCCTTTGTTTCAAGACCATTATGAACAAAAAATCAGCGAATACAAAAAGAAAACCAATCTCGATGAAGCCTACGTCTACGGCTACGCCGAAATCAAGCGTCATCCATGCGTCATCGGCGTTTTAGACAGTTATTTCATGATGGGTAGCATGGGCAGCGTTGTCGGCGAAAAGGTGGTCAAAAGCGTGGAGTACGCCATGGTGAAGCGCTTGCCGTTAATCATGTTTATCGCTTCGGGCGGTGCAAGGATGCAAGAAGGCATCTATTCGCTCATGCAGATGGCCAAAACCAGCGGCGCCATTCAAAAGCTGAACGAACAGGGATTGCTCTATATCAGTGTCCTGACGCATCCGACCACCGGAGGCGTAAGCGCGTCTTTCGCCTCTTTGGGCGATATCATTTTGGCGGAGCCGAAAGCTTTGATCGGTTTTGCGGGACCGCGCGTCATCAAGCAAACCATCAAACAATCCTTGCCCGAAGGATTTCAAACGGCCGAGTTTTTGCAGGACAAAGGCATGGTCGATAAAGTGGTGCACCGCCACGAGATGCAAGAGACGCTCTCAAAACTGTTATCGATGCATGAAAAAGGTGGTCGAGCATGAACATTCTTGATAAAGAAAAGAAACTGGAAGCCTTGGAAAAGGAACTCTCTCATCTCGACGATGAAGACGCCATCCAAGACATACGGATTAAAATAGAAGACTACAAGCGCCGTGCGATGAAAAACCTTACGGCTTGGGACCGAGTCCTCTTGGCACGCCATAAAAAGAGGCCGACCGCTCAAGACGTCATCGACAACGTGTTTGACGATTTCATCGAGCTGCATGGCGACCGCAAGTACGGCGACGACAAGGCCATTGTCGGAGGAATCGGCAAGATTGGCGGCCATGTAGTGACCGTCATCGGTGAACAAAAAGGCAAGACGACCGAAGAAAACATTGAATGCAATTTCGCCATGCCGCACCCCGAAGGGTACCGCAAGGCGTTGCGTCTCATGCGCCAGGCGCAAAAATTCAACCGGCCCATTGTCACTCTGATCGACACCCCGGGCGCGTTTCCGGGAATCGGTGCCGAAGCGCGCGGTCAAAGCGAAGCCATCGCAAAAAACCTGCAGGAAATGAGCCAATTCGGCGTGCCCATCCTTGCCGTAGTCATCGGCGAAGGAGGCAGCGGAGGGGCTTTGGCCATAGGCATGGGCAACCAAGTGTTCATGCTTGAAAACAGCATCTATTCAATCCTAAGCCCCGAAGGGTATGCAAGCATTCTTTGGAAGGATTCATCCTTGGCGCAAGAAGCCGCCGAAGCGATGAAACTCACAAGCTATGATTTGAAAGAACTCGACATCATCGACGCCATCATCCCAGAACCCGTAGGCGGCGCGCACCGCGAACCTGAAAAAGTGTATCGCGCCATTCAATCGACACTCATTCAAGCGCTTGCCTATTACAGCCAACAAAGTCCTTACGAAATCAAGACCGGCCGTTATGCAAAATACCGCAATATGGGGTTTTTCCAGCGGTTCAACTATGAAAATCTCAAGGGAGTGGTCAAATGAACGCCACCAAAATACTCGGCACCGGATCGTACGTTCCCGACAATATCGTCCACAATAAGACGTTTGAAAAAATGGTCGAAACCTCGGATGAATGGATCCAAACCCGCACCGGCATCAAAAGCCGACACATCACCTTAGAGGAGAACACTTCCGATTTGGCCTACGAAGCCGCAAAGAAAGCAATGGCTTCGGCAAAAACGAACGCTTCGGAAATTGATTTGATCATCGTCGCGACGGTGACCGGCGATTACTTCTTTCCCGGCGTTGCGCAATTGCTGCAACGAAGACTAAAATGCCGAAACATCCCCGCCTTCGACATCAACGCCGCTTGCACCGGCTTTGTCTATGCCCTTGAAATCGCCGACAAAATGATGAAAAACGACGGCTACAAAAAAGCGTTAATCATCGGCGCCGAGACATTGAGCAAATTCACCGATTTCGAAGACCGAAACACGTGTGTCTTGTTTGCCGATGCCGCCGGAGCGATGATACTCGGGCGTAGCGAACAACCCGGTATTGAAGACGTTATCTTGCATTCGGAAGGCGATTTGGAAGGATTGCTCAGAATGGAGAGCTATCCGTTGAAAAAGGATTTCAAAACCATTGAAAACAAACGACCTTTCATCAGCATGAACGGCCGCGACGTTTTCCGTTTCGCAACGACCGTCCTTCCTTCGGTCATTCGCGAACTGCTTGAAAAGACTCATTCGACGATTGAAGATTTGGACTTAATCATCGCCCATCAAGCCAACAAGCGCATCATCGACAAAGCCGCAAGGTCGCTTGAATTTCCCCGAGAAAGAATGTATCTTAATATTGAGAGTTTCGGAAACACATCCGCCGCAAGCGTGCCGCTTGCTATCGATGAAGCCATCAAATCCGGTCGTTTGAAAAAAGGCATGCGCTTTGCCTGTGCGGCCTTCGGCGCAGGCCTCACTTGGGGCGGCGCCATCATTCAATACTAGGAGGCTAATCTTGAAAGACATTACCGAGCTGTTGAACACGAAATATCCGTTGATTCAAGGCGGCATGGCCAACATCGCAACCCATGAATTGGCAAGCGCCGTTTCTAACGCCGGCGGCTTAGGGCTGATCGCCAGCGGCGCTTGGGACACGGATAAAATTCGTGAAGAGATACGAAAAACCAAAGAATTGACCGACAATACCTTCGGCGTGAACATTATGTTGATGAGCCCACACGTCGAAGCGTTGACGGATCTTGTCATTGAAGAAAATGTGAAAGTGGTCACCACCGGTGCCGGCAATCCTGGGCCCTACATGGAAAAATGGAAAAAAGCCGGTATCACCGTCATTCCTGTTGTGCCAAGCGTTGCCTTGGCGAAACGCGTCGTCCGCTACGGCGCCGACGCCGTCATTGTCGAAGGCACCGAAGCCGGCGGCCATATCGGCGACACCTCGACGTTTTCACTGGTGCCGCAGGTAGCCGACGCGGTGGATGTCCCGGTCATTGCCGCCGGAGGCATCGCGGATGCGCGCGGCGTTGACGCCGCCTTTGCCTTAGGCGCATCAGGCGTGCAAGTCGGCACCGTGCTTCTTGCCAGCGAAGAGTGCCCCATTCACGAGAACTACAAACAAAAAATCGTGAAGGCCAGAGACACGGACACCATCGTTACCGGCCGTGAAACGAAAGCGCCCGTACGCGTGATCAAAAACAAGATGGCCAAAAAGTATATCGAATTGTCTAGACAGGGAGTTTCCCTGGAAGAGCTTGAAAAGATGACGCTTGGCTCTCTTGGCAAAGCGGTTTTCAACGGCGATGCAGACGAAGGTTCGTTCATGGCCGGACAAGTGGCCGGGCTAGTGAAAAGCGTGCGACCGGTCCAAGAAATTTTGGACGATATGTTCTTGCATTCTCGGACTTATAAGGAGTGTTATGCATGAAACTGGCTTTTGTTTTTTCAGGACAGGGCGCTCAGTATGTCGGCATGGGTAAAGAGCTCTACGAAAAATATCCAACCGTGCGAAAAAGGTTTGACGAAGCGGAACGTTTTTTGAGCTACAAAATCCTTCCTATCATGTTCGCCGACAAAGAAAAAATTAACGAGACCCGTTACAGCCAACCGGCAATTTTCACCATGAGCGCCGCATTGCGTGATTTGATGCAGGAGGAAGGCATCGATAACGCCGGCTCTTGCGGGCTTTCCTTAGGAGAATATGTCGCATATTACGACAACGGCGTCTATAATTTCTACGACGGAGTGCAGTTGGTCGAACACCGTGCGTTTTTCATGGAGCAAGCCGTCCGGGAAAACCCGGGGAAAATGTACGCCGTCGCTTCGGACGCCAACAGCGTAAAAAAGGCGCTGAAAGAACACGAAGGTGTTTTCATCGCCAACGTGAACCATCTGAAACAAACAGTCGTCGCCGGGCAAAGCGACGCCGTCGATATGTTTGCTCAAAAGGCCAAGGACTATGGCTTCCGCCGTATGCGCCCGCTCAAAACTAGCGGCGCGTTTCACACACCGTTGATGCGGCCGGCAGCCGACCATCTTTCTATGTACTTGAAACTTCTACAAGTAGAAAAACCGAAAAAAGAACTGTACTTGAACACCACCGGAAATCGCTATGATGGCGAAGACCTAAAAGAGAACATGGTCGCACACATGATTGAGCCTGTCCTCTTTCAGCCTATGATCGAACGCATGAAAGAAGACGGTTACGACACGTTTGTCGAACTCGGCCCCGGTGGCGTGTTGAAGTCGCTGATTCGAAAGATATATCCGGAAGCAACGCTTTTCCATGTTGAAGATGCGGAAAGCTTGGAACATACGATAGCTGCACTTAAAGGAGAGGGAAACCATGAATGAACAAAAAGTCGTCATCGTCACCGGCGCTTCAAGCGGAATCGGCAAGGCCATTGCCTTGGCGTTTGGCAAAGAAGGGCACAAAGTGATCGTCAATTACCTCAATAACGCTGAGCAAGCCGAGGAAGTGGTCAAAGAAATCGTTTCAAAGGGCGGAGAAGCACACGCCGTGCAAGCCGACGTTTCCTCGTTTGAAGCCTCCAAAAATCTGGTTGACCAAGCGCTTGAGATTTTTGGCCGTATCGATGTATTGGTCAACAACTCCGGCATCACCAAAGACCAACTCATGCTTCGGATGAAAGAAGAGGATTTCGACAACGTCATTGACGTCAACCTCAAAGGAACCTGGAACATGGTCAAACACGTCACCCGACCCATGTTCAAACAGAAAAGCGGACGCATCATCAACATCTCCAGCGTGGTCGGGCAAATCGGCAATCCCGGACAAGCGAACTATGTGGCTTCCAAAGCCGGCGTCATCGGCTTGACTAAATCCATCGCCAAGGAGTTCGGCAAAAAGAACATCACCGCCAACGCCATCGCGCCGGGGTTCATTAAAACCGCCATGACCGAGAAGCTTGACGATGCGGTTAAGGATGCGTACTTGCAACAAATCCCCCTTGGATCGTTCGGCGAAGCCGAAGACGTCGCCAACACTGCATTGTTCTTGGCTTCGGATTCCGCCAAATACATCAGCGGACAAGTTCTAGGCGTCAATGGAGGCATGATATGATGAAACGACGCGTTGTCATCACCGGCATTGGCTCCATCAACCCTTTGGGGCACAACGTATCGGAAACATGGGAGAAAGCCAAACAAGGCGCAAACGGCATTGATTACATCGAGCGCATTCCAACCGATGAAATCGATGTGAAAATCGCCGGCGAAATAAAGGGCTTCGATTTTTCGGAATACCTTGGTCGCAAACAGTACCGTCGTTTGGACCGTTTCACCCACTTGGCGTTGAAAGCGACCGACGAAGCCATGTCGGACGCCGATATAGCGTTGGATTCACTCAACTTAGACCGGTGCGGCGTCTATTATTCCAGCGGCATCGGCGGCCTCGAAACTATCGCCGATGAGGAAGACAAAGCCAAAAAGAAAGGCTACAACCGGCTTTCACCGTTTTTCATTCCCAAGGCCATCATCAACCTAGCCGCCGGGAACATCGCCATCCAATACGGCTTTCGTGGCATGGCTACAGCCAGCGTGACAGCATGTGCAAGCGCAACGAACACCATCGGAGACGCTTTCCGCGCCATCCGCGACGGTTATTTGGATGTGGTCATATCCGGGGGAAGCGAAGCAAGCATCACACCGCTCGGGCTTTCCGGCTTCAAAGTCATGCAAGCCTTGAGCAAGTCCTCCGACCCGAAAACGGCATCGCGTCCGTTCGACCAAAACCGCGACGGCTTCGTGATGGGCGAGGGCGCGGGGACACTCATTCTTGAGGACTATGAACACGCCAAACGACGCGGCGCCAGCATCCATGCCGAAATCGTCGGCTATGGCTCCACCAGCGATGCGTTTCACATCACTTCACCGGACAGCGAAGGCAACGGTGCCCGCAAATGCATGAAGCTTGCGTTGCAAGACGGCGACGTCCCTGCGACATCGATCAATCACATCAACGCGCACGGAACCTCGACGCCGCTGAACGACAAGGTGGAAAGCCACGCCATCCGCACCTTGTTTCAAGACCATACGGAAAACATCCATGTCCATTCGACCAAATCGATGATGGGACATCTCTTAGGCGCCAGCGGTGCGGTAGAAAGCATCATGACCGTGCTTTCTGTAAAAGACGACTTCGTACCGCAAACGTTGAATTTGACCCGCCCCGACCCCGAATGCGATCTGACGTTCACCGCGCATAAAGGCGTGCACAAAAACGTCGATTACGCTCTTTGCAACTCTTTCGGGTTCGGTGGTCACAACGCTACGTTAGTTTTCAAAAAATGGAGGGAAGAAAATGAACAGTAATGAAATTGAAAAAATCATTCCTCATCGCTATCCGTTTTTGTTGGTGGACAAGGTCTTAGAACTCGTTGAAGGTGAGCGTGTCAAAGCCGTGAAAAACGTCACCGCCTCGGAACCTTTCTTCCAAGGCCACTTTCCCGGCAACCACGTCATGCCCGGTGTGTTGATTGTCGAAGCGTTGGCCCAAGCCGGCGCTATCGCAGTATTAAAAGATGAAAAGTTTGCCGGCAAAACTGCGTATTTCGCCGGCATCGACAAGTGCCGCTTCAAACGAAAAGTCGTTCCGGGAGACACATTGACCCTTAATGTGGAAATCATTCGCATGCGAGGCGTCATCGGAAAAGGAAAAGCCGAAGCGTATGTTGGCGACGAACTGGCCGCTTCGGCCGAATTGACATTTGCGGTGGACGCATAAACGCGCAAACCCCTTCTATCTTCNATCATATATCCATTAAAAACACCTTCTCGACCGCAAGGCCGGAAGGTGTTTTTATGCTTGCATCCCTGTACTTCCGAACCCGCCTCTACGGGTTTTGTTTCCTGCGTCGTCCCCGTCGGCGGTCAGATATTTCACAAAAACTCCTTGTGCGATGCGTGTTCCGGATTTCAATGTTTGCGGTTGGTTTCCGAAGTTGTAAAGCTGAATGAAAATCGCACCGTCGTTTTTCTCGTTTCCGTAATAGTCGGCATCGATAATGCCGACGTTGTTAGGAATGGTCAAAAAGAATTTGCGGGGCAGGGAACTGCGCGGGTAAAGTTTCAGCACCTCATCGTCATTCATGTACGCTTTGATGCCGGTTTTGGCCAGCGCAATTTCGCCGGGTTGAATCGTAAGGTCTTCGCAAACGGCAAAATCGTACCCTGCGCTCTTTGCCGTGCTGCGTTTGGGGTAATACACGCGCTCGTAGCCGCGCGCCTTTTCAAAGCCACGCATAATATCGTCCTTTCTTCCTGTTTCAATAAAGCGAACACCTTTGACGGACCCACCAAAGACAAACAACCACTGCAATGCCGGTGATTACGATTCCGCCGAAGTTGGCAAACGTCATCAGCAGCATCAAGTATAAAAATAAAACGATTGAAAGTAACAGCGAAGCCGCCAGTACGCACTGCTTGGTCTCTTTCTTTTGAAGGCCCATACGAAAATCGGCCCAGGCAAAACGCGTAATCGCAAAGAGCACGTACGCCATGCTTCCAAGCATTAACCACAATGTGAAGCGAACCAACCAAAGCGTAAAGAACTCGCCCATAATCTTTCACTCCGCAAGCGACATACGAAACGTATGACTTACTTTTATTATAGGTGGTTTTTGCATGAAGCGCAACGTTAATCAGAACATGTAGGCAAAGAAACGAGCAACGACTGAACGCAGTCTGAGCGAAATGTGGCGCTGCCAGCGCATTTCTAAAGCGTCCACATCGGGGTTGTCGATGTATTCCCCATCCGGGGAAACCTCTAAGCTTCTGAGGGCAAACTCGTTCATGGCGCCGTAGAGTTCGTCTCGAAATTCTTCCGAATAAATGACCACCATGTTTTCGGTGCTTAAAAATGCGCTGCGAGGATCGACGTTCAATGCACCGACGACGCTGATATCATCGCCGAATATCATCGATTTCGCATGGATACTGTCTTTGCTTTGGAACTCGTACAAAGTCCCTACTTCGGCCAGTTCCTCGCGGAACAACAAATATGCGCCCCGCGCCCACGCATTGGGGCTTTCGGCAAGATTGTTGGTCAAAAAGGTGATGGTTTTGTCTTCGTGATCGGGGAGGAACTTCATCATCGGATCGGAAAAAATGATGTAGGGCGATTGGATGAACCATTCGTCGTAGTGTGAGGCGAGTTCGGCGATAGTTTCAAGGACAACGGGGTATTTTTTGCCGCGTTCGAGCGGGCCACGGATAAAACTGGCCCGGTCGACTTCGATGGCGGTGTTTTTGATTTCAATCAACACAGAGGCGAGGTCGTGTTCTTCGTGGTATTGTCTATAGGCGTTTCGCATGGCTTCTTCGAACACGTCACGGCTGTCTTCGCGACGAATACGGTACTCTTTTGAAAAAGAATCGTAGAAGAGCTCTTCGTAATAGGCTTTCATCTCTTGAACGGTTGAGTGTTCTTCTTCGCCAAAAATCAAGATGTCACGGTCATAGGTGGCGCGAACTTGGGAAGCCTCTCCGAGAAAGTAGCGGTCGGCAATGTTTCGACCGCCGCTTGTGGCGTAATGTTCATCAATGATGAACATCTTGTCGTGCAATCGGTTTTGGATGGTATGGGGGAGGAGAGGGTTGAAGGGCTCATAATAGCGGATTTCGATGTTTTCGTGTGTGGCGAGCGCGTCTAGGTAGCCGTAATCGCTAATGGTTTCAAACCTGGCCAAACCGTCCATGACAAAGCGCACTTCGACACCGCGGTCGGCGGCTTCCAGCATGGCGCCAAAGACAATTTCTTTGGTCAATCCGTCGCTGGCGGTGAACGTGGAGACATAAAGGGTCTCTTGCGCTTCGTCCATCAGCGCGATGCGGCTTTGCAAGGAGAAACTCCTGTCTTCCAACAATTGAGCGTAGGTTTTTTCTTCGCTCGGGCTCATCATTTCTTCGACATCGTAGCTTAAATCGGTCGAGCCAATCATAAAAGGAGTCGAAAAAAGAAAGACTCCGAAAATCAACGTATGTCCGAGGCAAAAATACAAAAAAAACAATGCGCCTTTGATAATGCTGCGTCCTCTTCCTCGCATGGTGCATCCCGACTTTCTATAAGTAATCTATGACAATTATAGCATAAACCGCGTGAGATATGCACCTCAAAAGTTCAAGCGGATTTGACACTATATCTTGACAATTGTCTGCTGAAACACTACACTTGAAATATAAGGTTCAGGTGCCTTTATGGATAATAGGGAATTGGGTGCGAATCCCAAGCTGTCCCAGCAACCGTAATACGGACGAAATGCATGATGCCACTGCGAAAGCGGGAAGGTGCAAAGTAGGACGATGTTAAGCCGGTAGACCTACCTGAACTTTGAAGTTGCACTCCTGGGTATGAGTGGTACGCTTATCTTTTTCCGCATTTCGTGTCAAACGAGAAAAGATAACGCTGCTGCGCCATCCGGGAGGATGGTTTTTTTATTACAATTCAAAGGAGGCTAAACATGAAAAAACCATTCTCACTATTTGTTTTGTTTGTATCATTGTTTCTGCTTGCCGCTTGTGAAGGCGAAGATTCTTCGGTGACGATTGTGATTAAAGGGGAAGAATCCCTTGAAGAAGAAATTGTCTTCACCGATGAAGAAAGTCTGTTTGACATTTTGAAAGAGCATTACGAGCTTGAGTATTTGGAAACGGATTACGGTCCTATGATAGAGGGCATAGAGTCCTTGCAAGCGGGGCCGCAACATTACATCGCCATCTATCGAAACGATGAACCCATCGACGTAGGCATCGATCAAGTCGACTTTGAGTCGGGCGATGCGTTCCGTTTTGAAAAAGCGTGGCTCGATGAGACCGCTGAGGCCGTTGACTCCGCTTTGACGCTTTTTTTGGACCAACAAGCCGATTCGTATTTGACCGATGCGAACGTCAACGTTCTTTTGGGTCTTTATCATTTAGGTGAGGATTTTGACGTCGACTTTGACGACGACAGTGAACTCGAAGCCGGGGCGCTCGCTTCTAAAATCTTCAAGTCGGCAACAACCGGTGAAGTAGACGAAGCGCTTTACGATCGTTTGGAGGATAAAGCCACGCTAGACCATCTTTACAGTGCTTCTTACATGTATATGGGTTTGGCGCTTTCGGGCGATGTTTCCATCTATGGAGAATTTGAGGATGCGCTGATTGCACTGATAAAAGACGCTTCGCTCGATGAAAAAGACAACGACACGCTGAGCATGATGCTGCTTGCGATGAGCGTTTACGAAGGCAACGCTTTGGATGAACGCAATCAAGAGGTGAAAGACCATTTGATTGAACATGTTTACGACAACCTTTACGGCGATAACGCCGCAAGTTATGCCCTCACCGTGATGGCTTTGCTCTCGCAAGGAGTCGACCCAACCGGAGAAGAGTTTGTAGAAGAAGGTAAACACTTAGTGGACCACTTGCTTGCGCACCAAACCGACGAAGGCGATTTCAAGTGGAGCATGGCCGATGAAGAAGCCGATGCCGCGTTTACGACGCCTCAAGCCTTTTTAGCGCTAAGCATGCTGCAAACATGGTATCAAGGCGTCGAAACACCGCATCCTTATATCATAGAGTGAATCGGGTGATTCTATGAGAGTGTTTCTTACATTGCTGGTCGTAGCCCTTGGGGCCGCGGCCCTGTGGTTTCTGCCTTCCGTATTATCGGATGCGGAGGGGTCTGTCACCATAGAAATTTATGACGCTAACGATGAATTGGTGGTTCGTGACACACACGAATTCTACGGAGAAACCACGCTTTTTGATATGCTTAAGGAACACTACGACATCACCTACGAAGAGACTTCGTTTGGGGCAGGCTCTGGGAAGATACTTCTTGCAATCGAAGGTGTGGAAACCGACTTCACCAACAACTTTCTATATCTAGAGAAAAACGAGACCCAGTCGTTTTACGGCATCGACCAACAGCTTGAGGATGGTGCGGTGTACACCATCTCTGTGAGGCGAGTGGAATGAGAGAACGTCATATTGTCAGAACTTTGAAGCGGATGATTTTCGTGGCTATGGCCGCCACTATATTGTTTGTACAAGAGCAGCTGCTTACGATTCTGCCCAACGTGCAGTTGACGGTTTTGCTGTTGGTGCTTTTTTCAAGCGTGTTGACTTTTCGTGAAACCATGACCGTCATCTTTGTGCATGTTATCTTGGACAGTTTGTTCATGGGCGCTTTCTACCCGTTTTACATGGCCCCCATGTTCATCGGCTGGTCGCTTATACCTATCGCCTACCATACTGTGTTGCGCCGGACGACAAACGATTTCAAACTTGCTGTATTCGGCCTTGTGCACGCCTTTCTTTACGGCTGGACGTTTATTCCGTTTGTGATGATTCAAACAGGTATTTACAATTTCTGGCCGTATCTCATTGCGGATCTGCCCTTTGAAATCATCATGGGCGTGAGCAGTTTCATCACAATACTCTGGCTTTTCAAACCGCTTCACAAAATGCTTTCTCGCGAACTCAACAAATCCGATCATCATTGGCGCACGGCGACAAAGAAACCGTAAAAAACCTGGAAAAACACTTGCGCCGCAAGTGTTTTTTTGGTATAGTATTGAGTGCCGTAAAATACACACATGGACGGAGCGTGTCCCCAGGAGCCGCAATCGCGGTGGGAACTTCGCCAAGATGTTCATGGAGGCCAATCAAAAAATTAGGAGGATATTTTATTATGGCAGTAATCACAATGAAGCAACTACTTGAATCAGGGGTGCATTTCGGTCACCAGACCCGTCGTTGGAACCCCAAGATGTCTCAATACATCTACACCAAACGCAACGGCATCCACATCATCGACTTGCAAAAAACCGTATCGTATATCGAAGATGCTTACAAGCGCTTTTTGGAAATCGGCAAAGACGGCGGCAAAGTCCTCTTTGTCGGTACGAAAAAACAGGCCATCGACTCGGTGAAAGCGGAAGCTACCCGTGCCGGCCATTTTTATGTCACAAAGCGCTGGCTCGGCGGTACTTTGACGAACTTCAAAACCATCCGCAAAAGCATTCGCCGTTTGCACACCATTCGCAAATGGGAAACCGATGGTACGTTTGAGCGTCTCCCCAACAAAAAAGAAGTCATCGAGCTAAAAAAAGAACTGGCTCGTTTGGAAATGTTC
>SL_5KL_010_SEDDRAFT_10001311_pt1 | contig 15117 bp, 21 predicted proteins | sample SodLakKL_010_SED_FD_9118 | JGI IMG/M metagenome (IMG submission 9118)
TTTTTTATATTAATTTTTTTGATAAAATTGAATAACTCGTGGGGTATGATAAACCCTGTTCCCTAAAAAAACTCTCTTTTTTAATGATAATACTTTTGGATTTGGATTCGGAAGAATATGTTTATGATACAATATTAAAATACCTTTATTTTGTAAAACTCTTTCTGCTTCTTGTGACCAATCTTTATAACTTAATGGAGAAGTTCCATATATTTCTTTAGCTTCTTTATTAGAATAAGGAGGGTCACAAAACACTACTTTAAATATTTTATCTTTAAAAGGTAAATTATGAGCATCAGCAATTAAATCAGGGTTAGCTTCTTCTTTTATATCTAAAATTAAACCATATTTACCTGCCCCTCCAAATGGTTGCAGAATATACTTTTCTTTAAATTTTTCTCCGTATAAATGCATAGCCATTTTTATAATCCATTCTTCTGCATGAAGAGGTAATCCTCCAGGATATTTATTTTTCTTAGGTCGAGGTAGAAACCAAGCATCATTTTTTCCTTGAGCTCCTTGCTCCCAGGGTTTATTTAATGTTAAATCCATTTAATCCCTCCTTACTCTATGACAACTCCTACAAACTCCTTCATACATTTCTGTTCCTCCAACTTTAATAATATCATCATCATAATGAGCTATATCTCCATCTACATATCTTTGAGTTTTAGTAGACAGTTCCCCGCATATAGAGCATATCCCTTTTATTTTATCCACATATTCTGCTTTAGCCAGTAATTCAGCCATTACCAAAAAGGGCTCTCCTCTGAAATCTGTGTCTAATCCAGCAACAATAACTCTTTTATTAGCTACACAAAATCTTTCTATAACATTAACTAATTTTATATCAAAAAATTGAGCTTCATCTATTGCTATAACATCAATTTCTTCATATACATGATTTGCGATATTTTCAGGCTTATCTTTTTTAATAACTTTACAAGGTAAGGAAGAATCATTATGAGAGCATATTTTATTACTCTCATAACGACTATCCAAGGAAGGTTTAAAAGCAATAAATTTTTGGTTAGCTAACTCAACTCTCCTTACCCTTCTTAATAATTCCTCTGTTTTTCCAGACATCATAGCACCTGTTATTACTTCTAACCAACCTGAATTTGTTATTTTATACATTTTTATTTCCCTTTACGATTACTAAAAAACGTATGAAAAAATACTTTTACTAATTCAAATGATTGTTCATCTGAAAAATTCTTTTTTCTTAATTGCATATACAAAGAATCAAGTAAAGTGGCTATAACCTTTGTACTACCCTTTATTTCTTCTTTTTTCTGGTCTTTTAATAAATTATTAATTTTATCTTCCCAATCATTATTATTTTGCATAAAGTTCCCCCTCAATTGATATATTGCCTTTTTCATCATAATTTATTTCATCAGAACTCCCAAGAGCACCTTCACCTCTTTTAGATTGAAATTCAGAAACATCATCTATTCTCTTTGTAACAACATGATTTAAATTCTGAAAAATAACTTGAGCAATAGCATTACCATAAGAGAGAATTATAGCATCATTTTTTGAAAAATCTTCTGGATACTTAGCTATTAATGCAGTTTTATTAGTATTATTTTGTAAAGCAATAAACCACTCTCCTCTATAATTAGAGTCAATTACTCCTGCTCTTAATGCAATTCCTTTAGAACCAACACTACCTCTCTCCCTTAATAAAGCTACAATATCACTAGAAAAAGCACTTTTTATTCCAGTAGGAATAAGTTCTGTTTCTTGTGGTAAAATTTCAATATAATCATAATCAAATGCTGGATAAATATCAAGACCTGCATCACCATAATGTTTTTTATATGGTACTATTGCATCTTCGTGAACTAATTCAAACATTACTTTTTTCATAATTTACCCTCTCCTTTATTGAATTTAATATTTCTCCACACCTATAACAAAAATAATCACCATTTTTTACTTTTTGAACCATCTTTTTTTCGCCACATACACATCTCATATTATTCACCAGCTTTATCAGTATCTTTTATTTCTCCAATCTTTTTATTACACTCTACGCAGTATACCTTATTTTCTGTAATAACATAATGATAATTACTACATCTTGAACAGACTCTCAAGTTATTAATACCTCCTTATACTGAGCAGGGGGAATATCCACATGACCTGCATGATTTACAACCACCAGACTCTACTAAAGAATCATTACATTCCGGACAAATATTATTACTAACAAAATCCATTGTATCTGCAGTTTTTATATCTGCTGAGTTACTGTTTGTTAAAATTCCTGCTCTAGCACAGCCATTTCTATAAACTGTCATACCCTTTAATCCCTTTTTCCACCCATAAATATAAGCTTTTCTTACATCTTCAATAGTAGCTTCTTTTGGTAAATTTAGAGTATTACTAATAGAACTATCAATATTTTTTTGAAGGTTTGCTTGAACATCAATTTTATCTTTATAATTAATATCATGGGCAGTAACTACATAATTAGGTAGTTTATCATCTGGTTTTAAGTTATAAAAATCCATTAATTCTCTAACTACAGGAGTAAATACTTTATAATTTTCATTAAAACTTTCAGTCTTTCTTTCATAACTGATATCAAATATAGGCTCAAATCCACCCGCTACTCCAAATATATTACTAATTGTTCCTGTAGGAGCTATTGAAAGTAAGCTAGAGTTTCTTAACCCATACTTTTTAATAAGGCTTTTTGTATCTAAACTTATTTGATGTTGCATAATAGGAGATTCTAAAATTATATCTGAATATTCAGGGAATGTACCATTTTCTTTTGCCAATAAAGCTGAAGTTTGTAAAGCAGTGTTAAACATAACATTACTAATTTTACTAGCTAGTATTTTTGACTTACTAGAACCATACTTAATACCTAATTTAATTAATAAATCTGAAAAACCCATTATTCCTAACCCAATTTCTCTAAATTTTTTAGCTTGTTCTGTTTGTTTAGGTAAAGGATGTCTACTTAAACCCTCATCTAATACTTCATTTAAATATTTTACACCAAGTGCAATAAAGTTTTTTAATTTATTATAGTTTATTTTAGCGTTAGGAGAAAAGGGATTATCCACAATTTTAGATAGATTAACACTTGATAAAGCACAAGCCCCATAATCAGTTAATGGTCTTTCTCCACACGGGTTTATCCCGGTTAAATTATAGCCATCGTGGGCTGTCATAATATTCCAATTTTCAATTCTATCCCAAAATAAAACACCAGGCTCTGCATAATCATAATTAGTATAAGCTAATTTATTAAATATTTTAGTAGCTTGAACTGTTTTCTTTATCTCTTCTCCTGTACTATTTACATAGAAGGATAATTCAAATTCTTCATCATTTAATACTTTTTCCATAAATTCGTCAGTTATTCTTACAGAAAGATTAGCCTTATTTACTTTTTTTAAATCTTGTTTAATTTCAATAAATTCTTCAATATCAGGATGAGATACTTTTAAAGTTGCTATTGTAGCCGAGCGGCGGCTAGCCTGACCCACAATTTCCCCAATAATATTAAAAATAGCAAGAAAACTAACAGCTCCAGTAGTTGATTTAGCTGCATTATTTACTCTAGCTCCTCTAGGTCTTAAAGTAGAAAAATCTATTCCAGAGCCACCACCATATGCAAAAGTCTTTGAAATTTCATAAGCAGCTTGAAAGATACCTTCTAAACTATCTTCATTAATGGGTGTGTTATAACAATTTGCATAACTAGACTTAACTTCTTCAAAAGGAACTCCTCTATTAGCTAATACTCTACCAGCCGGACAAAATTCCTTTCTTCTTATAGCTCTAGCATAATGTTTTTTCCCCCCGGATACTCTTTTAGTAAATTCTTCAAAAGTCTCTCCATTATATTGATATTTTCTTTGCCAAGCACTTTTACCTAGTTCTAAATCAAACCAACCTTCTTCCCGCTCTTTTCTCATTTCTTCTCTATATTTTATATAAGCTTTTGCAATTTTATTATAGTTTTTTTCAATTAACATATCTTCTACTATATCTTGTATATCCTCAACACTTGGAATAATTTCTCCAAATTCTTCAGACAATCTTTCTTCTATATCAAAAGCTAAATCAGCAGCTATTTGGTTATAATTCTTAACTCCAATTTCATTAGCTGCTTTTGCAATTGCACTAACTATTTTTTCTTTTTTATAGTTTTCAATATTATTATCTCTTTTTAATACTTTTTTTATCATATTTGCCTCCTATAGCCATTCTAAATTCCACCCAGAATCAAGTCTGGGAATATTAACTGCAACTTCTTGAAATACTTCAAGAGGGATACTTTTTCTATCTAGCTTTTGTTCAATTTCCAAAATTTCATTAATAGTTAAAGCAAACAAGCTACCTTTTGTGGATTCATCTGTCCATCTAAAGTTTATTAACACATAACATTTGTTTACTTCTTTAGTATCCCACTCTAATAATCCTTCTCTTTGAGTTTCTGATAGACCACTTAAAGGAAAACTTTTTGGTTTTCCTGATTTTCTTTCTCTTAACATTTTACATTCTAAACATAAATTAAATTTATTAGTTACGACTAATTCATCAAATGGTGAACCTGTGTTTATCTTTCCAATAGTATCTCTTAACCTTCTATGAACATAATTTAATTTTTTAGCTGACTTTCTTATATCTTCTTGTAATAAATTTGCCATTTAATCACCTACAAAATATGAATTTCTCGTCTTATAGCTTCATCAGGAAAAATATTCCAAGTTGCTTCAGTTATTTGATATAGTCTTTTGACATCATTACGGTTATGTCTTATAATATCATCAATTTTACCTTGTCTATAAAGAGTTGGTACTTCTTTTCCAGAAATATATTCTTCTTTTTTATCTTTATCAAATAATAATTGATAAACATCTTGCTCAGAGTTACAACTTTCTTTTGATTCTTCTTTATAGTCTAACCAATTAGTACCTTGTAAGTTATTTAATTTTTTATAAGTATCTTTTTTATTTGTATATTCAATTTCATTTGCCATAGCTATTTTCTCTAAATCATGTTTATATAAATTGGATATAGCTATTGGTTCTTCTATAATTTTAAATAAATTAAGATATTTAGATACTAATGGATATAAATCTAAGTGTTTTATCCCAGAAAAAGGATAGTTTATATTTTTTTCAAGACATATATATCTAACAAAAGGAAAATCAAACCCCCTATTAAACCCATTACCCCCATTGTATGTTACAAACATAGCATCTTCAAATTGAGGGGTTTCTTCTAATTCCCTTATTGTAACTACTTTGTCTGTTTCCTTATCATAAAATGAAGCACAAATGAACTTATCTTGAATAGGGGATAATCCTGTTGTTTCTATATCAAATGTAATAATTTTATCTCCTCTATAAAACATTATAGCTCCCTACTTTCTAAATATTGTTCTAATAATTTTGCAGCTTCTGTTAATGTATTATATTCTTCCAAAGGTATTGTAACTTCTTCCTCCCCTCCATCTTTGTCTTTATAAAGAAAGTATTCTCCCCCTTCATATTTACAGGGGACTAAATTATTGTAATGGAGAATAAAGTTTGTATAAGTACATTCTTGGAATAAATTATCTGGACAATTTTTTTGGTTACAGTACATTTATCCTCCTCCTTTATATTTTACTGTATTGTTTAAAATTTTATCTACTAATTCTTTATCTTGTATATCTCCAAAATCCTTACCTTTTGGTAATTTTACTGCGTATACATTCATTAAAGGATATAAACATTTTGCTATTTTTCTTTTTGCTTTATTACCTGTTTCATCATTATCAAAAGCTAAAGTAACTTTATTAGTATATTTTCTTAATAACCATTTTCTATCCCCAATAGCCGAACCACCTAATGCTACGGCATTTTCATAACCATATTCATGTAATCTCCAGACATCTTTTTCCCCCTCGGTTAGTAAGAGGTTTCTGTTAAGTAAATTATTGGCAACAATATTATTTAAATTATAAATAATATTAACTTTAGATGTACCCTTTTTATATTTATATTTCTTATCTGAATTATCAGTTATATCTCTAGCATTAAAAGTAATAAGGTTTCCATAAGCATCACGCCAAGGTATAGTCGCTCTGTTATATAAATCATCATTAGCATCGCAACAAAAACCAACTTCAAAATATTCTAATGTTTCTTTACTAAAACCTAAATCAATAAAATATCTTGGTAAATTTTGATTATATTTTTCTAGTAAATCTTCTGATAAGGTCTTACGCTCATTATATAAATTTATCATTTGATTTATTTTTTCAAGTGTTAAATCTTCATCTAAAGTATAGATTGTTTTTTGTTTTTTAGAAACCTTTATACCATTTTCTTCTATTAATTTTTCTAATGCATCAGTAAAATCTATACCTTCAACTTCTTCAATAAAAGATATTACATCACCCCCATGAGAACAGCCAAAACATTTAAAATACTGCTCATCCCCTCTTATATAAAAGCTAGGAGTTTTATCATTATGATGGGGGAGGGGGCAATTAGTTTTATAATAATTTTTTCCTATTTTTTCTAAATCAGCATATGATTTTACAACTTCAACAATATCAATTTGTTTTTTTAAATTCTTTACATCAATCATTAATCCGATTTATAAAGTCCTCAACCTGTTCACTTAATGCTTCCGCCCTTTCTCCATGTTCCTCTACTATAGCTTTATCTAATACTAGATAATTTTTTGCTACTATTATAGCTCCATCTTTAGTTTTAAATACTACTGTATCTCCACTATTAATAGAACTACCTTTTTCACACTTATCAATAAAATTTATCCATTCCTTAACTTTGCTATCAGGAATTGGAATACCTGCACTCATATCAAAGAAATTTTCTGGATAAAACTCTGCTGGTCTTAACATTAATATTCCCCCTTATAGGTTTTTCCACATACTTCGCAAATCCATATATTTTCTTCCTTGTTAAATAAAATTAAATTCTTTTGTAGGCAATTACACTTTTTTTGGGCACTGTTTACTAATTTTTGCACAGCATCTAAAGAATTAATCTAATTAACCTCCTTAAAGTTAAGGTTAGTTTCATCAAAAGTCATTTCAATCCAATTATTTCTGAAATCAGGGTGCTCTTTTCCATATCTATTCTTTTTTACTGTAAAAGCATATTCACCCCCCATAGGTTTTCTTTCTTTACTATCTAATTTCCTTAGTAAACAAAATGAAGTACAGTATTTTTCAATTCCATAACTTTCTCCTGATAACCAATACTCATAAGTTTTAGCTTGACTAGCAGTTAGAACTGCTATTCCTAATTTATCTGCAATATCTTCTTTCATAGCTCTTACAATATTAGATAACCATAATCTTAATTGACCATCTTCTAATGATGTAGAGGTAGATTCCTTTACATAATCCCATATAAACACTTGTATGTTGTGTCTTTTTTTAAAATATTTTGCTCTCTGTATTAGTGTTTCAGCAGTATACCCTGATATTTTATCAAAATATAATGGGGCTTCCTGTATTTTCTTTACTGCAGATAGAATCTCATTTTTACATTTTTTAGTGTTATATTTTCTACTCTCTACTTCAATAAAATCATCAGGAGCATTATAAAGATTATTTTCTATTATAACTGTTGGAATACCAGTTATTTCTTGAATTATTCTTTGTTCTTGTTCATGAATATTTTGCTCATTTGCTCCTAAATATACAGGAATATCATTATCAACAGCTAAAAATTTCCCAACATTCTTTAAAGCCATAGATTTTCCTACACCTGTATTAGCATTTATTACTGTTACACTGCCTTTTCTTAATAAGCCTCTTGAAAACTTATTTACTTTATCAAAAGGCATTGGTAATCCAATAAATTTATTAAAATTAGGTTGAGAATTCTTATATCGTGTAATCATATCTTCATCTTCATCAGAAAAAGCATCTCTTCCTGCATTATGAGTATTAGATACTTTTAAAATTGAAGATTCAGCTTTTTCAATAATATCTTTTATATCCCAACGATTATACTTATCTTCTAATTCATCTTGATAACATTCTAATTCAATAGACAAATCATTTGCAACATTAATCTTTTTTAATTCTTCTATATGAATATCCACATTTGAGGGGTCAATAGGTGATTCTCTTAATGTTTCTATATATTTTACAAATTCTTCACTTGAATTAAAAATCTTTTTTAATGCTTTATTTACTTCATCAAATTTTTGAGCAATAGATAATATTGTCATACTATCAAATTCTATTGCATCTAAATCTTTTTTCCTACTTATATAATCAAGTATCATAAAAATAGCTTTATTTTGTTTTCTATTTGGGTCGTCTGTAAAGTAACTTTTATCTATTTGAGAACCTACTTCATATACCAAAGTAGGTTTTTTTAATAAACAACTAATAATATTTTGCTCAACTAAAAAAGAATCAATTTTAGGCATTTATAACAACCACCTACTTTATTAAGTTCTATTAATACGGGGAGAACTTTTTTCTACCCATATACAATAAATCATACAATAATTTATTAAGTCATATAATGTATCAAGTATTGTTTCATCTTCTACCTGGAATTCCTCCTTTTGACTAAATGAGTATAATCTACTAACTTTATCCTCTAACCTAGGTTTAAATGACATACTTCCGTTTAACTTTAATTGTTTTTCAGCACTATTTCCGTAATCTCTATTTTTCTTTTTATAAATAACATATAATTTTTCAAGAATTTCTTCTTTAGGTTTTTTAACTAAATTATTCTCAAGAAAATATAATGAGTATAATATAATAAATACTGAACTACTAAAAACTATTTCTTCATAATCCAAAAATACATTAATACCATTTATTGTGCTTAATAATTCTGAAACTAATTTATTTAAATCAATTGTTTCAGAAAATCCTTCTTCTTTTTTAAGTTTTTCAATTAAATCTCTATAAATTTGTAAATTTGTTTTTTCCTCGTTTTTTGTATATTCTTGTTTTATAACATCAGACACAAGTATTTTATAACTCATCAAAAAATTCCTCCTCAATATCATTTTCCTCGTTTAGCAAGCTGTCGCTGTTATACTCAATTTCTGGTTCTTTATCAACAAAATTTTTGTACTTTTTATATATTTCTTTATACTTGTCTAAATCATCTAAAAAATATTGGGCATAGACAGGACTCCTAACCTTATCAGTTTCATTCATTACACCCCATAAAAGTATTTTAAATTCCTCTATAGTTAGATTATTACTTTCTATAAAAGTTTTTAAACGACCTCCTAAATAAGAAAAATCAGAAGAGGATAACCCTTTCCCTGTTACCCTCTCTTTTTCTTTATCAAACCATTGTAATAATTGACCTATATTATTAACATACTCTGGATACTCATACCTCATTTAGGGTTACCCCCTTTAATTTAATCACCTTTTAAATCCTCTAAATGCTGAGTTGCTTGTTCATAGGTTAAACCTTCAAAGGTTTTAGTATTAAATTTTTCTTTCATCATATCTGCATTTTCTTTTTTATTTAAGCCTTTTTCTTTACATAATGCAATTATTTCTTCCACTACTTCTCCAAATGATTGTTGTTCTTTTTCTTTTTCTAATAATTCATAATGTTCATTAATCATATCTTCTGTAATATTAAAAGTTTTATTTGCTTTTTTTACTGCTTTTTTAAATTCTTTTTCAAAATTTTCATAGGCTTTCTTAGGATTACCTTCTGCTGGAATAATATCAATATCAAAATCTAATCTTTGTTTAGCAGTAAAATCTTTACTACTAGATAATCTTAATATTCTATTATCATCCTCATCTTTATCATAAAGGATAACAATATCAGAATCATCAATAAGAAATCTACCTGAACTACCTCCAACTGAAGGTACAAGTTTATCTCTTTTTCTGCCCTTCATATCCTCAATTTCTTTAAACCTTGCATGAGATATAGATACTAATCCATATCCATTATTTTGAATAATATCGTGAGCTCTTTTATATTCATCTTTTACTAATTTCCATGTAGCTCCAAAGTCTTGCTTTTCTCCGGGGTGATTAACACCATTTTGTTTACTAACATAATCTAAACACCAATCATAAGCAGTATCTTCTGTATCGATTACAAAAGTCTCAAAATTATGGTTACCTTTAACAAATTCTTCTTGAATTTGTGTAAATATTTGCCAAGGGTGTTTTCCCTGTTTTTTAGCTTTTTTTGCTATATTAATAGAATATACGGAAATACCTTTTGTACCTGTTTCTGTTAAGGCAAACATAGCATTTGGAAACTCCGCTGCCAACCTTGTTTTTCCTATATTTGGTTCTCCAAATATTAAAACAAAATAATCTTGTAATCTTTGTTTTGGTATTGACTTTTTTTCTGGTAAAAGTCCCATATAATTCCTCCTTTATAATGGTGGAGATGTCGGGAGTTGAACCCGAGTCCTGCTAACTACCTTTTCAGGTTTTAGTCAACAGTCGAAGCCAATCCATCCCCACTTCTCTCGTTTAGAAACTACTTTCTGTTATAGAAAAATCCCTCGCCTGTAAGAGGTTGACTGTTATTATAAATATAGACTGGAATTTTTTTCTAAAATTACCAATTACTGTCAAAATCCCCTTTTCCTTCCTCACCTTCCAATTCTTGTAAACTTTGGTTAACACCTACTAATTTTCCAACTTCTAACATATTTATACTGCCTTGAGCAAAACCAAATTCATCAATAGTAATTTCATTCTTTACCCAAATTCCAACAGTAATATTATCAAATTTGTCAATTTCTTCCATTTCTTCTGCTATATTATCTTTTGCTGTAATATGGAACTCATCAATAGTAAATAGAATAGGAGAAAATTTATCTTTAAAATTTTCATAAATATTAAGGATACCTTTAACATTATTTTCATCTAATCCCTCTAAATGTTCTTTTAACTCTTTCAAAGCAGAAAAATCTACTTTTTTATCATTATCTTGAGCATAATCACCAAAATTTTGGACAGCATTTACCAATACTTCTTTTCTAGTTAGTTCATTATCAGAATCTTCTCTATCATAGGTATTCCAAACTAACATAGTAAAATCAAGTTGTAAATTTCCATCATTACTATATGATACTTCTCTATCTATAATATCTCCTGCAAGACGAGCAGTCGCTTTTTCTTCAAGTTCTTTTTCACCATCAAATACTTTAATGTTACTACCATAACCTTTCTCATTACTTACATAAGGTCTTATTGACCTACGATATTCTTCATTCCAGAAAAATTCATCTAAACTCCCTCTAACTTCAATTTTATCCCCTTTTCTTAATGAGTTAAATAATTTTTCTGCATAGTTTAATTCAGCATTACGAGAATTATCTAACTGAATATTGACAAAATTACCATCACAATGCACATTAACTCTGCATCTTTGATTTTTCCTATCACCTAAATCTCCTAATTCAATATCTCTTACTTCTCCTGCAACATAAGCACTATTCATAAACCTGCTGTTATCCTCCATTTTATACCTCCTATAATGATTTTTGCCCTCTATGAAGTCCTGAGAGGGCTATTAAAGCCTTTTAAATTGTTACCCAACCTATACCCTTATAAGATACAAAAACCCCTTAAAACTTAAATACAGAGGTTTTAAAAGGTACACAAAATTTATATATATAAAATTCAAAAGGCACATAAGGGGTAATATTATCCAGTAATAGGCTGTATGAGTCCCTCACAGCCCGATTATAGCGTTCTATTTTGCTATACAACCTATACCCTCATAAGCCTTTTAAATTAGTTTAAAGGCTATTCTCGTGCGTCTTAAGTAAACCCATATAAAATCATATTATCTCCCCTAAAAATATTAGTATATCATAATTATCTTAATTTGTCAAGTACAAAATCAAAAAAAAATTAATCCTCTTAAAGCGTTTACCAGTCTTGATTCTTATAAATTTGGTTAGTAAGGTGAAACCAATTTTTACTTTAAGAGGATGAAGAGAGAAAAGGATAGAAAGGAGGTGATTAATTTATAAACTTATTTTGCACATTTACTTGATAATAGACCTAAACACTCTAAAAAACATATCTTATTTTCCTTTTCTCCCTTCACTATTATATACGATAAAATTGCAAAAATGTCAAGCTATTTTTCAAATTATTTTTTAGTAATTTTTTCCAATAAAATGTACTAATATTCTGACAATTTCAAGAAAGAGAGAGAGGCAGGGAGGTTAGCCCCTGCCTTTAATGATTTTACTCTAAACTGTTAAAGCACAATAGTATTAAAAGAATAAGTATTACTATCATCACCAGCATCATTAAACTCATTATCAGTTTGTATTCGTATTCTTTCATTATTTCTTTCTTCACTATTTTCTTCCCTTTCATTATTTTGGTAATCTAATCTTGCATATTCTTCATTAAAATCATCATTCGTAAAACTATACCTTGATAATTCGTGAGGTAACATATACTCTGCTCTATTATTTTCATTCATTAATAACCATTGAAAGTATTGAGCATACCTAGAAATACCATAGTCCTCTAAGCGAGGGGCAGAATTAACTTCAAGTACTGCACAAGGAGGTAATTCATCTTGCCTTACTGAAGGATTAGCTACAACATCAACTGCCCCATAATCCAATTTGAGGCTTTTAACAGCAAGACTTGCAGTCATTATGATATGCTCAATATCTCTATATTCTGACCATCTTAAAGTTTTGAAATCTTCACAAACCCCATTATGTCCTAAATTCCAAATATATTCACTTTTATTTTCTTCTGCAACTACTTTTTCTGCAACAATAATTGCTTTTCCACTTGCAATATGCACTCTATATTCTTTTTGTTTTGGGTAGAATTCGCTATAATAAGTTATATCAGGATTATTAATACCTTCCCTTAATTGTCTGGGAGTTTGATATACATTAAAATTATTACCTCCATAATGATTACCTTCTCTGCCTATAATCGGATAATTGATTTCCCTATTTTCAAAAGCCCTTACTATTCCATCTTTGTCGTAAGTTTCAGGTATTGGAATATTATTCTGTTCAAATATTCTTCTTGCCTTTAATTTATTAGAAGTATCTTTAATACCTTGATATTGATTATACTCATAATTAATATGAGGAAGATAATTTGCATAAGTTCCAAATCTAATACCTATTTCATATTGCCCTTCAACTGATTTAGACTTATTTTTAACTTCCATATCTCCATTTTTTGCTAGAATAAAGTCAAAGTCCATACCTTTTTCCTCAAGTTCTTCAACAATACCTCTTATCCAGCTATTCGTTTTGTAAGTTATTATAGCTTTTCTCATTAATTTAACCTCCTATTATTTTGATACTTTTATTATATTATAAATTTCTAGTTTTGTCAAGTCTTTTTTGGACTTACCTCAAAATAATCATCAAAAAATTTAGCTGTATTATCTAATAATTCATAACAACTTTCTTGAAAAGTTCTTGAATAATCATCTAAATATAAAGGATAAGATTGTTTAGATTCATAAAGTAAAGCAGTTATATAAGCATTAAAGTAACCATTATTAATAGTATTACCTTCTTTTCTTTGAGTATAATATTTATTAAAATCATATTCAAATTTTTTTAATAAATTTGATTTTTCTAATTCTTCTAAAATCTTTTTAATTTTAAAAATTTTTGGGAAAGTCTGAAAATTTGGATTTTCATTGATTTCTGTTAATAAAAGAATAATTAGTAATAATTTTTCTTGTTTAGTTATAATTTTAACCTCCTTATAGAATTTGTTATAATTTTTGTATATCCATCATTCATTCTGCTCATTACTGTAGAAATACAAGGCTCATATAATTTATTATTATCAATACATTTTAATTCAATTTTACCTTGACAAGAACTACACCTCGGGTGATGATTTGATGAGCAACTTTCTTTTATTTTTTCTATAATAAAAGTTAATTGAGAGCCTGAATCTGTTATTTTCATTCCTTTTTTTAATTTATCCATATTACAACCTCCTTATTGAACTATTATTTAATATTTTACATTTGTCATTTTTTATTGCCCACTCTATTACAGATTTACAAATAATAGTAGTCCACCAATTATTTGTACCATATTTTTTTCTTTGTGTTCGAAGTTTCATTTCACCTTTACAATTTATACATTTATCGCCTCTACCACAATATCCCAAAAATTCTTTAATAATGAAAACAATTTCTTTTTCTACACTAAATAATTTCATACCTTTTTTTAACTTCATCATTATTATATCCTCCTTACAGAATTTTTTATAGGATTATATCTTTGTAAAACTTTTCTAGTGCAAGCTGTTCTAGTGCAAGCTGTTTTATTTTCACCTGTTTCAACAATATTTACCTTTAATTGACCTTGACATTCATCTGGACAAAAAATACAGCTTACAAGTTTTACTGAACTTGAAGTATCATAAGGAATTATTTGTAATATTTTTATTTTTTTAACAGCAGATATATGCCCAAAATTATTAACTTGTAATATCATACCTTTTTGTAATTTCATATTTTATTCTCCTTCATAAGAAGTATAATATATTTTTAATTATTTGTCAAGTTAATTTTTGAATTGTGTTAGCTAATGGTATGAAATTTTTCTCTATAGCAGTATAACAACCTGAAACTTCTTCTTGCAATTCATCATCATAATACCTTATGAGCCCTACTCTCCCTTTACAATAAGGAGTATTATATTGCCCACAATCAATTTCTCTCCAACAAAAATTAGAGAACTCTATAATTTCTATTTTTTCTTCATAATCAGCAGAATCTAAAATTAATTTCATTCCAACTTCTAATTTCATTAGTTTAACCTCCTAATAGAATTATTTAATATCATAATTAAACCTTCTTCAATGTTTTTATTAATACTCTTTACACAAGGATATTTTTTCTTATTATTTTTCACATTTTCTATCGATAATTCTCCCTTACAATTACTACACCTCATATCATCATCACCAGCACAAGATATTCTTACTTCTAATATTTTATATATATTATTAGAATCATGTTTTCCAGTTTGCTGTTTTAATCTCATACCTTTTTTAAACTTCATTAATTTAACCTCCTAATAGAATTTTTTAAAAAAGAATACCTACCTGTTTTTATTTGCTCTATTATT
>SL_5KL_010_SEDDRAFT_10001312_pt1 | contig 15117 bp, 14 predicted proteins | sample SodLakKL_010_SED_FD_9118 | JGI IMG/M metagenome (IMG submission 9118)
CAGCGGCAGGAAAACGGTGGAGCCTACCCCGAGACTATCGCCACCGTGTTGTGGGGCACCGACAACATCAAGACCTACGGTGAATCCCTGGCCCAGATGCTCTGGTTTGTCGGCGTCAAGCCTGTGCCCGATTCCCTGGGCCGAGTGAATAAACTCGAGCTAATGTCCCTAGAGGAATTGGGGCGGCCTCGGGTTGACATCGTCGTCAACTGTTCTGGGGTCTTCCGGGATCTGTTCATTAATCAGATGGCCCTGTTGGATCGAGCGGTGAAAATGGCCGCCGAAGCCGATGAGCCCCTGGAGATGAATTTTGTCCGCAAACACGCCCTGCAGCAAGCCGAAGAGATGGGCATTGACCTGCGTCAGGCCGCTACCCGGATCTTCTCCAACGCCTCTGGCTCCTATGCCTCTAACGTCAACCTGGCGGTAGAAAACAGCACCTGGGAAAACGAAGCCGAACTGCAAGAGATGTACCTGAAGCGCAAGTCCTTTGCCTTCAATTCCGACAACCCCGGCATTATGGACAGCAATCGGGGCTTGTTTGAGTCGGCCCTAAAGACAGCGGAAGCCACCTTCCAGAACCTGGACTCCTCGGAGATTTCCCTTACCGATGTGTCCCACTACTTCGACTCTGACCCCACTAAGGTGGTGGCTAACCTGCGGGGGGATGGCAAAGCGCCAGCCTCTTACATTGCCGACACCACCACCGCCAACGCCCAGGTGCGCACCCTATCGGAAACTGTCCGCCTGGATGCCCGCACCAAAATGCTGAATCCCAAGTGGTACGAGGGGATGCTGTCCCACGGCTACGAAGGGGTGCGGGAACTGTCCAAGCGATTGGTGAATACCATGGGTTGGTCAGCGACCGCTGGGGCGGTAGACAATTGGGTCTATGAAGATGCCAACTCCACCTTCATCCAAGACCCGGAGATGTGTAAGCGGTTGATGGATCTTAACCCCAACTCGTTCCGTCGCATGGTCTCGACCCTGCTGGAGGTGAATGGGCGCGGCTACTGGGAAACCAGTGATGAAAATCTGGAGCGCCTACAAGAGCTCTACCAGGAAGTGGAAGACCGCATTGAGGGTGTCGAGTAGACCTTAATGAAAGGCATGAAGGTTATCTAAAGTTAAAGGGGGTGGGCGATGGCCTGCTCCCTTTTCGCTTGATGAAAGAAAATGATTTGACCCTACAAGAGCAAGAGCTTTTAGCATCGGTAGAAAACGATGAATGGCTGTCGGTTCCTAATCTTGAGGAAGAAATTAAACGCTACCAAAGCTATGCCAAAGCCCAGTTAGGGGAGCTAGAAGAAATCAAAATTGAGATCCCTGCTCAAGATCTTCAGTTTCTACAGGCTCTTGCAACTCAGGCTGAAACCCCTTTGCCAAACATGATTGCTAACTTGTTACATCAGTTTGTTGTTCACAATCTTGAGAGATAGATATATAACCGTCCCTTAGGAAACTTTTTTTGCGGAGAAGAAAGCGGCACGGTGAGCATTGTTATCCAGCTGTACCCGTTATACTTCTCTGATGAATTTCATTGACGAGCTTGGCTGCGGCCTCACCAGATTTGAGGTGTTCAGATAGAACCTGCTGGGTAGCATTTAGCGTTTGGTCGGCCTGCAGTTGGGTCAGATCAGCCCTTAAACCCTGACCGACGTAAAACTTAATTAGCCCCTCTAGAGACATATCTTTTTTGCCTGCAATGGTCAAAGACCGGCCCTAGGGCCATCGCTCGCAGATCTGCCAGTGTATCAGTGGGTATTTTCACCGTTACCGCTTCAGAAGAGCGGGCATTGACTTTTAACTCCAACGTTTCATTAAGGGTTTCTTCAGGACTGCTCATATGATTCCCGTCCCATTCAAACTCAAGTCCCTCAATGCGGTAGGTGACATTCACCTGCTCAGATCATAGCTAAAATCGTTAGGTCTCAGCTTATCCCTATTGAGTCGGTCTCGTTACTCTATGGCGGATCAGGCCGGTCTTGGCCAGGATGGGGGCGGTAAGGAGTATCGTCTATGTCCACCTGGAGGGTGAGCCGCAGGGGTAAAAATAGTTGCCACCGAATAGCGGCCGCTCGAATGGTAAAAATGACGGCCATGGCCACCGGGCGACTGCCTGGGTACGGCGACAACAGGACATAGAGCATAGCCCCCAGCAAAATTGGGGTGGCATAAAGCTCTCGGGATAACAACATGGTCGGCCGATGGGTGACCACGTCTCGGGCAATCCCTCCGGCAATGCTGGTAATGAGGCCCATGACAATGGCCACCGCCGCTGGATACCCCAGGGCTAAAGTTTTATCAATGGCCTGTACGGAAAAGAGGGCGATGCCAATGGCATCCAAATAGGCCAACAGGCGCAGGGGCAGCTTCAGAATTAAGCGAATACCCACGAAGGTCATAAATGAGGCGCCAACCGCTACCCAAAAACCGGTCAAATCTTCAAGCCAAAAGACCGGCACATTTAAAATCAGATCGCGCAGGGTGCCGCCGCCAATGGCGGTCAGCAGACCCACCACCACAATGCTGAAAATGTCTAACCGCTGCCGCACTGCCGATAGCACTCCTGAAACCGCAAATACGGCAATGCCTACTTGGGCGAGGAAATATTCCATAGGCCGCCTTCATGGATGGTTAGAGGTGATGGTCGAGATCCATCGTAGCCTGCTCATCCAGTCCCATAACCGATGATTTTGATAGTGGATATATTAAAGCGTCACTGTAGGCAGTGCATTCCTACCCCTTAGCGGGTGGTGATGTGGCCTAGGTCCGCCTGAATATTCCAGGGGCCACTAGTCTGATGGCAGACACCCTCTCCAGCGACCCCTGGCATCGGTAGGGTCTAGGATTGCTGTAATGGTCTAGAGCTACCGTACGGTACCACGGAGGGCTTCGGCATTCAGAGGTTTAATCAAATAGAGCCGTAACAGATCGCCGGCAATACCCAGCACAAGGGGAACTTTGCGAATTTGTTTCAACCAGTTGGGGGTTGAGCTATCCATCACCTGCTTGATTTTGAGGTTGCGGGCGGCGGCTCGCTCTAGGCGGGGAAAGAATTGGGGATGATCAACATTCAGGTAGACGGGGAACGCACGGGCGGCGGTATTGTTAGTTTGGCGTACCACTTCGGTGTCAAATTCGGTAGCATTAAGCCCCAGCATTTCGTAAAACTTGGCCCGTTCGTGGACGGTCAGGCTGTGGGTCGCAAAGACGGAAAGCAGGAAGAAACGGCTCCAGAGGCGACCTTTCCAGGTGTCCCACATGTGGGGCTGCGATCGCACCAGCGCTTTAAAGATATCTCCGTGGCGATTTTCATCTTGGCACCAGCTCTCGAAGTAGTTAAACAGGGGATAAAATCGATGCTCGGGGTGCTGTTTTAGATGGCGATAAATTAAGATATAGCGCCAGTAGCCAATTTTCTCGGACAGGTAGACCGCGTAGACGATCCATTCCACCGGGAAGAAAGTATAAGTGCGATTTTGGGTCAACTTGGCCAGGTCGAGAGAGATATTAAAGTCCTGCATGCACTTGTTGAGGAACCCGGCATGGCGGGCCTCGTCTCGGGCCATCAGGTGAAACATCTCGGATAGTAAGGGACTACGCCCCTTGAGTTTGCGCGACAGTTCCTTAAACAGCAAGAAGCCCGAAAATTCAGAGACGCAGGAGCGCTCAAGGTAGTCAATAAACGCTTGCCGTTCTTCCCCTTGAATGTGATCCCACGCCTGCTTAAAGGAATCATCGCGGATGAAGTGGTGGCGGTTATAGTCGGCCCGCATTTCTTCCAGCATGGCCTGCAATCCCTCTGCTTCCAGGGATAGATCTAAACTGGCCGCTTTATCAAAGTCGGTAATGTAAAACCGAGGTGACAGTAGGTTTTCTTCAATGGCAGTCTTAATCGCACTGTCACCAGGTTGAGGAGCAGGTTTAGGAAGCGCAGTCACCATAGGAATGTTTTTGTGGATAAACAACAGTGGCAGCGATTCTGCGGGGAAAGAGGATCGGACAATCGCTGTCATAGCCTGATACCCCAAAATCGCTTAATCACTTTATGGTTATCAACCATAGCATGAGACGCTTGGGGTTTAGATCTGGCTTCAGAAAATNAGATGCTTAGCCGTTATTCATCCCTGGAGGAGCGATCGCCCCTTAGCGCCCATCCCACTCGGCGGCGGCGTCAGCGATCGCCTGTTCCACGGTTTTCTGCCCTAACATGGCGGCCTGCAGGTTGTCATAAACGATCCCTTGCAACAGGTTAATGTCATCCATGGCTGGAATCAGCACCTCTGCCTGGTTCATCTGACTGGCGCTGATTGCTCGGGCCAGTGCTATCCCCTCAGCGGCAGTCTCGTCAGCCTCAAAGTAGTCGTCTGCCAGGGCGGCCGCCGTAGAGGGCAGCACATTGGCGGCTTGGGCAAAGGCCAGTTGGTTCACATCATTGGTCACAAACAGGGCGAAGTCTACAGCGGCCTCTGGAATATCTGTGGCCGCAGGAATCACTAAGTTCATCACGGCTACATTTTTCTTGTCAGTTTCGCCGGTAATTTGAGGGGCACTGCGGGTGACCTGGGCAATATCCGGGGCATTGGTCTCAATGGTCGGGAAAAATTCCGCCCCAATCGACAACAGGGCCACTTCGCCCCCCTGGAACAGTTCGATGGCACGGCGATGCCCTTGGGTGAGCACTTCCCGGGGTAGAAGTTCTTGCTGGTAAAGATCGGTCCAGTACTGAAAAACGGCCTGTCCTGCTGGCGTATTAAAGGCCGCTTGCCCTTGTTCATCCACCAGATCGACCCCCATCTGCACAAAGGATTGCAGCACATCAGCCGCATCATCGGGCACAAAGGTGGTGAAGTAGGCGTACTTACCCGTGGCCTCTTTCACCTGGCGGGCGACCTGCGCCAGTTCCTCAAAGGTGGTCGGGGGCTCAACCCCAGCGGCCTCTAACAAGTCCTGGTTATAGAAGGTAATGTTAGTGGTCAGGTACCAGGGTAGGCCAAAGCTCTGACCCTTGAGGGTATTGGCCTGCCAAATGTTGGGCAAATACACCTGTTGGTCAAGGTCACTGATGTAGTCATCCAAGGGTAGCCAAGCGTTACGACCAGCCAACTGGGCGGCAAAGTCAGGGTTAAGGTTGACCACATCTGGCGCTGTACCTGCCGCCACAGCGGTTAAAATCTTGCTCTGCATGTCGCCCCAGGGCACATCTACCCAACGCACTGATCGGTCGGGGTGCTCAGCTTCATACTCAGCAATCAGGTCGTTGAAATAGTCGGTAAAGTCGGGCTGTAGCTGCATAGTCCAGAACTCGATTTCCTGGCGACCGTCCTGGGTAGTCGGACCCGGTTGCCCATCACCACAGGCTACGAGCCAGCTCAACAGCAGTCCGACTAGGGTCAGCAATCCAAACCGTTTCCAGGAACCTTGTCTCATTAGCGCTTGTCTCAACCGTTGGGTATAACCTTGGCCCTATGCCCCAAGCAGATGCCACCTAGACATATCCGTAGCAGACATGCTGAACTCAGCCCCATAGGCAGATCTAGTCAACATTCTGGATAACGTCTTAGCTGAAACCCTCTAAGAGTATCCCAACTAAAAAACATCCATTTCCAGGACACTCGAACTCGGTCCGTTGGGTCGGTCGCAGTGAGATTCCAGATAAGTATTTAGCTGGAACCCTCTACGCTGGTCCATCAACCAAAGGGCAGGCACATAGGTAGTGAATGAAAGGCATTTTAGCGGTTTCAGGGGGACCTGGTGCAAACTACCTGGTGGCGGCACAGCTTAGGTCTTTGTAGTAGCGGTATTTAGCGTACTTCCCTGCATTTGTCCGGTGATGTTGGCCAGCTGCTTGCGGGGCAGCAACCGAGTGGCAAAGGCTAGGACTTTGTTAGGGGTACCGTGTACGACCGTCCGTTGACCCTTTTCCATGGCGCTGTAGCCAAAAGCGGCCACAGCTGCAGCCGTAGGCAGTTTGCTGTCGTTGAACCAGGCAATATCTCTCACATTCGCTCGGTCTTGAAACTCGGAATGGGTAGGACCTGGGCAGAGGGTGGTGGCGGTCACCCCAGTGCCTTTTAGTTCTGTGGCCAATGCTTCGGTGAATGAAAGAACGTAGGCTTTGGAGGCATAGTATATGGCCATATAGGTGCCGGGCAAAAACGCGGCGGTGGAGGCCACGTTCATGATCCGCCCCTGCCCCTGGGCGATCATCCCTGGCAGGTATAGCCGACTGAGGTGAGTCAAGGCCACGATGTTGAGCTGGAGCATCGCGTCTAGCTTGGCCCAATCGGCTTTGGCAAATTCTGATAGATCGCCAAACCCGGCATTATTGATCAAACCATAGAGGGGTTGCCCCTGGGTCTGAGTCCAGGCAAACAACTGTTGGCGAGTAGCGGCGCAGGTGAGATCGGCGTGGTAGGTCAGGACTTGCACCGGGTGGGCGTCTTCTAGTTGCGCTTTTAGCGCTTTCATCGGCTCTTCCCGCCGGGCCACTAAAATCAGGTCATGGCCATGGGCCGCACAGACCTGAGCGAGTTCGTAGCCGATGCCACTAGATGCCCCAGTAATTAAAATTGGTTTTGCCATGCCCGATTGACCGTTTTGTGCTTGAACATAAGCCTGGACTGGGTTGGCCGGACTCGGCCGCCCCTCACTTAAGGTAACGAAATCCACTCTCTGTTGGACACTATACTCCTGACCAGAGAGCTGAGGTCATTGGGACGTACCATTGCGGATCTCTGGGACCCACCCCGCCCGCCGGGCACCCCTCCCGAGGAGGGGACGGTGTTATCCCGAATTCAGGTTAAGAAAAGTGGCGATCGCTGATTGCTATGTAGAGTCTCCCTATTACAGGGATGGGGCGAGTGATCTCGAACGGTGGGCTGTCAGCTTACCCGCTCATCGGGGGGACTGGTCTAGCCCTCTCAGGGGCGACGACGGATCCTCGGGGGGCAGAGTAGGAGCTGATTCGGCGTCACTCCAGACGGTGAATGATGGGGCAATGGTCAAAGACTGGCCCTTGGGGACGATCGCATCGGGCAGGTACAGCACCACAGCGGGGCGCGGCAAACTAGGGGCGGCCCGCTGAATCTGTCGCCAGCGCAACGAGATAGCACCACCCGCCAGGGCCAAACCAAGCAGGGCGAGGGAGACTTTTCCCTCGGCCGCACCCATCAGGCCATCAACGGCACCCATGGTCAGGGCCGTTGTCAGTAGGGGTTGTTTTTTGAACAGAGACTGAATGGGACAACACCCAGAACGCAGCAATATCCTTTCTATGCCATTCTATGCAAGCTCAGGATTGAGCTATTACCCCGAGAGCATAGACCAGATCAACAACTGGCCTCAGGTCAATCACCCGATCAATCACCTGCTTTGGCCCGTGATGGGTCTAGCCTAGCGCAACCCCAACCAGGACAAAACCCCTTGACCGGTCAGCAGCTCGATCAACACGATGGTGATGAAGCCAATCATAGCGGCTCGACCATTGAGCCGTTCTGCATAGTGGTTGAACCCGACTTTGGGTCGTTGCAGATTCGGGGTAACAGAGGGTTCGAGGTTGGCCATGATTGCGTTTCAGGTCTTAGGCTAGAAATACCGTCAATTCTAGCCTAACCTATGCCCTGCCAACTGTGCGATCGCGCCGTCGCGGATCTAACCGAACACCACTTAATCCCCAAGCAATATACCAAACGTCGCAACCAGGAGCCTGGACCGACGGTGCTCCTGTGTCAGCCTTGCCACAAGCAGATTCACACCCTGTTCGACAATCAGCGTCTGGCCCGAGAGTTAAATACCCTAGAACAACTGCAGGCCGAACCCCAACTGCAAAAGTTTTTAAGTTGGATCCGCAAACAACGCCTTGATAAACGGGTCAGAAGCTACCGATAGGCAGGGAAACCTGAGCTATCTGGGTTAGAGCAACACCCTATCAACCCGAGAAGGATACAATGTCCCCTTCAACCACGCCGTAGGCTACATCCCCAGGCCCCAGACGAATGTCATAGCCGCCGGTAAACTCGCCAAAGGCAGGCAGGGTAAGGCGATTTTGGCGAGCTTGCCAGTGAAAACAGGGCAGACGCAGGCGATCGCAGCCCAAACTTAATCGTAAACAAGGATGGATATGGCCACAGATGTTGAGCTGATCGGGGTTAGGGACGGGCTCGTGGCTCAACAGCACCGCATCCATCGCCACGGCTTCCACCCAACAGGTGAGGGAGAGTTGACTGAGGGTATCGTTTAGGGGGCGATCGTGATTGCCTACAATCAGGTGCGCTGTGACCTGAGTTATCGCCAAAAACCGCAGCCATTGATCAACCACCCCATCGGTGAGCCCCGCCTGACTGTGAAACAGATCTCCCAAAATCCAGAGGGAGTCAGCCTGCACCTGGTGACACAATTGTTGCAGGCGGTCTAGGGTGACCTGGTTTACCTGGCTAGGAACGGGAAAGCCATGGTGCTGAAAGGTCTCGGCTTTACCCAGATGTACATCGGACACCAGCAGCGCCCCTAGATCTTCAAGGTAAATGGCCTTGTCGGGCAATAACTGCAACCGGGTTTGATCAATCGTCAACTCTTTCACGTCATTAACCTTATTCCATGCTCAGGTTACTCACACCGGATAGCCCATTGGCCTTGGCCCATGCCATGGGAAGCGCGATACATAGGATGATCGGCCCACCTTGCCGGGGGGAGATAGCGCTTTACTCAACCTTGACCGTTTCCCCTGACCCGTCGATAGACTTTCTCCAACTCGACCCAGACAAACAGCAGGGTGCTGAAACCAAAACAAATCAGCAGTTCCTTGCCACTAATCAAGTGGGTGCCGAAGAAATCGCGCAGGGGGGCCACATAAATCAGCAGCAGCTGTAGGACAAAGGTCAGCACCACCGACGCCAACACAAATGGATTAGACCAGAGGGATAGGTTGAGGGTGAGGCGGGTGTCGGATCGCACGGCGATCGCGTGGCCCATCTGGGCTAAACATAGGGTGGTAAACACCATGGTCTTCCAGCGTTCAGGGTCACCGCTTTGTTGAGCGTCGTAAAAGGCCCAGACCATCATGGTTACCGAAATCACCGTAAACACCAGCCCGATCCGCACCATATAGGCGCCTAATCCTCGGGCAAAAATGCTTTCCTGAGGATCGTGGGGCGGCTGATGCATCACGTCCGGTTCAGCCGGCTCGACCGCCAGGGCCAAAGCCGGGAAGCCATCGGTGACCAGATTCATCCACAGAATTTGTAGGGGGGTGAGGGGTACGTCCAAAATTGGCAAAATCAGCGGCGATAGGGCAATGGTCAGCAGCTCACCGATGTTGCTGCCCAGGATATATTTCACGAACCGGCGGATGTTGGTATAGACCACCCGTCCCTCTTCGGTGGCGGCGACGATGGTGGCAAAGTTGTCATCCAGTAGCACCATGTCGCTGGCCTCTTTGCTGACATCGGTGCCCGTGATGCCCATGGCGATGCCAATTTCCGCCTGTTTCAGGGCTGGGGCATCGTTGACGCCGTCCCCGGTCATAGCCACGATCTGGTGGTCTTTTTGCAGTGCCCGCACAATCCGCAGCTTGTGTTCCGGCGAAACCCGAGCATAGACATTGGCTTGCTTGACTACCGCTTCTAAGTTGACCTGGGCCATGGTCTCTAGCTCGGTGCCCGTGACCACGGTGGTTTGGCTATCGGCAATCCCTAAATCCTGGGCGATCGCCAGGGCGGTCAGGGGGTGATCCCCAGTAATCATCATCGGGCGAATGCCAGCTTTGCGGCAGCGCTGCACCGCCTGCTTAACTTCGGGGCGCAGGGCGTCAATCATGCCCTCTAGCCCTAACCATACCAGGCCCTGTTCCGCCTCTTTGGGGTTGGTTTCAGCCGGAATTGTCTCTAGGGAACGGTAGGCAAAACCGAGGACTCGCAGCCCCCGAGAGGCCAGGTCGGCGTTGTCGGCCAGGATCTGCGATCGCGCTTTCTCCCCTAGGGTCATCACCTGATCCCCCGCTAAATAACCGCTGCACTGCCTGAGCAGCAGCTCAGGGGAGCCTTTGGTCAGGAGCCAGTAGGGGGCCTGGCGCAGATCCGTCGGTAAGGCCAGATCGCTGATCGTGGGGTGAAGCCCCTGCAACACTACACTCATGCGCTTGCGCTCGGAGGAAAACGGAAACTCAGCCACTCGCTTCAGGGTATGGCCCAGATGATGACGGTCCAGCCCGCCCTTACAGGCCATCACTACCAGCGCCCCTTCCGTCGGATCCCCCAAAATGCTCCATCGGCCGACTTCCTTTTGTAGGGCGGCATCGTTACACAATAGCCCGACGAGTAACAGCAGGGTGAGTTCAGGGGACTGCCCGGGGTCAACGGGTTGGCCCCGGTGCAAAAACTCTCCCTCGGGGCAGTAGCCCTCCCCAGTCACCTGCAGAGACTGCCCAGGGGTGCGGAGCTGCTGCACCACCATTTTGTTTTGGGTCAGGGTGCCGGTTTTGTCAGAGCAAATCGTGGTCACCGAACCCAGGGTTTCCACCGCTGGCAGCCGGCGAATTAAGGCATTGCGGCGCACCATGCGTTGGGTGCCAATGGCCAGGGTAACCGTGATCACCGCTGGTAGCCCTTCCGGTACCACCGCTACCGCCATACTCAGAGCAATTTCCAGCAGCCGCTCAAAGATGGCCCAGCCCCCCACGGCCACCCCACTGCCCACCACAATCGCCACCAAAATCAACGATCCGGTGACCAGCACATTGCCCAGTTGGTCCATCCGCTTTTGCAGTGGGGTAGGATCGTTTTCCACCGACTGTAACAGGTTGGCGATGCGGCCTAGTTCTGTGGTCATGCCGGTATGGGTCACCACCGCCCGCCCCCGCCCCTGGACCACTTCGGTGCCCTGGAACACCAGGTTTTTGCGATCGGCTAGGGGGGTCTCTGCGGCCAGCACCACCTGCGCTTGTTTATTCACCCCCTGGGCTTCGCCAGTTAGGGCAGACTCTCGCACTTGTAGGTTGGCCGACTCCACCAAGCGGCCATCGGCGGGCACCTGGTCCCCGGCCCCCAGCAGGATAATGTCACCGGGTACCAAGGCCTGGGCTGGCACATCTTGAGAGTGTCCATCCCGCTGCACCCGCACGGTGGGCGTCGCCAACTGCTTCAGGGCCGCCAGAGCCTTTTCGGCCCGACTCTCTTGCAGATAGCCCAGCACCCCGTTGAGAATCACAATGGCGAAAATTGCGATCGCATCCCGAGGGAAGTCCTGGTGCCTTAGGGATAACACCCCTGATACCATCGCCACGGCAATCAGCATCAACAGCATGATGTTGGTGAACTGATCCAGCAAAATCCGCCAGGGGGGCCGCCCCCCAGCGGTCTCGATCTGGTTGGGGCCATATATGATTTGGCGGTCAGCCACCGTTTGATGGCTCAGGCCGCCATCGGCGTCGCTTTCTAGCTGGGCCAATACATCGTCGACCTCAGCCGAGTACGAAAGCTGAGCCTCCAGAGGCTGAATTGTCTTCATGGCAAACGATCGCTTGTTAACGGGGTTAATCCTGCAAGACTTAATGTTTTTCACCGATACCAAGGCCAGATTGAGATCTGGAGCTTTCCCACAGGCAGAACTCCAGGTCTGGACTTGAATTTGGTTTAGTATTTCTCATGGTAAAGCCCCAACCAACCCCTAACCACCAAGCTCCAACTCATCTGGTATAAAGAAATCACCCCACCTCCCCACCTCCCCACCTCGCCATCCCCCCATGCCCCACACCCTCCGTCGCTGGCGATCGCTCGCTGCTCTCCTCGCCGTCCTCTTGCTCAGTGGCTGTGTGCAGTACGACCTTACCCTGAGCTTTGACCATCAACACCATGGTCAGATCAGACAGGTGATTGATCTAAACCAGCGCAGCGCGGCCTTAGCTAACCCGACATTACAGCCGTGGCTGGAGGATTTACGCGATCGCATTCGTCCTCTGGGCGGTCAGCTGCAGCGATCGCCCCAAACCATCGCCCTGACGGTCCCCTTTAGTACCCCAGCTGACCTGGTCAACCGCTATGGTCAACTGCTGGGCGATCGCCCTGTTCCCCCAGATCATGCTGTCGCTGACCAACCTGCCCTGACCTTGCCCGGCCTTGGCCCGCTACCGTTGGCCTTAACCATCCAGCAAACCCATTGGCTATTGGCCAGCCGTATCCACTTAACCTATGACCTCGATCTCAGGTCTCTGCCCGCCAATGGTGATGGCGATCGCCAGACAGCCCCCTGGGCCGAGCTCCGGTTTCGGCTTCAGATTCCCTGGGGTATCCGTGAGGTTCTGCCAGGGTCCGTGGCTCCTCAAACTCTGGATCGTCAAGGGGCCACCTGGACGGTCCAACCTGGGCAACAAAATCATATAGACGTGACCTTTTGGCTACCAAATGCTGTCGCCCTGGGCAGCCTGGGCATTGCCCTGCTGGTCCTATTGGGCTATAGCCTGCGCTATGGCAAACGGTTTCGGCCGATGCCCCCCAAACCTCCCAGCCCTTAGTACTGCCTGGCATAAAATGTCACCAGCCTGACTTAAAAACCTTTGGCCAAAAGTAAAGTTGGCCTGGTTAAATAAACCTAGAGTCTCCCAGCGATTGAACCGTCCCGCTCGGCAGGCTGTACCCAGCCGAGCGGGACAAACTGACCAAAACCCTAGGTCAGAGGTGAGCTGGAATCCTCTAAGCCATGGGGCGTCACCTCGGGAACTGCTTTCCCGCAGGGGATGGTCATGGTGCCGACCTAGCAAATAAAGGCCTAACGCTATGAAACAGATCAACTTTGTCGTCATTTTTGTGATTGCCCTGGCCCTGGTGCTATTCGGCATTGAAAATACTGAGCCTGTGATTATCCACATTGCCCCAGGGCTAGATGTGGAAGCCCCCCTGTGTGTTGAGTTGATTATGGCCATGGGCATTGGCGCTGTGTTTGCCTGGGTATTTAGCGTCTGGGCCCAGGTGCAGGGCTATTTTTCGGTGGGTAAGCAAGTGCAGCAGCGGGAACTGCGGATTCAGCAATTGGAAGAAGATGTGCAGCGCTACCGGGTAGAACTGGAAGAACAAAGCCTGTTACTGCCAGCGGCCCAGAGGGAAACCGAGGGCGAGGATGCCAGTCAGGCGTATGCCCAGTAGACTAGAGGCTACCCTGGGAGGGCTCTGCCTATGTCGTCATCTTTAGCGCAAACTGCGATCGCCTTTCTGATCGACATGGCTGAACGGGGAGAAATTGACCCCTGGGATGTCAAAGTGATCGACGTGATCGATCGCTTCCTGCACAGTCTTAAAGTCCAGGCCGAATCCCTCGCCCATCAGGGGCGTACCCCCTACGAAGCTAACCTGTCCGAGTCAGGCCAGGCGTTTCTCTATGCCTCCATGCTGGTGCTATTGAAGGCCGACACCATGGTGCGGGCTGAAGTCGAAGCCGAGGCCGAAGATCTGGAGGAAGACCTACCCTGGGAGATGGAAGAGCTTGAGGTTGCCCCCCTGCCTCGCCACCTAGAGCGCCATCTACACCGCCGGGCTGTGGCGACGCCCCCCAAGCGCCGCAAAGTTACCCTACAAGAACTGATCCAGCAGCTGGAAACCATGGCCGAGGTGATGGCAGAACAGGGGCCACGGGTTCGGGCGCGTCGGGCTCGCCCCCAAGCAAAACGGCAGGCGGTGCGTGCCATTGCCCAGCTGGCCCACCAAGAAAACCTGTCTGAAATTGCTGCCGCTTTAGAAACCTTTCTAGATCAGTACTGGGATGAGTTGGCAGCGGCACTGGTGTGGCTAGACTTTGAAGAACTGCTGCAAGAGTGGCCTAAGTTTCAACCCCCAGAACTGAAAGCCGCCCACCACTTTGACACCGACCACGAGGCTCAGGTGCATGAGCGAGTCGGCATCTTTTGGGGGCTGCTGTTTCTGTCAGCCCAATCCAAGGTTGAGCTATCCCAGGAGCAGTTTTACCGTGATCTAAAGGTGCGCAACTTAAAGCGATCGCCCCTGACCACCGAGGAAGACCCCCTGTCCTCTTTCGTTCTACCTGATTAGTAGTGACTGGCAGCAATAGGGCCACCTGTGTTGAGGGTACCAGGTAAGGTATCAGATTCTGGATCAGATTCTGGGGGGCAGGTATCAGGACTGGTTGGCCGACTGATACCGCAGAGAGCGGGGGCCTGAGTGAGGCGTGCCACTAGCCACAAGGGAGTAGACCCTGGGATGATTCTACCCCTTACCCCAGCCCACCACGGCTCGCTGGATTGATCTGCCACTAAAGAATGTAAGGACTCGTTGAAGTCCAGGCCCTGGCTACAGCCATCCCGCCCTAGCCTTGCTACCATGGTCGAGTTATATGCCGTGACAACTGGCTCCCAGTGGGGCTCCCCGTCATACCTAGCTATTCAAACTTGTATCTACTTCTATTCATCGCTTAGTTAAGGAAATTGTTGTTATGAAAGCCATGATCTTGGCCGCCGGTAAAGGTACCCGGGTGCGCCCCATTACCTACACCATCCCCAAGCCCATGATTCCAATCATGCAAAAGCCGGTGATGGAGTTTTTGCTGGAACTCCTGCGCCAACATGGGTTTAACCAGATCATGGTCAACGTCAGCCACCTGGCCAACGAGATCGAAGGGTATTTTCGGGATGGCCAACGCTTTGGGGTAGAACTGGCCTATTCCTTCGAGGGCCGCATTACCGAGACCGGCGAATTACTGGGCGATGCCAAGGGGTCTGCCGGTGGTATGCGCAAAATTCAAGACTTTTACCCCTTCTTTGACGATACGTTTGTGGTCCTCTGTGGCGATGCCCTGATCGACCTCGATCTGACTGAGGCGGTGCGCCGCCACAAGGCGAAGGGGTCCATTGCCACCATCATCACCAAAACGGTGCCCCTGAAGCAGGTGCCCAGCTATGGGGTGGTGGTTACCGACGATAGTGGGCGGGTCAAATCTTTCCAAGAAAAGCCCGCCGTGGAAGAAGCCCTGAGCACCGAAATCAACACTGGCATTTATATTTTTGAACCCGAGGTGTTCGACTATATTCCTTCGGGGGTCTCCTTTGACATTGGTGGCGATCTGCTGCCCCGACTGGTGGCCAACAACGCTCCTTTCTATGGCATTCCCATG
>SL_5KL_010_SEDDRAFT_10001314_pt1 | contig 15105 bp, 13 predicted proteins | sample SodLakKL_010_SED_FD_9118 | JGI IMG/M metagenome (IMG submission 9118)
TTTAGATCTGCCCGTTTGTTAGAGACGTCTAACAAAGATAGCATGCCCGGTCAATTTGTGTCAAGATGACCGGGGCGACGATGCGTGATATGCTGCACGGACGGTAGCATAGTAATAGCAAAGCCGGGGAGGGAGTCCCACCCCGTTGAAAAATACTGAGGAGTGCACTAGAATCCGGGCCAGCGCTGCTATGCTAGACATCAATAGGCAGGTGCGGGAAGTCCTACAGGGTGGCGCCGACTTTATCGAGAGCGATAGTCTGTCCTGTGGCGGGTGCGTCTAGAAGATCATGTTGCCGGAAATCGTCGTCGCGTCCCTTCTACTTGTCTCTATGGCAGGTTTCTTCTCGGTTAACCTGCACAACATGCGGAAAGGCCGCCGTCGAGAGGTCGGGGTAGAGGCGGGCGCAGAGGTGCGGCACCCTCGTCTATCTACAGCTATGGTGGCAGCCGGCACGCTGCTCTACTTCGTGGTGGCGTTTGCCTATCTGGCTCTGGTGTTCTCCGGGTGGGAGTCCCTGCTAGATCGTGCTCGTTTTCCCATAACGCCCTATGTACAGGTTCCCGGTCTGGTGCTCTCCGCGGCGGGATACGGCATATTCATCTGGAGCGTGGTGGCGCGGGGCAAATATGCGGTATCCTGGGCGATGCCGGAGGACCAGAGACTGGTCACCTGGGGGCCGTACGCCTACGTGCGCCATCCTTCCTATGTGGCCTACTTCCTGATGTTTGCCGGCCTGTTCTTGTTGTGGCCCGGCGTGTTCACGGTTCTGCCCTGGGTGGGCATTCCCGGTTACATCCGCGCCACTTTCGAGGAAGAAAAGCTCCTGGTGCAGCGCTTCGGCGCAGACTACGTGGAGTATAAAAGGAAGGCAGGGCGGTTCTTGCCGAGATTTCGATAGCGGCTCTGGCTGGCATGATTATCGCCCGGGAACACCGGTATTCGTCCTGCCCTCCTGCCAATGATGGCCGGGGCGTGCCAGACCGACCCGGCCTGAGAAACTGCCTTGCCCATGCCGGCCCGGCCTTGCCGGCGCCTTATCCGTTGATTCAGGTAAGGGCGCGACTCTGTATTGCCATTCCGTAGGCATTCTTGGCATACTGCGAGACCATGCGCTGTGCGTTGAAGAACGGACCGTTTATGGCTATCGCCGAGCGCATCATCTCAAGGAACGCCACCGGTCTTGTATAGAAGGTGGGCAGTACCAGGTACTCCAGCTTTCTGTGGAGGGAGGCTGCTTCTGCCGCGGAATCGCTGGCCAGTTGCCAGCTGTCCCCGATGGACCATCCCGTAACACCTTCCAGGTGGCCTTCGATCCACCATCCGTCGAGCACGCTCAGACTGGGCACTCCATTCAGCGCCGCCTTCATGCCGCTGGTCCCGGAGGCTTCCTGGGGCTTGTGCGGTGTATTGACCCACAGGTCCACACCGGAGCAAATACGGTGGCCCAGCACCATGTCGTAGTCTTCGAGGTAAACTACAGGCACCTCGTCTCTGACGGCAGCGATGGCCTCAAACACGCGGCGTATGAGCGCTTTCCCGCCTTCATCGCGTGGGTGGGCCTTGCCCGCGTAGATGATCTGCAGCGGTCCCACCTGGCGGGCTATCCTCCGCAGGTGGTCCAGGTCGGAGAGAAGGAGGTCGGCTCTCTTGTAAGTCGAAGCCCGCCGGGCAAAACCGAGGGTCATCACCTGCGGGTCCAGTTCGACGCCGGAACGCAGTCTCACCTCATCCAGTAAGGCTCGTTTTGCTTCGCTGTGGGCGTGCCGGATCTCGTCGAGAGGGATGCCTATCGCGTATCTCAAGTAGAGGTTATCGGTGTGCCATTCGGGAATATACTTATCGTACAGGCGCTGGAAGGGCTCGGCTATCCAGGAACCGGCGTGCACCCCGTTGGTAATGGAGTTGATGGGATAGCTGGGGAACATGTCGCGAGAGATCTGTCCGTGGCGCATGGCTACCCCGTTCACGTATCGTGACAGGCAGAGAGCAAGGTAGGTCATGTTCAGTGTCTCGCCCATACAGCACCCCCCCCCCCTCTCCTCGCCCAGCACCCGTCGTGCCAGATCGAGCGGGAACTGATCATGCCCCGCGGGCACCGGTGTGTGCGTTGTGAACACACAGTGCCGGCGGATTTCGTCTTTCTGCGCCTCGGTAGGAGCGGCGCCTGTCTTGTGCGTGTACTCCTCAATCAGCGCCAGGGTCAACAGGGCGGAGTGGCCCTCGTTCATATGGTGTGACTGTATCTCTTTGTGGCCCATGGCGCGCAGCATGGCTATGCCCCCTATCCCCAGGACCACCTCCTGGCACAGGCGGTAGTGGTTATCACCGCCGTAAAGGTGGTCTGTAAGCGTGCGATCCCATTCGCTGTTCTCGGCAAGCGATGTGTCCAGGAAGTAGACCGGCACGATATGGCCTCCGAAGCCCCGTACATTGTATCGCCAGCCACGTATGTGCACAGTGCGTCCTTCTATCGTCACCCGCGCGCGTGGTTCTACAGATTCGAGCACCTCTTCGGGGGACCACTCGACAGGGCTCTCGGACTGGTTTCCGTGCTCGTCCAGGTGCTGGCGGAAATACCCCTTGCGGTACAGCAGGGTCATCCCGACTACGGGTATACCCAGGTCGGCGGATGCGCGGAGCGTGTCTCCCGCCAGGATGCCCAGCCCTCCGCTGTACGTAGGTATGCCGGCGTCTACGCCTACTTCCATTGAGAAGTAGGCGATCGTGGCCGGGCCAAACGATGCTGTGGATGCGTCTGACATAGGATCACCTCCTCTTCTGTGTCACCATGCTCGGGACACGCTCTTCCATCAAGAATGGGTACTGTTCACGCGCCCTCGTCATCAACCAGGAAGCCAGGTTCGCCGGCACCCTCCGCCGGAGCTGGCCCATGCCCGGCTACAGGGGCGAAGTGTAACACAACCTGACCATCAGCGCACCATGCGCCCGCGCCTTCACTTGGCTTTCATATTGCGATCGCGCCACCTGGTATGCTGGAGACACCTGTGGGGCAGGGCCAGGGGCCGCCATGCCCCCGGCCACTGAAGCAGAAAAGAAGTACCCCAAGCAACCTCGCACTCCTTGGATTCCTCCCCTCCTCCTTTCGACTATCGCCTACTCAGGGTCGGTTCCTCGTCCACCAACTGCTCGGCTACTCGGGGTACTTTCATATAATATCACACCAGCGGCCGGCTTGTCAAATTTTCTTCGCGAACACTGCAGATCGGTTGCGCCAGCCATGTCCGGGAAAATTTGCGGCCCGCAGGGTATGCGCGGTTCGTAGACCCTGTGCCCGATTCCATTGACAGAAGATAACCCGCTGGCCCATAATCCCACTCAGACTGATTAACACTGGGAGGACCGATGAATCTGAAACAAGTGCTGGAAAGAACCGCGAGCGCGACGCCGGAGAATACCGCTATCGTCCTCGGCTCACGGAGGGTTAGCTACCGGGAATTCGATGAGAATTCCAACAGGATAGCCAACGCGCTCATAGGGCTCGGCGTAAAGAAGGGCGATCACGTCGGTATTCTGCTGGGGCGTACTCCTGAGTGGCTCATCAATTGTTTTGGTGTCCTCAAAGCGGGAGGCGCCTCCGTGCTCCTCGATGCCAGGTCCAAGCCCCCCGAGCTCGAACCTCAACTGCGCGAATCTCACTGCACGGCCCTCATCACCGAAGAGAGATTCTCTCCTCTCGTGGCTTCGGTCCGGCCCGGCGTCCCGCTACTGAAGCACGTTCTTGAAGTCGACACCGAAGCGTACAAAGGGCTGCTGGCCGGCAGTTCGCCTTCGTCCCCGTCCGTCGAAATAGCGGATGAGGACGAAGCTATCATATTCTATACACTGGGCGTACTGGGGAAGAACAAGGGCGTGGTCCACACCCATTCGTCGTTCACATCAGCATTGGATGCCCTGGTACCCAGAATGGCGCTGGAGACAGACGACGTTGTGCTGGGATTGCTCCCGTTCAACTACCTGCTCGGATTTGGCGTCGTTGTGCTCGGCCCCATTGCGAAGGGCGCCACCATGGTCATTCTGCCCCATTTTAGTATGAAGAACGTCCTCGAGACTGTCGAGCGGGAAAAGGCAACCATGCTCATAGGCGTCCCGGCCAGTTTCAATGGCCTGGCCATAGTCGACGACGATACCCTGAAGAGCTATGACCTCAGTTCGTTGAAGGCGGTGCTGTCGGCCGGGGCAAAGTCATCAGCTTATCTGCTGGAGACTCTTGAGAACAGGTTGGACCTGACTGCCATGGAGATATACGGTCTCACGGAGCTGATAATCGTCACCATGGGTGGGGTCCATGACCGCAGATTGGGCACCGTCGGGAGGCCCGTGGCCGAGCTCCGGGTGCTGGACAAGTACGGCCGCGAGGTACCGCGAGGGGAAGTCGGAGAGGCGGTCGCCAGGGCGCCCTTCATGATGAAGGAGTACTACGACTCGCCGGAACTAACCGCACAGGTTATCAGGGACGGCTGGTTCCATACCGGCGACCTGGTCAGGATGGATGAAGAGGGATATGTGGAGTGGTTAGAAAAGATGTCGTCCATCATAGTGCCCTCGGGCGGAGTTAAGATACTGCCTGAGGTAGTCGAGGAGGTCCTTCTGTCCCATCCCGCGGTCGCCGCAACGGCCTATGTCGGCGTCATCGATGAGTACAGAGGACAGATACCGACCGCCTTTATAGTGCTTAAGGAAGGTCAGACGGCCACGGTGGACGAAATACGCGATTTCTGCCGGCAGAGCGTGACTGACTACAAGGTACCCAAGCAGATCAGGTTCGTGGACAGCCTCCCCCGGACCGGTTCAGGCGCGATAGACCGCAAGCTGCTCAGCGCGACCAGGGAAACCTCTCAATAGGAAGACCGACGATCCCGGCAGGGATGGGTTGTGCCGCCCGTCACCGTGCCCGGGGATACATCGCCTGCCTGGTGGTAGGGCCTGTCGCCACTGCGATCAGTGGACTCCGGCCGGCCGCCGGAAGTATCTCAGCCTTCGCCCGGTAGGTGTTCCATGCCGTGTTTCCTGGCTTCCCTGCGCATCAGCCTGAGCAGCTCGTTATCTATCTCAGGGCTCAGAGGTGGAGGAGCGTGACTGCGCAGTATCCTGTCTGCTTCTCTGTGTGCCCTCTGTGCAGCGTCGGCGCCTCCCTCGTCGGCCCGGGTATTCAGGCTATCTCTGTCTATGACGCTTCCCGGGTAGAAGAACTCCTTCCTGAACCACCTCATGGTGGTCTGAGAGGTGAGGAAGCCGCTGCCGGTGTGGATGCCGCTCCGAAGCAGGTCTTCTGCGAGAGGCCTGCTGCGGTGATCGATCCCCGCGATCAGTCTCCTTACCATGCCGCAGGTTTCGTTGTCGATAACGAGCTTTTCCAGGCTCTGGCAGCTTTCGAAGGCGAGCATGCCCGGCCCGGACACCAGGTTCGTTCCACACAGGCCCGCCAGCGTTGCCCCGATGCCGGTTTCGAGTCCGGCCTGGGCATCGGGCTGCTTGGCATCGCTGAGCGCCATATACGCTTGGGTAGGAAGGCCCAGGTACCTGCCGATCTGGCTGCAGGCGCCGCACATCATCATGGCCTCAACTGCGCCCGTAGCTGTGGTGCCTGTGCGCATGTCAAGAACTGCCGGCGAGCCGCCATAGACCACCGGTGCGCCGGGTTGGGCCAGTTGACCGATCACTATGCCGCTCAGAGTCTCCGCGGTGTGTTGTACCAGGGAACCGGCCAGGGTGATGGGAGCCGAAGCGCCCGCGAGCGGCGCCGGGATGATCTCCACCGGTATGTGTGCCCGGGCGCAGTGGATGATGTCATGGCACGCCAGGTTGCTCCACTTGAGCGGGGGAGAGGGGCAGATCGAGAAGAGGGCCATCGGTTTTTCCTTCAGAGCCCGGGCACTGCCGCGAACGGCCGCGAGCATTTCCTGCATGACGCCCAGGCCTTCCGGGTCGAAGGTCCCGGTGACCACTGGCTTTGTGGAGTTTCGAAGTACCAGAAAGAGACGGTAGCGGTCGGCAACGGCGGCAGGGACATCGGCGGGGATCATGGCAGTGCTCTGGGCATCCATATGGGTGAGTGCATCTGCTACCACCGCCAAGTCGATGAGGTCCTGTGTCTCCGGTCGCCGGATGGTCCTCAGTTTGTAGTCGAATGTGTAGGGGGCCGAGGAACCGGGGTCGAAGTACACCCGGTCGGTTTGAGGGCCCAGGGTGATGACCGACTCGTCGCCACCGTCGCGGTCGTAGAGCTTGACCGAAGAAGGAGCCGTGTTGAGGCCTTCCTCTACCAGGCTGCGGGTGATAGAGATAACGGCTCCCCTTTCGTCTCGCCGCAGAACCTTCATCCCGGCGTCTTCGAGTAGCTGTGTGACCTCCTTGTTCTCTACGAAAACGCCCGATCTTTCCAGTACCTCCAGGGACTCATCGATTATCTGCTCCATGAGGCTGTGCTCCAGGAGTTCCAGACAAGGAGTTCGTCTGTTCTGTGACATCTCAACTCCTTTGGCTACGAACGTACAGGTTCTCGCCCCCGAGCACCGTTCTCAGGGCCTCTAGGTCCTTGATCTCCTCAGCCGGGCAGAGCATATAGTCTCTATCTATGACCACGAAGTCCGCCAGTTTGCCAGCTTCAATGGAGCCTCTTCTGTGTTCCTCGAACTGGGCATAGGCAGCCCATATCGTGTAAGACCTGAGCGCTTCTTCTCTGGTCAGGCACTCCTCCGGATACCAGCCTCCCGGGGGTTGTCCGTCACGGTCCACCCTGGTCACTGCCGCATACAGGTTATGATACGGGTTGACCAGTTCCACAGGTGAATCTGTGCCGTTCGCAACTATGCAACCCGATTCCAGGAATTTGCGGAAGGCGTTCACCCCCTTCAGGCGCTGTGATCCATGTCCCAGGCGGGTCTCCGCCATCTTCCAGTCGGAGGTTGCGAACACGGTTTGCATGGAGGGCAATACCCCCAGCCGGGCAAACCGTGGAATGTCCTCCAGAGCCACGACCTCCGCGTGTTCGATGCAATACCTGTGGTCGGTGGCGGGCTCTTCTGTGAGGACCCTTTCGTAGGCGTTGAGCGCCTGTCTGACTGCGGCATCGCCCAGGGCGTGCGTGTTCACCTGGAAGCCTGCCCTGCGTGCCTCCTTGACCAGACCGTATAGGTCCTCATCCGTGTACCGTGGGTTTCCGAAATGGCCCGGCCGGTCACTGTACTCCTCCAGCAGCCAGGCACTCCCGCCTCCCAGCGAACCATCCGCCATCAACTTGACGGAACGTATTGTATAGCGATTATCGTAGAGGCCCTCCCGCTCACCCGCGGGCAGTCCGTAGAAAAGCTCCGCCGCTGTTTCTGGTGAGCACATCTGGTATATTCTCATCTTTAACTCACCGGAGCTGTAGAGAGACTTCACCTCGTTCACCATCGCCGGGTCGTAGCGGTAAGCGGCGTCGCGGACGCCGGTAATGCCGTAGGAAAGCAGGTGCTCCTGAGCCAGCTTGAGAGCAACTGTCTTCTCGCTCTCAGTGGGTTCCGGAACGTGTCTCGTGACATAGTCTATTGCTGTATCTACGAGTACGCCGGTGGGACTACCATCATGGTCCCTGATTATCTCGCCTCCCGGCGGATCCGGTGTGTCGGCCGTAATCCCCGCCAGTTCCAGCGCCCTGGAGTTAACCCATGTAACATGACCGCACACACGCGCGAGGACCACCGGGACGTCGGGCGCGATCGCATCCAATTCCTCTTTGGTTGGCAGCACAGGCGGGTCCCACTCCAGCTGGCTCCAACCCCATCCCTGTATCCATCCTCCGCGCTCGCTCCTGTTATACGCCTCGGCCACATCGTCCAGAATGCCCTGTTTCGGCTTCAGGAAGGCGTCCAGCCGCATAAGCGATAGGCCTATGGCCTGGAAATGCAGATGGGAGTCGATTAAGCCGGGTAACACCGTCTGCCCTTGGAGGTCGATTGTCACCGTCTGTTCACCCGCGAACGCTCGCGCGCCCTCGTCGGAGCCTGCGAAGATGAATCTACCGTCCCGTACGGCCAGAGCGGAAGCTACAGAGAAAGCGGGATCCACCGTGTAGATTCTGCCGTTACAATACACCGACTCGGCAGTGCCGTCCTTCCGATGTTTCATACCGTTTGACACCTCCGATCGGCGCTCCGGGTGCCTATCCCCCGGACATCGAGCACGGAATGCCGGGTCTACCGGTCTTCCGTCGTCACACCGGGGCATCGCCGTCCTCTCCGTTACGGCTAATGGTGCAGTCAGCTGAGGACTTCCCGGGAGCTGTCCAGACCGACATTCCTTCTTTCCAGATAGTCCACGATGTAGGCGAAGTTGCTCTCGTCCATGCCGATCAGCTCGGGAGGCACTATGCCGGCATCCGTGACCCTGCCCTCCAGCACGAGATTGGCAACCGCGGTGCAGGTATAACCGGTGGTGCGGGCCATGGACGACAGCCCGGTGACGCTGTCAAACCGGTCAAGCAGATCGTATGTATACCTCACTGCTCTCTCGTCTTCGCTGCCCTCGATGACGATTCTCATCAATGTGTACTCCTCCTCACCCTCACTCAGGTCCCAGTGGCGAAACAGCAGTCGCGAGGTCACCTTGATCGGTGCTATGCTCTTTCCGTTCACGTCCATCGGCTCGCTACTGAAGAACCCGGTCTCCCGCAACACCCTGATGTACTCGCTATGCCCGGGATAGCGCAGGGTCTTCTCCTTCATATTCGGTACGCGCACTGTTTGCAGCAGTGTAGTCAAACCGTCGGTATTGAACGCCTCCAGCGTCCCTATGTCGTCGAACTCAAGATACTCGAGGTCGGAAAGCGCCGGCTTAACAACTACCTGACCGTGTTCCACAATTCGCGCCGGACGCGTATACTCCTCGATGACGTCCACGGGAGAAAAAGGTGCTTTGTACTGGTATGGCCACCTGCGGACCCTGGGCAGGCCTCCCACGTAGCAGGCGAAACTGTCGACCTGCATCTGCCGGTAGCGGCTTCCCAGTATGATGTTGCTGAGCCCGGGCGCGACCCCGCAGTGGACCACAGCCGGCACACCACTTTCCCTGGCGAGCCCGCCAAGCTCGAACGGGTCTTCAGCAAAGAACGAAATGTCGACAACTGCCCTGCCGAGCTGGATTATGCTTTTCAGGACGCCGAACCCGATATGACCCGGCAGGGCGTTGATAACGAGGTCGGCGTCTCCAACCAGTTTGGCGAGGGCTGCGGGCTTCGTAGCGTCTTCGTTGATCAGCTTGACCGGGGCGCCTTTAAGCTGTTCAGCGGCACTGCGATCCATGTCGACCACAGTAACCTCATGCTGCCCGGAAAGGTCCAACGCGATGGCCTTGCCGACCCTACCGAAACCGAGGACAACTGTTCTTCTGGCGGTTCTCATATCGTCAGCAGTCCGGCTCTTCCAGAGTCTTCAGTCGGCCGGGCCTCACGAAAACACCCGGCCCGATAGGCCGGTATTATATTATGCCCGGCGCCCCTGCGCCAGTCTCCTCAACCCGGCGCCTCCAGTGTGTCACGGTTTACATTAGTCAAGGAAAGTTGTATTATATACTTTAACTTGACATGTTGTTGTCGAAGGCTGGCACGTGGACAGAAACAGTAGTATCACTAGCATAACGGGGCTGATGAACAGCCTGATGCTTTCCGCCAAAGGCCGGGAGCCCTACCCGTGGCTTCAGCTTAAGCTGACCAGGGAGCAGTTGCGCGTCATGTTCCTGCTCTCGTTCAAGGGAACGAGTTCGCCGGGCGAGGTCGCAGCGGCCTTCGGGGTACCCAGGGCTAATGTTACCAGCACCATCAACCGGCTGGTAGAAAAGGGGCTGGTGAGCCGTCGGGAAAACCCGGTCGACCGGCGCAGCTACATACTGTCCCTGACCGACGCAGGCCACGAACAGGTAGAGCAGCTGCGGGCGATGGGCGCCGCCAGAATCAAGGAAGTGCTGGAGAGGATGCCAGACGGGGCCCTGGTTTCTTTGCAGACCGGCCTGCAGGCGCTCGTAGAGGCTCTCAAAGACGGAGGAGAAGTCGATGGATGCAATCGAAGCCAGTAACCTGGTGAAGAAGTTCGGTGAACTCGAGGCGGTGAGGGGAGTTTCCTTCACCGTATGGGAGGGAGAGATATTCGGCTTTCTCGGACCCAACGGGGCCGGTAAGACAACGGCCATAAACATGCTGTGCACCCTGTTGCGGCCTACGGCCGGCGAGGCGAAGGTCAACGGCTATGACGTAGTCAAGGAATGCAACAAGGTGCGGCAGTCTATCGGACTGATCTTCCAGGAACCGACGCTGGACGATTACCTGACGGCGGAGCAGAACCTTCGTTTCCACGGCTACGCTTATGGCGTCCCGAAGAACACCCTGGAGCCGCGCTTAAGAGAACTGATGGAGATGGTGGAGCTGTGGGACAGACGCAAAGCGAAGATAAGGACATACTCCGGCGGTATGAAGCGCCGGCTGGAGATAGCCCGCGGCCTCCTGCATCGCCCGAAGGTGCTCTTCCTGGACGAGCCTACCCTGGGTCTGGATCCCCAGACGCGCCGCCGCATCTGGGACTATATTCACGACCTGCGGCAGAGAGAGAATCTAACCATCTTCATGACCACCCACTATATGGACGAGGCCGAAAACTGCGACCGTGTCGCCATCATAGACTACGGCCAGATCGTGGTGATGGATACTGTGGCAAGACTGAAAGATGGCGTGGGTGGCGACGTCATCTCGGTAAAGACGGATGACAATGAGGAGGCGGCCCGCCTGCTGCAGAAGCAGTATGAGCTCGATTCGAGCATCGGAAACGGTGTCATCAGTTTTACGGTGCCCCACGGCGAGGAGTTCCTGCCCGGCTTCGTTTCCCGCTTCCCGGTGCGGTTGCTTTCCGTCAGCCTGACGCGGCCCACCCTGGAGGATGTCTTCTTGAAGTTCACCGGACGCAGTATCAGGGAGCAGCAGGCGGACCCGATGCATGAGATGAAACAAATGGTCAGAATGAGCTCACGCCGTAGATAATGAGCAACTTCTTTCGTTCGGTCCGGGTGATAGCCCACCGTGAGTTTCTGCGTTTTATCCACGACAGGCCGCGGATGATTTCCTCTTTCTCGATGCCGCTTGTGTTCCTGGTGATCTTCGGCGCAGGCTTCGGCAGGCTCATCGGGCAGATGATGCCCGGCGTCGACTATATCCAGTTCATGTACCCCGGAATCCTGGCCATGCCCATACTCATGACATCGGTCATGTCCGGGGTGTCCATTGTGTGGGACAGGGAGTTCGGTTTCCTCAAAGAGGTATTGGTCTCTCCTCTGAACCGCAGCGGTGTACTGGCCGGCAAGGCTGCCGGTGCCGGCATCATCGCCCTGATGCAGGGGGCCATAATGCTGGCACTGGCGCCGATTCTCAATGTCCCCATCGGGTTCCGGACGGTGCTGGCACTCATACCGCTTCTCCTGATACTCTCCTTCTCCCTTTCCGCGCTGGGGTTGCTCATCGGCGCCCGCATGCGCTCGCAGCAGGGATTTCAGCTGCTGATGCAGCTGGTCATCTTCCCCATGTTGTTTCTCTCCGGCATCTTCTTCCCCGTCGCTCAGGTGGCCAGATGGCTGGAGGTGCTCTCCAAACTGAACCCGGTGACCTACGGAATAGATGCCGTACGCCAGACCTTCCTGGGTGCCGAGGTGGCCGGGGTTACCATATTCGGCCACACCATGGGAGCTCCGGAGTCGGCCGCCGTGGTGGCCGTGGTTGGGGTGGTGTTTTTGACCGGCGCTATCTGGTCCTTCAACAGGCAGGAGTGAGCGGGAACGCGGCCGCCGGTTCTGGATTACCGGGCACGAGTTGCGATAGCTTCGTGACGGCGGCACAGGCCATTGTATTGCCTTCCCATCTGTGATAACCTTGGTTAATAATCCATCGTCTGAGCCGGAAGCGGAATATGGCCGACCGTCTCATTTCTTCGCAAGCAGCAGGGAGGCGTTCCAGCCTCCTCGCTAGACGCGTGCTTGTAAACGTCCCTTCGAAGCTGTTCAAGGCAATACCTCGCTCCTGGTATGAGGGATTGGTCAAGGGAGTGGAGAGCCAGGGCAGCAGGCGCGGACCCCTGGGCAGCCTGATCTACCGCACGTTCTTCCGGAGAATAACCAAGAAGGAGGTGCCGCTCTGTGGCCTCAAACCCGGAGACCGGGTCATCCAGATCGGCGTCGGCTCGCTTCCACAGACCGTCCTCTACCTGGCTGAACTGGGAGCCAGTGTGGAAGCGCTGGATAACGATCCGGAGGCGGTGGCGAACGCCACCCGTATGTTAGACAGGTTCAGTGTTGATGGCCGGGTGTCGGTCAGGCAGGCCGACGGCCTGAAGACGGACTGTAACGCCGCCGATGCCGTGTGGATCTCCTTCGTTGTTCATCCCAAGGAGGAGGTACTGAAGAGGGCGTTTGCTTCGTTGAAAGAAGGGGGGAGGCTGGTTTACCGCAATCCTGTCGGTCTGCTTGCCTACATAATACCCGAACCGCGAATAGAACCCGATATTATCGCGCCCCTCTTCCCTGCTAAGAGGATCAGGTACTTCCCGGGAATGGAGACGGTGGTAATCACAAAGGCCCATGATGCGGCCATCCCTGCCGGAGCCGCGGCCCCGCCTGGCCCGTTGGCCGGTGCTTCCGACAGATGAACGGTTAGTCTACATAGGGAGTCACTCGGCCCGTATCCGCCGGCGAATAGCGTGTCCTGCTAACCCCGGGGTTGCGCGTTGTCCGGCGGTGCCCGGCGCGTCTCCCGGTGAAGCCCGTTCAGGCCCGGACGAGAGCATCGCTCAGGCCCCGGTGCGCTTGTCGGTTGCCTGGATACTCTGCGATATCGCGCGTCGGCGCCTCCAGTAGTTAAACCCGGAGATACCCGGCAGGAGAAGACTGTAGATGACCAGGGGTACCGGCTCTCCCATCAGCAGAGCCACCAGCCACAGAGGCCCAAACATGACCAGGCCCGCTACCGTGATCTTGTGCAGAAGGTAGAACGCGCCGCTGGCAACCGCCGTAATGAGCATGGCCCAGGGTATCAGGGCGAAGAACACCCCCACCGTCGTTGCCTGGCCGCCGCCACCCCGGAAACCGATGTAGACCGGCCAGCAATGACCGGCCACCGCTGCCACGCCGCATAGTAGAACTGCCGGGTCTGTAGGCTCGAGACCCAGACTCCGCGCAAGCCAGATCGCCAGGTACCCCTTACCTATGTCGGCCGCGGCGACAGCCGCCGCAGCGGGGCGACCCAGGTGCCGGTCAACATTGAGTGTACCTGTGTGGCCGTCCCCGCAGTCCCTGATGTCTATCCCTCTGAGCGCTCGACCGGCGATGTACGCGGATGGAATGGCGCCCAGTAGATAGCCAACCGGGACCACCAGAATGCGAAGGGCGATCTCCATGCTCCCTGCGCGCTGCCTCCTGTCGTTTGAACTCTATGCTCTGCTCAATCTGTATCTAAGGTTCGCCCCGGACTGCGCCTCCCGTTGCGATCCAGGACACTGAGCACAGGTGGCTGGCCGGACAGCGCCTGCGGGCAGGCCATATTGCTGTCCCTGAAAACTGGCTCGTCTCCGCTCAAGATGGTCGGCTCTTCGCCTATCAGACATCATCAGGCGCCGCCCCAACGCAATCCGTCCGTAAACCCGGAATGGACCCATGGGTGACCCAACTATGACTCGCCGGACTTCCTGTAGGCCACATAGTAGTCGGCCTCCAGCATCACTCCATCCCTGAAGAAGTGGTGTGTGAAGTAGATATTGCCTTCTTTGTCCAGGGAGGGCTCGGCGGCAAACTGGGAGATGATCAGCTCCGGCTCCTGCCATTCGCCCTCTATCTTCCTGGACCTGAAGATGGCCGGTGTGCCCAGATAGGTTCTTGTGAACCACAGCTCACTGCCGTCCTGGGTGATGAACGGCCAGCCCTCATTCTCCGGCGTGTTTACGGCCTCGACGTTCTCGGGCTCTTGCCAGACGCCGTCTACCTTCCTGGTCACCCAGATGTCGAGTTGTCCTTTGCCTCCACCCCTGTCGGAATGGAAATACATCTCCTTGCCGTCGGCGGTAATATGCAACTCGCCTACCTGATAGTCAACGTTCAGCGTCTCGCCGGCGTTCGTCCAGTTCGTCCAGCGCCCGTCGCTGAACTCGGCGGTCCACATGTCCACTCCCCGGCAATTGCCCTCGCGCGCCGAGCAGAACCACATCTCATCGTCCTGTACGAAGAGGCAGCCATCCAGCGCCAGATGGCACGGATCCTGCAACCACACTCTCTGCGGCTGTTGCCACTCACCGTCGATTTTGTTCGACACGTAGATGCCGGTGACGCCGTCGAGAATCTGCTTCTCCGGAGGCACCGTAACGTCGGGAGTGAACCAGATGTAGAATGTGTTACCGTCGGGCGTGATGAATCCGGAGTCTTCCGCGCCGGCGGTGTTGATGGGGTAGGGCATGGGGATGGGTTCCTCGTATTTGTCCGAATGCAGTATCGGGGGGTGGGCGTCGGTTTCCGGCGTAATCTTCACCTGTCCCGCAGGTATCTTGCTTTCGCGGTCGATATCGAGATACTCGCACTCCTCCGCCGGGCAGCCCGGTGCCATCACAAGCGCAGCTATCAGGACCAGTGCCAGTACGCCGACGATGATTCTCACCATGTTGACCTCCCGTTTGAGTATCGTTCTACAGGTCGACAGCGAGAGCGCTGTGTTCCTCGCGCCACGGTCTGGCGGACGGTAGACTGCGGCATTCTACACCTTCGTTGGCCGTTCCACAATGCCACGGGCCGGCTCTGCCGTATGAGGGGGCCTGTGCCACCCGACGTTTGCCGGGTTCATCCATGTCAGTAATAGATAGTGGGAGGCAAGAGGATCGTGTATGGCAAAAAGATGAGCCCCAAGCAACCTCGCTTTCTTCGGCTTCCTCCCCTGCTCCTTTCGACTTAAGCCTACCCTTCGGCTTACGCCTAATTATCGGCTATCGTCTACTCTGAGTCGGTTCTTCGTCCACCAACCGATTGTTCGGCTACTTGGGGCAGTTCTTACTTTAGCACATCTGCCGACCCCTTGTCAAGTTTTGCTCG
>SL_5KL_010_SEDDRAFT_10001316_pt1 | contig 15096 bp, 12 predicted proteins | sample SodLakKL_010_SED_FD_9118 | JGI IMG/M metagenome (IMG submission 9118)
CCCATCCATTGGACAAGAGGCAGTCCCTTGAAATCAGCATCAGAAGTGTAAATTGTGGCTTCATGCATCTTTGCGGTGGCATAAACCACTGCATCGGCCATGGAAAGACCATGGAAAAGCGAAATGTCTGCCGCTTTGATTGCCAGGTTGTCGTCCACGGGGATAATGTTTGATCGCTCCATGTAGCTGATGGCCAGGATCGCCGTTTCCTCGCCGACTTCACGTTTAAGGACCTTATATACTTCATAGAGCACAACAACAGGGAGGAGGATTACATCTACTTCTGCAAGGCATTGCTCATACTTCTGGGCTTGTTTGCCGTCGGCAAACCATTCCAGCCAGCCGCAGGAGTCAACTATATGCATCAGTACCGATCCCTTTTGTCCCTGTAATCGGAGACATTTGCACCCCGGGCAATGCCTCGAAGAAACTCCAGCTTGACCTGGGGAATAAGGATGATCTTGCCGTCTTTTTCCAGAACCGTCAGTTTCTGCTGAGGCTGCAGCTTAAGACGCTCCCTTATAGCCCTTGGAAGGACAACCTGGTATTTGCTCGAGATTGTGATCTCCACGGTATTTTCCCTTTCTGCTGTCGATCAATATCGATAGTTAATTTGTAAAATCTCCAGCCGCTCGTGTCAATATAGACCTTGCTGATAAACCTTCGGTCTATCTTTGCCCTTTGTGCGGAAAGATGGGTCTGGCCCCCGCTAAACATTTCCCATAAGCTTAGTTTCTGATCCCTGAAAACCGCGGGTGCCCCAGGCTGGAGCACTTTTAAGCTTCTCACGTGTTTGATCCCGGCCCGGTCTGGTGGAGCGCTTCCATCTCTTTTCCTTCCGGGCCTTGAACAGGAAGGGCAATGGTACAGACGGTTCCTTCACCCAATTTGCTTTTTATGCAAATTTCACCTTCATGATCATCTATAATCTTGCGGGAAATGGCCAGCCCAAGCCCTGTACCTTTGGGTTTGGAGGTAACAAAGGGGTTGAAAATATCTTTCAGCTCCTGCGGGGCAATTCCTTTTCCTGTGTCACTTATGCAGATTTCAATGCAATCATCTTTAAGCCGTGTTTCGATAGACAGCTTCCCCCCTTGCGGCATGGCTTCCACCGAATTTTTGACGATATTTATGAGTACCTGCTTAATCTGTTTTGGATCTAGTAAGGTCTCCGGAATATGGGGATCAATGGATTTGTCAAATACTATATGATGGACTTCAAATTCATGCTCAAAAAGGGTGGAGACTTCCTCCACCACACTATTGATGCCGGCCATTTTCTTTTTTGGCTTGGACAGTTTGGTAAAATCGCTTATATCTAACAGAAACCCCTCTAATCTTTTGACTTCATTTATGATGATTTCCAATTTTGCCCTGTTTTTGTCATCTGGGTCAATGCCGCGAAGAACCTGTTGGGCAAAGCCACTGATTACCATCAAAGGGTTCTTGATTTCATGAGAGATGTAGGCAACCCCCTGTCCTATGGTAGCCAACTTTTCCGATTCCAGAACCTTTTTTTCCAGTCTCCTCCTTTCGGTCAAATCCTGAAAAAACATCACGGTCCCCAGGACTTTTTCATGTTCATATATGATACTGGCCGAAAGCCACACTGGAACTTCGTCGCCGGCACTGTTTAAAATGGTGGTCTCGTAGTTTGCCAGCTTGCCGGCCCCCCCATATCCATCGCCATACAGGACTTCCCTGACCTTCTTGAACTGGCCGGGCGGATAGAGATCCGCCGCACCCATCTTCCCGGCAACTTCATCGAATTTATACCCTAAGATCTTTTCCGCGCCTTCATTGAAGATCACAATGTTGTCCTGCTCATCCATGGCAACAATCCCGTCAATGGAGCCCTCAATGAGATTTTTCTGGAAATCATAGACTCTCCTCAATTCATCCCTGGAGATTTTTAAATTCCTGGTCATGTAGGAAAAGGCATCCGCAAGCTGAACTATCTCATCACCTCCATGTGTCTTATATACTCTGCATTTGTGACACTCTTCAAGTTTTTCAGGAAATTTTCCCATAGGAGACCCAGTGCAAAGGGTCCCTTCAGTAAACCAGCACATTGCATCGGTTTTACTATAGGCCGGGCAATCGGTCTTGTCGCATTTCAGAATCTCCCAACACCTGACCTTCTGGCCAAAATCAAAGGTTATATCCAGGTTTCCACGGCTGATCTCATCCGCCAAACGGGTGAGTTGCGTGACAGGGCGGGTGATATACCTGGACAACCGGTAGCTGATAAAAAATCCCACCACAATGACCCCGGATATGGCCCCCAGAAGAATGACGGCTAATTTGCCTATAAGCCGGTCAATAACTGCTTTATTGACCCCCACACGAACCGTTCCAATCTTGTATATGCCTTCTTTTACAGGCACTGCAATATCGTAGATATGTCCTTCAGGGATCTCAATGGGTTTGATGCTTCGTTCCTGGTCCGGCGAAACTATATTGGCTTCCACGATCCCCTGGGGAAATTCGCCAATGAAGGTATGGGCCAGCACCTCATGGTTGATATCAAGGACAAGTATATACGATACAATGGGCCTTCTCTCTTCAAGCTGCTTTTCATCGAAGATCAGACCGGTAAGCGCAGGCTTGTCTCCAACCAGGATATAGCCTGTGCTTAGACTGGCTATACTTTGAGCAATGGCCACCCCTCTTCTTTTAAGCTCCGAGGTCAGACTGGGAAGCAGTACCCACTGGACAACAATAACCACGGCTATTGCCAGAAGGACCACGATCAGTGTGGTGCTGAATAATACCTTGTTATTAAAACTCAGCTTTCGAAGGGTGTCCATTTTTCCGGCAACTATTTCTTAAAATTCTTCCAATCTGTAAACATGGTTACTTTACCGTCTTCAATCCTGGTAAAGTACACCTGATCCAACCCCTGGCGGTCATTGGGACCAAATGATACTTTGGCGCCGACACCCACAAAGTAAATATCCATGGTTTCTATGGCATTGACCAGGTCTTCCCTGGTGATTTCTCTTCCGGCCCGCCTCAGGCCCTCCATCAGGATTTTGGCATTAATGAATCCCTCAAATCCTGCAAAGGTCGGGGTGCGTTGCGGATAATATTTAGCCAGCAATCGGGTATATTCCTCTGCAGCCGGAAGAAGAACCCTCTCCTCGGGAGGTGGAACCACCTGGGTGATTATAACCCCGTCCCCTTCCCTGCCCAGCTTCCTGGCCAACTCCTCGGACCCCACAAAGGAGACATTGTGAAAGATGGGGTTGAAGTCTTTTGCCCTGGCCAGCTTTATGAACCTGGCGCAGGGGCCGTAGGTGCCGATCATAATCACCGCCTGGGCTCCAGAGGCCATGATCTGGTCCAGTCCATCCTCCACATCCAGGGTCCCGCGGATATAACTGCCGGTGGCAACGGGGGTGAGGCCGTATTTTTGCAGAGCAATCTCGGTTCCTCTAAGGCCGTCGAATCCATAGTCATCATCCTGGTAAAAGACAGCTATATTCCTTATATCCAGATCTTCCACAAGATGCTTAACCATCGCACCCGTTTCCTGATAATAGGAGGCCCGGACATTGATGATATAGCGCATAAAGGGCTCTCTTAAGGCATTTGCCCCGGTGAACAGACCGAGAAGGGGGATTTTGGCCTCCTGGACAATGGGGATGATCTTGACCGATGTAGGGGTGCCTAAATAATTGAAAAGGGCGAATACCTTGTCCTCGTTTATAAGTTTATTTGTATTGGCCACACACCTCGGAGGATCATATCCATCATCATATGCGATCAGCCTTATCTCCCTGCCATGGATGCCGCCCTGTTCGTTGATAAAATTTATATAAGAGAGCGCCCCGTGGTGGGTCTCTGTTCCCAGGTACCCGGCGTGACCTTCCAAGGCCAGGGAAGAGCCTATAAGGATTTCGTTGTCTGTAACCCCTGGAACTTCCCGGGCTCTCCTTATCCTTTCCCAGTCAACAACCAAGTCAAATCGGCCGTTCTTTATCCGGGTAAAATATACTCTCTCCAATCCCTGGCGATCATCAGGACTAAATGTGAGGGTATTGGCAATGCCCAGAGAATACTCCTGTATGGAATCAATGGCGTCAATGAATTTCTCCCGGTTTAAATCCCTGCCTGCCCTTTTCAGGCCTTCCACCAGCACTCTGGCGTTGATATAGCCCTCAAGCCCCACAAAGCTGAGTTCATCTTCAGGAAAGTATTTTTTAAGTAAACTGCTGTATTCCTCTGCACCCCAGAGCAGGGTTCTTATTTCCGGTGCCTCAGGTGGTGGAACAACCTGGGTGACAAAGACCCCCTCTCCTTTCCTGCCCAGTTTCCTGGCCAGCTCATCGGAACCTACAAAGGAGACATTGTGGAAGATGGGGTTGAAATCTTTTGACCTGGCCAGTTTTATGAACCTGGCGCAGGGGTCGTAGGTGCCGATCATAATCACCGCCTGGGCTCCGGAGGCCATGATCTTGTCCAGTCCATCCTCCACATCCAGGGTCCCGCGGATATAGCTTCCTGTGGCCACCGGGGTCAGACCGAATCTTTTCAGGGCAATCTCGGTCCCTCTAAGGCCGTCGAATCCATAGTCATCATACTGGTAAAAGACCGCTATCTCTTTTATATCCAGATCTTCCACAAGATGCTTAACCATCGCACCTGTTTCCTGATAATAGGAGGCCCGGACATTGATGATGTAGCGCTTAAACGGGTCTCTTAAGGCGTTTGCCCCGGTGATCAGACCGAGAAGGGGGATTCTGGCCTCCTGGACAATGGGGATGATCTTGACCGATGTAGGGGTGCCGACATAATTGAAAAGGGCGAAGACCTTGTCCTCATTGATAAGTTTTTGGGTATTGAACACGCACCTTGGAGGATCATATCCATCATCATATGCGATCAGCCTTATCTCCCTGCCATGGATCCCGCCCTGTTCATTGATAAAATTTATATAAGAGAGGGCCCCGCGGAGGCTCTGGGTACCCAGGTATCCAGCGTGACCCTCCAGGGCCAGGGAAGAGCCTATAAGGATTTCGTTGTCAGTAACACCTGAAACAGGCTCAACCACAGGTTTAGGNGCTCTGTCACAAGAAGAGATGAAAAAGAGCAGAAACAATAGAATGCCAAATGTTCTTATCCAGTGCTTCATCATTTTCTCCTTAGATTTTCAGATGCACTTGCAAAAAGTCGGGTAATGATTAATTCAGGAATCAATAATCTACATAACTATTTGTTTTTAATGATCTCTGACCTCTGACGTCTGACGTCTGTGACTGAAAAAATGACTTTTTGCAGTCACATCTTTTCATGGAGCATGAAAAATGTCGGTGCACCAGGCATTTCAATACTCCCCTGACATTCTAAATGACATATTACCCTCGAAAACACAAGGCTCATTACAACAAGTTGATGCCAGGACATCATAGGCAGCTGTTCTGACAGCCCCCAAAAAGGGGTTCAGGGGCATCTGAAGCCCCCTGACATGTATGGTCAGGAAGACTGGAACAGTTAAAAATAAAGAGCTTTATCCAGAATGCCATAATAAATCCACAGCAAACGTCGAAGAGCCAAAATTCTTCATGGCCTTGCCCGACCCATGACCCAAGAGAATTTCCTGGATTTTCCTGTAAGCTTGATAGTCCAGGACAACGCTTTTATTGTCGCCATGCTGGTCTGTGATATAGCCTGCATAGAAATGATTATGTTGCAATGGCATTTGGTGGATTTTTCATATTGCACGAAGATAGTGAGGTGTGCTAAAAAAATCTGAATTTGTGACTTCAAATATTGACCTTGAGAGCTCAAATTTCCTGCTTCTTCGTTCCTGGTAGAATAATAAAAATCATAAGTTTGAATAGAATAACTTTTAACTGTTCAGTGTATACGTTGTTCTGCAAAAACCCGGTCTCTGAATGGAATTCATTCACTCAAAAATTTAACCCATATAGGAGGCTCCTTATGAAAAAATTACTTCTAACTATTACTGCTGTCGCCCTCATCTCAATTGGCATACCAGCCTCGGCAACAGCCTCGGTGAAAATTGTTGATCAGGCCATCTGCGAAACCGAGGTGCTGGATGCCCAACAAAACTGGTGCAAAGCATTGATTGATATCAGCACAACTTATGCAAAGAACGGCCATTCCGAAGCAAAAGCCTTGGCTGAACAGATAATTGACCAGGCTTACGGCTACCAAATGGGTACAGTACTGTTCAAGCCAACTTTAACCACAGAACCGCAGACGTTTCGCACGACATCCCGCGGTGCTCTATCGTATTTCGTTGGCGGAGATCAAAAGTTTCCCGATGACAGTGGCTTTGCGCTGAAAGGCTGGACAAAATGTGAACCCGAAAACGCAGCTATATTTATCGCCGGCAATACTGCCAGTACAATGGGCAAGGTTCACTTTACCGACGTGGACGGTAATGTCACAACGGTGGACAAGACTTGGGTGTTTTTTAAGGACGATTCTGGACAGATACGCATAATGGTGCACCATTCATCATTGGAGTACGACGGCCAGTAAGTTTGGTTTGTCCGGTTGAAGCTTACTTGTTTTCTGCCGAAAAGAAGGGCCCGGCTGCAAAAATACTGCAGGGCGCAGATCAGCGGCTGACGCAACCTGTGATAACTTGTGGAATATTATTGGTATATCAAGGCCCTTTTGGACCAAAAAAGGGGTCAGACCAACAGCCTGACCCCTTGAAATATATGGTCGGGAAGACTGGATTTGAACCAGCGGCCCCCTGCTCCCAAGGCAGGTGCGCTACCAGGCTGCGCCACTTCCCGTTATTAAAATTATCGTTTCAAATCAACCAAAAGTCAATGTGTCAGGAGAACAGGTTTCCCAGAAAACCCGGGCGAATTATTCCAGATCCTGCACATCCTCATGGCTCACCTTGAAAACCACTTTCAGATCGATTTTGCCATACTCATGCACCACCAGGTTGCGAAACCCTGCAGCCCTGACCATCCGTTCTGTAAGATCCTGATGGATATAACCCTGTTCTTCAAGCAGGTAAAAGATCTCATTGGTGCTGCCTGGTAAGCCCAGGTTTCTTTCGCTGACAACGTGCGCCGCCATGTCAATGCAGTTCTGAATCGCCATTTGAAGATTAAACAGAATACTTTCCTGCCTGTCCAGATCCTGAAGAAATTCGTGCTCCTGAACACTTCTCTTTATTTTAACCCGGTCTGCATGCTTCTGCACAGCCGCTGTTTTTGACAACAAAATATTTTTATCCACCATCAGGTTTGCTCATCCTTGCCTTCATGCTTTTCTGAAACATCCGCATATGAGGGGCGAACTCTGCATAAAGAACCAGACTTTTCATGCGGAACAGGGCCAGCTGTTCCTTATCGCTGACATATATAAGCATGCCTTTGTCAATAACCTGCGCTCGAAGCAGATAAGAGGCCTGGTTAAGAAAAACAAGGTGAACATCGTGCCGCAGGGCCCGGCAAAGGGGTGGAAGCAGCCGTTCCAGCTGCATTTTACGGTCGATTTCACCTGATGCTTCATCCAGCAAAACAGCGATATCCATATCGCTGCCGGGACGCAGACGGCCGGCCGCAGCAGAGCCAAAAAGATAGGCTGCAACAACCTGTCTGTTCTCGGTGAGGACAGGTCTTACCCTGCCGGCAATATCTGCAGGAGCTGGTCTCATAATATTTACCGGCACCACAGCGACATATCAGGTGATTGCCTTATCTTAATCGCCGTATGGGTTTCTTTGATCATGAATACGACAAAGACAATCCCAGGAAGAACCGGTTTTCCTGAAGCATGAAGCTGTGGGTGTTATTCTTAGGCTTCCCGGATAAAGCAATAAAAAATTTGTCGCACAACCAGGCACAATAATCAACCTGCAGCCATCAGCTCAGCTCACCCGCCAGCATCCTGATCATCTGCTCATGCAGCACCCCGTTGCTGCCCAGGATATCCGCCTGGCCGGGCAAGTAATCCCGGCCGTCCATGGTGCTCACCCTGCCCCCGGCCTCCCGGATGAGACAGGCCCCGGCTGCAGTATCCCAGGGCTTGAGTCCTATCTCGAAAAAGGCGTCGAACCGGCCGGCAGCTGTATATGCCAGGTCTGTTGCCGCCGAGCCGCAGCGGCGCACCCCCCGGGTATTCATCAGAGCTCGGCGCATGTAGCCCAGGACCTGGTCCACATCAGTCCGCACGGTATAGGGAAACCCAGTGGCCACCAGGGTCTGTTCCAGGTCATCCGTTCCGGTTACGCTTATGCGCTCCCCGTTGAGAAATGCGCCCTGACCCTGTGCGGCATGGTACATCTCTCCCAGAACAGGCAGATATATTATGCCCATTTTAACCTGCCAGGCCCGCCAAAAGCCCACGGACACGGCCACGAAAGGAATTCTGTGGGCAAAATTGGTGGTGCCGTCCAGGGGATCGATGATCCAGGCAGGGCCATCTCCAAGAGCAGTCTTATCCGCTGACTCCTCAGCCAGGAAATCAGCTTCGGGGAAAAGCATGCCCAGGGACTGTTGGAGTTCTTTCTCCACGGCCAGGTCCGTGTCAGTCACCAGGTCGATGCGCCCCTTGTGTCTTATATTCCGGGGCTTATCCCAGGCCTCGAGAATCAGCCTGCCTGCGCTGCGCACCGCCTGCACCGCCTTCTGCAAAAATTGCGGATCAGGTTTCATATCTCCTCCGCTGTCTGCTGCTCCCTGGCTGCCAGGAACTCTATATCCGGCCATTCCTCCCGGGTACGCTCCAGCCTCCACCTGGTGGCGAAAAGCATGGCTGGATGGCCTTCCACGTCCTGCACCAGGGAATCCAAGTATCTTTTTCTGAAGTTTTCCAGGGCCTTTTTGTCCCGGGCCCTTATCCAGCGCACCGCAGAAAAATCCAGGGGCTCGTAGGCCGCCTCGACCCCGTATTCAGACCTGAGCCTGGCCGCGGTTACGTCGAACTGCAGGGGGCCTATGGCGCCCAGGACATAATCATTGCCCCCCACAGGCCTGAACAGCTGAATGGCCCCCTCTTCAGTGAGCTGCACCAGTCCTTTTTCCAGCTGCTTGGACTTGAGGGGATTCTTCAATAACACCCGCTGAAAGTATTCCGGCGCAAAATTGGGTATGCCCAGAAACTGCAGGCTTTCCCTGCTGCTCAGGGTATCGCCGATTTTCAGGGTGCCGTGATTATGTATCCCGATGATGTCACCGGGCCAGGCCTCTTCCACCCCGGCCCGGTCCTGGGCCATGAAGATGATGGCCCTGGAGATGAGAAAATCTTTATCTGTCCGGTTGTGGCGCACTTTCATGCCTTTTTCAAATCTGCCCGAACATATGCGCATGAATGCTATGCGGTCCCTGTGAGCCGGGTCCATATTGGCCTGGATCTTGAAAACAACACCGGAAAAATCTGATTCCTCCGGAGATACCCGCCTGGATCTGGCCGGCCTGGGCCGTGGAGGCGGAGCCATGTAGACGAAATTGTCCAGGAGTTCGCGCACTCCGAAATTGTTCACTGCGCTGCCGAAAAATACCGGAGTCTGCCTTCCTTCCAGGTAGGCCTGCCGGTCAAAGGGATAGCCCGCTCCCCGGATAAGCTCAAGATCCTGGCGCAAACCGTCTGCTTCTGAGCCGCCTATAAGGTCGTCCAGCTCCGACCCTTGAATGTCCTTAATAAGCGCTCTTTCCCGGGGACGCCTCCCCTTGTGGTCCGGAGGAGTGAAAAAGCGGATCTCGTCGTGAACCAGATCGTACACCCCCTGGAAAAGCCTGCCCATGCCTATGGGCCAGGTCATGGGAGCGGCCTGGATGCCCAGGGTGTGCTCGATCTCGTCCAGCAGCTCAAAGGGATCCCGGCCTTCCCGGTCCAGCTTGTTGACGAAGGTCATGATGGGGGAGGAACGCATACGGCAGACTTCCATGAGCTTTTTAGTCTGCTCCTCCACGCCTTTGACCGAGTCAATGACCATAAGCGCGGAATCCACTGCCGTAAGCACCCGGTAGGTGTCCTCGGAAAAATCCTGGTGTCCTGGAGTGTCCAGGAGGTTGATCTCAAAGTCCCGGTACAGAAATTTCATAACCGAGGAGGTCACTGAGATCCCGCGCTGCTGCTCCACTTCCATCCAGTCGGAGCGCGCATGCCGCTCGGCCTTTTTGGCCTTGATGCTCCCGGCCATCTGAATGGCTCCGCCAAAGAGCAGAAGCTTCTCAGTCAGGGTGGTCTTGCCCGCGTCGGGGTGGCTTATGATTCCAAAGGTCCGTCTTTTCAGGACCTCCTGTTTGATCCGGGATTGAAAAAATTCTGGTTTCATTGTGCTCATGCCTGTCGGTCTATGATAACCTTACCGAAAAAGTTATCGCATTCTTTTAAAAACTTTACAATGTAAGCTTTATGTTTTTAAGGGTCAAGAAGGATGTTTTCAGAAGAAAACTGGTTTGACTGTTACTGACCGGGTTCCCATTGAACAGACTTTTGCCGGTATAAGAAATGGCAAAGGACAGAGCTGTTGCAGCATAGAAACAACAGCTTTGGCTGCCGGGTGCAAACTGCGCCGTATTAACCTGCAGGACACAATACACCTGTTTGTCAGGCCTTTTAACTGTTTGATTCCAGTGGTACACTTCATGCATTATAATCAGGTGTTTTCAAAAATAATTGTTGAGCATCCCGTCATGTAATAAAAAAAAAAGACTGGAGAACAGACCCGGGTTCAGTTATAAATATAAAACTCGGTTAGCTTCCCGGAATCATGGTCCAGGAACCATGTCTCCGGCTTTGACGCGAGGCTGCAAAATAACCCCCGGGCATATAAAACCAGCAGAGGTATCCTGCAGGAGAAACACGGTTTGAACAGACAATTTCTTGAATCAAATCAATTTTGTATCCTGGACAGGGCTTTAAAGGACTACAACGTTGGAATAGTCGGGACTTCTCATGGGTTAGCTTCCATCCTGGAATTAACCGAGATCCCGGATCTGGAGGAATTTTTTCCCAGGCTGAATCTGGTGGCACTGGCGCAGCCCGGCCCTGACGACAGGCTGCTGCAAAAAGCCGGGGCTAAGGGGATGAGGATTTACAGCTCATACCAGGACATGCTGAAAGCCCATCCCGAGATCAACCTGGTCATTGAGATCACCGGCAAGCAGTACATGATCCGGGAACTTCGCAGTGTTCTGCCTGCACATGTATCCCTACTGGATTACGGTGCGGCTATCTTTATGTGCGGCCTGCTGGCAATGTCCCAGGTCAGAACCAGATGCAGGCTGAATCTGACCTGGCAAAGAGACCTGGTACTGGCCGTCATTGATCATCTGCAGGATGACATGCTCCTTCTGGACACAAAAGGGGTGGTCCTGGATATGAATATGCATGTCAGCAATAGACTGGGAAAGGAAAAAAGTGAACTCATAGGCCGGCACTGCATGGAAATATTTGCATGTCCCAGGGATGCCTTCTACCACGGCTTCTCCAATGGGAAAGGCTACGCCGATGCAGTGTGTCCCTTCCATAAGACCGTTGAAATTCAAAAGCCTGCGGAAGCGGTGCAAACCTGGGTGGATGACCTGGGGCGGGCAAGGTATTTCCGCATCTATACCTACCCGGTGTTCGACCAGTCCGGAACCTTGAAATGGGTGGTGGAGATGAGACGGGACATCACCATTCGCACCGAAATGGAAAAGCGTCTGCTGCAATCGGAAAAGCTGGCCACAATAGGTGAACTGTCCACCTACATCGCCCACGAGATCCGCAACCCGCTCTTTGTCATCAGCGGTTTCGCCAACGTTTTGCTGCGCAACCCTGAACACGACGAGACAATCCGGGAAAAACTGCTCGGAATCCAGAGCGAGTCCAGGCGCCTTGACAGGATTTTAAAGAGATTCATAAATTATGCCCGCCCTCCGAAGCCGGTATATAAGGAAATAGATGTCAACATGCTGGTTCAGGACGTAGCGGATCTTTTTGGTTCGACGTGTGCGGAGCAGAATGTAAAAGTTGAAATGGACCTGCCAGCAAACCTGGCCAAAGCCGAAGGCGATCCTGAACTGCTGAAACAATGCCTCATCAACCTGACCAAAAACTCCATTGAGTCCATGCCTGAGGGAGGCACCCTGAGCTTGAGCACTTTCATGGACGAACATTATGTCGGCGCCCGAGTGAGTGATACCGGAAAGGGCATTTCCAGGGAAGCATGGAACAGGGCTTTCAATCCTTTATGTGCCACAGGGGAGGGAACCAGTGCTGAACTCGGCCTGGCCATGACCAAGAAGCTTTTGGAGGATATGCAGGGCAGGATGGAGCTTTCAAGCCACAAGGGCAAGGGCAGCACCATAACCATCCGTATTCCGCTGCTGTCGGCCATGCCCGAAACTGAAAAGGCATGATCACACTCAAAACTCTGAGGCCGCACCCTTGATTCGCAAATACTTTCAGCTTTATGCCAATCTCTGTGTATATTGATGCGCCTGCAAAAAATCCTTTTTGCAGGTGTGTCTATATCGCCTGAGTCTCGTTGCATTAACGCAACGAATCATGCACTTTCTGTTACATGATCGCAACGGCAAAAACTGTATTCATCCAGCGCATCTTACTCGCCTGTTCCCTCAGATGCACCTGCAAAAAGTCGAAAAGTGAATAATTCAGAAATCAATAATCTACATAACTATTTGTTTTTACTGATATCTGACGTCTGATCTCTGACGTCTGTGACTGCAAAAATGACTTTTTGCAGTCACATCCCCTCAGGCTCCTTCCCGGCCGAAGACTTTTTCTTTGCCTTGGGAGGCGTACCCTGCATGGAGATCATCTCGCGTTCGGTGGCAACCGGGCGCCATGTTTTCTTGTGATGCAGGCACCGGGTGGGACAGACCCCCATACAGATCCCGCAGTAAACGCATGCGAAGGGGTCGCAGGTCCAGAGTCCCTTTTTCTTGTCCACGCTGATGCACTGGGATGGACACTTGCGTTCGCAGATGGAGCAGAAGATGCAGTCATTGATATCGATATAAAGTTCTCCCCGGGCCAGCTCAAAGGGCTCCCGCACCACATGGGGATAGGGCCGGGTGGATTTGCGGGTGAACAGGTTCTTGATGACGGTAGCTGTCATTGGGGTAATCTTGAACATTGACTGTCTCCTAGCGTTCCGTACAGCTGATGCACGGGTCTATGGATAGAACAATAACCGGAACATCAGCCAGCTCTATGCCCGGGAGCATGGCCGCCAGAGGCGGTATATTGGCAAAAGTGGGCGTGCGGATGCGCAGCCGTTCCAGATTTTTTGTACCGTTGGCCTTGAAATAGTAAAACAGCTCTCCCCGCGGCTGTTCCACCCTGCTTACCGCTTCGCCCTCGGGGCTGCCTTTGAATTTTGTTTTGATTTCACCTTTGGGCAGACCCTTTAGAGCCTGGCGGACCAGGCTGATGGACTGGAGCGTCTCCAGAAATCTAACCTTGTTGCGGGCGAAGGAATCCCCGTCCTGTTCCACCACCGGCTGGAATTCAAGGTGCTTGAGAGCTGAGTAACCCAGCTGCCTGCAGTCCTGAGCGACTCCGCTTCCGCGCAGAGTAGGCCCCACAGCGCCAAGCTCGTATGCTTTTTCTCTGGTCAGAATCCCCTTGCCCACGGTCCTGGACCTGATGGTATAATCATCAAGGATTGTGGACTGCAGGTCTTTGAGTTCCTGTTCAACCATGTTCAGCTGGGAGGTTATCCATCTCACCTGTTCGGCAGACAGGTCCCTGCGTACACCTCCCAGAACGTTTACCGAGATAATTACCCTGTTCCCGGCAGTGGCCTCATTGATGTCCATTACCCGTTCACGGATTTTCCAGAGCTGGTAAAACAGGGCTTCGAATCCGAAAGAATCTGCAAAAAGACCGAGCCACAAAAGGTGCGAATGTATCCTGTGCAGTTCAGACCAGACCACACGGAGATATTCAGCCCTGGGGGGCGGCTCGACGTTCATCATCTTTTCCAGTCCCAGGCAGAAACACTGGGCATGGATTTTGGAGCAGATTCCGCATACCCGCTCCACAACCTGGATCATCTGGTTGATGTCCCTGATTTCGCAAAGCTTTTCCAGCCCGCGGTGAACATACCCCAGGGCCGGTAAAGCCTCCACAACTATCTCATCTTCCAGGGTCAGGGACAAATGGATGGGCTCCGGCAGGACCGGATGCTGCGGTCCGAATGGAATTATGGTTTTGGACATGATATCTCCGTAGTCAGTTGTCAGGAATCAATTATCAGCACCTGGCGTATCAGTGAGCAGTGACCGGTTGCCGCGGACGTTTTTTTGCTCTTGGCCCGCCTGTGCTCTTTGCAGCTCCTCAACACACCGGCTTGATCATTTACTGTTGCGGGTAACGTTGTACCTGCAAAAGGGTGTCCTGGCGACTTCTTCCTCCAGATAAAGCCGGTTCTGGAAATCCAGAACCAGTCCATCAAAGCAGATGCCGAACTGGTCCTGGATTTCGTTTTCCACCAGAAAAGCGGCAAAAAGAATGTCAGAAACGGATGGGGCAGATTCAGCCTTGGGCTGCCTGATCCTCAGGTGCACCATCTCCAGGCCGCGGTCAAAGGTGTAGATCAGGTCTACACTCTCCTGGTCCAGGTCAACGCAGGTGATGGTGACGAACCTGTAACCCTGATCCTTGAGCAGCAGGATTTCACCCTTTAATGACCCGGCCTGGATCTGTCTGGTCTCAAGAACAGCTTTGGGTTGCTCTACGGGTTTATCTGCTGAATTTTCACTGTATGTCTTTTCATCCATGTCATACTCCTTCAGGACCTGCCTGAAACAGTTCAAGAGCTCTGACCACGCCGTCGATTATTGCTTCGGGTTTAGCCGGACATCCTGGGACATACACGTTTACGGGTATGACCTTATCCACCCCCCCAACCACGTTGAAAGCCTCACGGAACACTCCTCCGGACAGGCCGCAGGCCCCGATGGCAATAACTGCCTTGGGCGACGGCATCTGATCGTACAGGTTCCTTAAAACCTTTTTGTTACGGTGGTTTACAGTACCTGTTACCAGCAGCACATCAGCATGCTTCGGGTTTCCCATATTGATGATCCCGAAGCGTTCCACGTCGTACACTGGAGTGAGTACAGCCAGGGTTTCAATATC
>SL_5KL_010_SEDDRAFT_10001317_pt1 | contig 15095 bp, 10 predicted proteins | sample SodLakKL_010_SED_FD_9118 | JGI IMG/M metagenome (IMG submission 9118)
GTGTTCACTGCTTATGATGAGCAGCATCTACGATTGGACGCCGGGGAGCTTGTCCCATTGTTCGAGGTGGTAGGACGAGCTGGTGGGATGATCACCGTTCACGCTGAGGAACCCTCGATCGTCAATCGCTGTACAGGTCAGTTCGTCGCTCAGGAGGATGTCCGGCCCGGCAATCATCCCGCTGCGCGTCCCGCGATAGCGGAGTCCGCGATGGTGGCGCTGGTGATCGAGATCGCCGGAGCGACCAGCTGCCCGGTCTATTTCCATCATGTTTCGACCGCCAGAGCGGTAAGCCTGATCAGTGCCGCCAAGGCTGCTGGACAACCTGTGTACGCCGAGACTTGTCCGCACTATCTCCTTTTGGATGCGGGGTTGTACGAGCAGGAAAACGCGGTTGACTACGCGGTGTCCCCGCCGCTCAGGCAGCGTGTGGATCAAGAGCGCCTCTGGGAAGGGATTCGCGATGGGGTCATCGACACCGTTGGCACCGACCATTGCCCGTTTCACCGAAAGCAAAAGAGGAAGGCTGCAGAGGATTTCACACGCGTGCCCAATGGCTTATCGGGTGTGGAGATGCGCCTTCGCTTGCTTTACAGCGCGGGTGTGTGCGAGGGACGGATCAGCACAAAACGTTGGCTCGACGCATGCTGCAAGAACCCTGCCTACCTCTTTGGGCTTTCCCCGAGCAAGGGGGAGATTTCCCCTGGAGCAGATGCCGATCTGGTGGTGTTCGATCCGGAGCCCTGCGTGCGTGTGGAGAGGGAACGGCAGCATTCAGCTTGTGATTGGGATCCCTACGAGGGTCTGGAGGTGCGTGGAGAAGTGACAGGTACTGTTCGGGGCGGCGAAATCGTCTGGTGGGAGGGGGCATTCCGGTCCGCTGTCCCTGGACGATACAGGCCGCGTGGCCCTTCCGGCGGATCGGGAGCACAGCGTTCCTATGGAGTGAACGGTTGAACTACAGACGCGTTGTGGTTGAAGACACCAGTTGTGAGGCGACCGAGCTCTTTATGGTTCGGGTGGTGCTAACCGGTGCTGATGTACAGACGGTTGAAGACGAAGCCCGCTACCTCAGCGGGTACAGCATCATCACAACCACCCCTCTTCAAGTGTGCATCGAGGGTTGGGTCGCTCCCGAGCACACGCCGGACGGTCGACCTGGGGCCCTGCTGCTGTTCAACGCTCCATGCCCATTGGGTATGGAGAGGTTCAGGAAGGCGGTGGCGGAACGACTGTATATCCTCCCGCACCTCCCTACGTGTGGTCTGTTTGATGGATGGCGGTGTGAGCCGGTTCTAGATTCGGTTGATCTGAGCAGGGCCATAGGTAGATGGGGCGATGGGTATGAGGTGCGCGAGAGGGTCTATCGGCGCGATGTAATGCGGTTGCCGATCATGAGCGGTGACATGCTGGTTGAGTGTTCCCTTAGAGTGGGAAAGGGATTGGACGCGGTGATCGAGGTATTTGGGCGGGACAACGCGGCGTGCCTGATCGGTGCCCGGACGGCCACCGCGCGGTTGGTGGGCGAAGCAACGGGTGTTGGTGTGTTCAACTACCCGTTGGGTGGAATCAGCGGTGCCAAAGTCGGGGGACGTGTCTACACGCACGAGGGGGTCAGCATCAACGAGCCGTACTGTCCCACCCTGCGTGGCAAAGCAACCGACTCGTGCATTCCCCCCGGTGCGAACGCCGTAATCGAGTACCCGATGACAGGCCTCACCGAGGAAGAACTGTACGCAGGGCTGAGCCTGGCCATACAAGGTTTTGGAGACACTCCAGGCATTGTGGGGATCACCGCTCCCCGATTTGGGGGCCAGTGGGGAGATCAGCACCTGTCGCTGAGGCGTGCACTTGAGTTGATCCAGGGGCCTCCCGCAGGAAGTGCAGCGTGAACCCTCTCTTGAACAGATCCGTCGTTGAGGTTGACCTGACGACGGGGAGCGTGTCCCGATGGGTTCCCGACCCCGAACTCCTTCGTCTTGTGTTGGGAGGGCGTGGGTTGGGTGCAGCGCTCATTGCCAGGTGGTTGCTCGAAAGCGGTGAGAATGGTTTTGAGGTGGCCCCGGTGATCCTTACGCCGGGGCTGCTGACCGGATCCCCGTGGCCAGCGGCAGCAAGGTACCACGTGACATTCCGTTCTCCGCTTACAGGCGTGTATGGGTACGCGAATGCAGGGGGATCCTTCGGGACGTTGCTGGCAGGATGCGGTGTGGCCGCGCTGGTTGTTCGAGGGGTGTCCGAAAAGCCTGTGTGTCTGGTTGTACACCCTGACTGTGTGGAGATCCGCTCGGCAGAAGCTCTCTGGGGGAGGACGACCGGTGAGACGGAGGATTGCCTCATCAGCGAGTTCCCGGGGGCGTCGGTCGTGAGCATCGGCCCGGCCGGCGAGAACAGGGTGTTGTACGCATCGCTTATGAACGACGGAGGACGTGCGGCGGGACGCTGTGGAGGCGGTGCTGTGTGGGGCGCCAAGCGCCTCAAGGCAGTGGTCGCCCTTCCTGCCGAGAACAACGACCTCTCGAAATCCTTTCTGGCTGTGGCCGTACAGGCTTCAAGGAAGGTGCGCTCCTGTCCTGTGAGTCAAGTGCTGAGCCGTTGGGGCACGCCGTTCTTGGTCTCGATCAAGAACGAGGTCGGCGACCTTCCGACCAAGAACCGCAGGATGGTGCAGTTTCCGTTTGCCGATCGCGTTGATGCGCACGCGTTGGAGCCGTATCGGATAGCACGCAAGGGTTGTCGTGGTTGTCCCATCGTCTGCGGCCGCGTGTCGGAGGTCTCGGGCGGGGCGTATGCAGGTCGCACTGCAGGGCCGGAATATGAGACCATTGATGCACTGGGCCCTCTCTGCTACTGCTCAGATCCTGAGGCGATCATCCATGCCAATCTGCTTTGCAATGAACTAGGCATGGACACCATTTCCACCGGCAATGTAATCGCCTTCGCGATGGAGTGCTCAGAGCATGGAATGCTTGATCGTGCGTGGAACCGTCTGGACTGGGGCGACGGAAGGGCGATAACGTCGTTGATAACAGAGATTGCCCATAGAAGAGGGCTGGGGGGCCTCCTGGCCAACGGAGTGCAACGAGCTGCTGAAGCGATAGGTTCGGAAGCGCGCTGTTTCGCGATGGAGGTTAAGGGGATGGAGGTGCCCTGCCAGGATCCTCGTGTAGCTAAGGGATTTGGCTTGGCCCACGCAACTTCCAACCGCGGAGCGGATCACCTGTATGCCCTTCCCACGATGGACACAGCGCACCTTGATCAGGCAGGAAGCGATTTGCTTCCTCATGCGATGCCGGAACTCCTGGATCCGGATGACGTGACCTATAAGCCGGATATGGTGAAGTTCAGCGAGGAGTACTGTGCGGTGTCGGACGCGCTTGGTATCTGCAAGTTCACAACCACCGAGTCATACGCTTTGTACCCGGAGGATGTAGCTCAGGGGTTGAACACACTGGGTGTGGGGTTAGATGCAGGCGCATTGCTCGAAATAGGAGAACGCCTGGTCAACCTCGAGCGGCTGATTAACACCCGCCTGGGCCTCTCCGGGTCGGACGACCGCTTGCCCGACAGGTTCACCGACGAGGCGGTTGTCCTCGAGTCGGGCGAGACCAAGTCTCTTCCCTTAGCTGTCTTTAGTGGAATGCTGGCACGGTATTACAGGCTTAGAGGGTGGACTCCCAACGGAATTCCTCGGAACGAAACGGCCCGTCGCTTGGGGGTGGACAAGGTGATCGTGCGATGAACGATGCCCGTGGCGCACTGCCCAGCACGTTGCTTCGGGTCGATCTCAATCGGGGCACAATTGTCGAGGATGAGATCCCGGCCGCGCTGGCGGTGCAAGCATTGGGAGGCAACGGCCTCGGTGTGCAGATGCTTTGGGATGAGGTCCCCCCATCGCTGGATCCGCTGGACTCCGACAGTTTGCTTGTGTTGGCGGCAGGAGCCTTGACCGGGACATCCTGGCCATGCGCGGCGAGGTTGGAGGCCATCGGAAAGTCCCCCCTCACAGGGATCTATGGAGATTCCAACTGTGGCGGTTTCTTCGGACCTGAACTTAGGTTTTCTGGGGTCGATGCGATCGCCGTGTCCGGGCGGGCGTCCGAGCCTGTGATGTTGTGGATTGAGGACGGCCGATCGTGGCTCGAGCCCGCCGCGCACCTTTGGGGGCTGGATACGGTGGAGACGGAGGCGTCTATCCGGGCGCAGAAGGGCGACCCGCATGTCAAAGTGGCTTGCGTTGGGCCGGCCGCCGAACAGGGTGTGTTGTTCGGATCGATCCAGTGTTCTCCAGGCAGAAGCCTCGCGCGCTCCGGGCTTGGGACGCTGATGGCCTCAAAGCGTCTGAAGGCGATCGCTGTGCGAGGAAAGCGGCGCATTGACGTGGCCGATCCAGATGGCTTTGCGCGCCTGTCGGCTGCCATGCATAAGAGGATCCGGGGAAACGCAGCGTTTCCTGCTGTCTCCAAATATGGGACACCCGGCATCGTTGAGCTGATGGACACGATAGGCAGATTCCCCACACACAACTTCCGAACTGGATCGTTCGAGGCTTCTGAGGCCATCAGCGGTGCCGCTTTGCGTGAGCGGTTCTGGGTCAAGGATACAGGGTGTTTCGCCTGCCCGGTTCGGTGCGACAAAGTGTACCGTGTAACGGGGGGGGACTTCGACGGAGTCACTACGTCGAGCTTCGAGTACGAGACGTTAACTGCGTTGGGGTCGGGGGTAGGTGTGGGCGACCTCGGGGCTGTGCTGGCTGCCAACGACCGATGCGATCGGTTGGGACTGGACACAATCAGCACAGGCCGGGTGATTTCCTTTGCCGTCGAGCTCTTCGAACTGGGGATCTTGCATTCCAACGATACGGGTGGCATGCAGCTTCGTTGGGGTGACAGCCACATGGTGCTTGCGCTGATCGAACAGATCGCCGGTCGGCGCGGACTCGGAGAACTCCTTGCGCTAGGGGTGCGGCGGGCTGCGGCGGAACTGGGCCCTGGGGCGGCGGACTTTGCGATGGAAGTAAAGGGGCTCGAGATCCCCGGGCAGGATGGACGCGCTCAGCAGTCCATGGGGCTTGCGCACATCACATCGAGTCGTGGGGCGGATCACCTCAAGGCGTTTCCCACACTGGACGAGGCGGGGGACGCTGAAGGGGTGCGTCGTCGCTATGGGGACGCTTACCTTCCTGAGATGGCTGACCCTCAGGCCACACTGCACAAGCCGCTTTTGGTCAAGGATGGAGAGGATTTTGGTGCTGTGGTGGATTCGGTTGGCGTCTGCAAGTCGGGGGGGACTTTCGTCATGGCTGAGCTCTACTGGGCCGAGATTGCCGCAGGCCTGACGCTTGCGTGTGGCGAGGAATACGATGAGGCCACACTACGGAGGCTGGGCGAACGGATCGTCAACCTGATGCGCGCATACAACGCCCTCCACGGAGTGGATCGGAGAGACGACCGGCTGCCCCGTAGGTTCCACGAAGAGCCCGCTTCCTCCGGAGGAGCACATGGACACGTTGCCCATGCGGAGGAAATGCTGAACGAGTACTACGACTTGAGGGGTTGGGATCGATCGCGCGGGTGGCCGACGTCGGAAACGCTGCGAAGGCTTGATCTTGCGGACGTTGCCGAACGACTTGAGGGGCTGGGGCATGGTTGACCAACTGGTGCTGGGTGGGGCTCTGCTGCCGTCAGCTTGTTCTTCGCTGCGGACTGGCTGGGGTGTTGCGATCCAGCGAGGTGTGGTGTGCGAGATCGGCCTCAATGAGCAGCTGGAATCGCGCTATCCTGAAGCGGCACGGCTTGATGCACGCGACCTTCTGATCCTCCCGGGGTTCGTGGACTCGCACGTTCACACCTATGGTGTGCTTGCCCACGGCATGCCAATGAGGGCTGCGCCAACGGGTTTCGAGGCGTTCCTCAAGGATGTGTGGTGGCCCCAGGTGGAGGACCGATTGGACCGGCAGATGGTTTTGGCCTCCTTCCGCCTGAGCTGCGCTCGGCTGATCTGTTCAGGTGTGACCAGCGTGTGTGACGTCTTGGAAGCCCCTCTGATTCCTGAAGGGATATTGGATGTCCCCGGAAGGGCGCTGGCCGACCTGGGGTTGCGTGGGGCGCTGTCGTTGGAGGTCTCGGAGAGGCACGGCCCTTCCCTTGCGCAACGTGCCCTCCGCGAGAACGTGCGCTTCGCACGGGTGTGCCGCGCAGAGCAACGTGTCCGGGCCATGGTCTCGTTGCATACATCGTTTACGTGTAGCCAACGCATCATAGCCGAGGCCAAGGAGCGAGCGGCCGAGCTTGGATGTGATGTCCACCTTCATCTCTCGGAGAGCGAGTTGGAACCTCGATTGTGCCTAGGGCGGTACGGCACCCGGCCGGTGCTTTGGTACGACAGGTTTGGCTTTTGGGATTCGTCGGTCTTGGCGTCCCAAGTGGTGGCGGTGAACGAAGCGGAGATCGCCCTTCTGTCCGAACGGGGTGTTCGCGTGGCGCATATGCCCCTGAGCAACTGCGAAGTGGGAGGTGGCATCGCGCCGGTTCCCAGAATGCTGGAGGCGGGTCTGCGGCCTGGCTTGGGGAGTGACGGCTACATTACGGACATGTTCCAGGTTATGCGTGGGGCGTTCCTCATCCACAAAGCTGCTGCAGAGGATCTAGGGGTCGTCCCTGCGTCCACCGTGCTGGCAATGGCTACCGGTTGGGGGGCAAGCGCGATCGGATTCCGAGGGTTGGGCGAGCTCGCTCCGGGCTGTCCGGCGGATCTCGTTGGGCTATCGATCGGTTTTGACACCCCGCTGACTGTAGACAACGCCCCCGAGCAGATTGTGTTGCGCGGTGGTACTGACAGCGTGGAGCTAGTGATGTCAGAGGGGCGCGTTGTGCTCTCGGGGGGGGAGTTGACCTGTGTCGACATCGAGCGACTCAGGCATCAGGTGCGGGAGCAGGCAGCCCGCTTGTGGCGAACGGGAACACATGGTTGATCTTACGACGACTTTGGTAGGCATTCCCCTAAAGCACCCTGTGGTACTGGCCTCGGGTCCGCTTTCACATGATGGCATGGCGATCCGCCGCGCGCATCTGGCGGGGGCGGCTGCCGTGGTCACCAAGACGATCAGCCGTTGCCCAGCCAGGAACCCCGTTCCTCATTTGAACATCGTCAGCCAAGGAGTGTTGAACAGTGAGCTTTGGTCCGATATCGGGCCCGACCGGTGGGCGCAGCGGGAGATTCCGCTTGCCAAGGAATCGGGAGCCGTTGTGGTCGCAAGCATCGGGCCGAGCGTCGAGGACGTTCGTCAGCTGGCACGACCGATCGCGCGGGCCGGCGCGGATGTGCTGGAATTGGTTAGCTACGACCCAGATGAACTGCCGCGCATGGTGTCTGAAGCCGGTGATCGCGCGGACCTACCGGTGCTGGCCAAGATGGGGGCCCTGTGGCCCGAACTGGGGAGGATCGCTTCAGAGTGTCGTTGGAAGGGGGCGCATGGGATCACCGCGGTCGATTCTCTTGGACCTGCCCTTCGCGTTGATGTCCTCCGGAGGATGCCGCTGCTCGGGGGGCCCTCGTGCTGGATCTCTGGCCCTGCCTTGCTCCCTATAGCGTTGAAGGCGGTTGCGGTGGTGTACGAGGAGACGGGCGGGCCGGTGATCGGCACGGGAGGGGTGTCCTCGGGTCGTGACGCCCTGGAAATGACGATGGTGGGTGCGGAAGCAGTAGGAGTGTGCAGTCTGCCCCTTACCCGAGGGATCGCTGCGCTCAGTCGGCTGGGCGACCAGCTCCGTGCTGAGTTGGAGATGGCTGGCTATGCGAGCTTCACATCGGCGATGGGCGCGGCGGTGCCTGGACTGAGACGCGAACAGCGCGCGCCGCAACCGACCCTCGAGTGGATGGGCGATCGTTGCACTGAATGCGGGCGTTGTGTGGAACTGTGTCCGTACACAGCCCGAACAGAGCCCGGAATCCACGACGCGGAGCGATGTCGTATGTGTGGACTGTGTGCGTCCGCATGTCCTACCGGCGCGCTAGTGCTCAAGGAGGGATGCCCGTGATCTTGCTTAAGAATGCTTCGTATGTCGTTCGGGATGGATGGCGTGTGGAGCGGGATACGGACGTGTTGGTTGAGGGGGAGCGCATTCGCTCCGTGGGCCGTACATGCGCTGACGAAACGGCTGCCATGGCTATCGACTGTCGGGGCAAGGCGGTCATCCCTGGTTTGGTCAACGCGCACACGCACCTCTACCAGTCGATGCTCAAGGGCGGACGTGACGACCTGTCGTTGGTTGACTGGTGTGAGCAGGTGACTTTTCCATTCGTGCGCAGCGTACTTGATCGTGCATGGCGCGCGGATGGAAGTGAGGAGATCGGGAGACTGTGGTCTCTGCTTGGCTCCGTGGAGTTGATCCGTAGCGGGGTGACGTGCGTTGTAGACATGGATATTAGCTTCCAGAGCGTGCTCCAAGCATGGTTGGACATAGGGATTCGTGGGGTTGCCGCTATGACCATGGTGGATTGCTGGGTCCCCCAAGAAATCATGCTGTCTAGAGAAGCGTCTTTCGAATCTACGTCGGAGTTGATTGACCGATGGCACGGTGTTCCGCGGCAATCACCCCGTATCAGTGTGGCTCTCGGGCCGGCGGCGCCCTTCACGTGTAGCCGGGAGATGCTCGCCTGGATCCGCGATCAGTCCGAGCAGCATGAACTCGTTGTCTCAACACATGTATCGGAGACAGCATGGGAAGTGGAGCAATCGATTAAGGCATACGGGCTGCCGCCCTTGGCATATCTGGGAGAACACGGCCTGCTCGACCGCCCTCTCATGGCCGTGCACGGGGTCCACCTTACCGAAGCGGAGATCGAACTCGCTGCCGGGCGACCGGTTGTGGTGGTCTACAACCCCAAGAGCAACATGAAGCTCGGTAGCGGCGTGGCACCTATTGTCGCTTTGCGCGCCGCCGGTGTTGAGCTGGCGGTGGGCACAGATGGCGCGGCGTCTAACGATCTTCTTGATATGTTCGAGGAAATGCGCGTTGGGGCGATGCTCCAGAAGGTAACTCACAGTGACCCTACGGTCATTGGAGCCAGAGATCTCTTTCGAATGGCTACCCAAGGGGGTGCAGAGGCTTGTCAACTGGATGCCGGGACCATAGACGAGGGCAAGCTGGCGGACATCGCTGTTGTGGACCTGTCTGGGGCACACATGTTCAGTTTGACCGATGAAATTGTGGCCTCGCTTGTCTACTGCGCGCAGAGTGCGGATGTGGACACCGTTATCGTGAATGGGAAACCAGTTCTTTGGAACCGAAAGTTGGTCTCCGTGGATGAACAGCTCGTCCTGCGTGAGGCCAGGAAAGCAGGTGAAGGCTATGTGTAACGAATTGCGGGGCGCGTTGGCGGAGATCGTAGGCGACGCGCATGTGTCCGATGCCCTAGTTGACAGGATCTGTTATACGCGAGACTGCGGCCCGGATCGGGCAGGAATTCCGGGTGCGGTTGTGCGTCCCGGAACAACTGATGAGGTGGCCGAGGTGCTACGACTGGCCAACCGCATGCATGTGCCTGTGTTTGTCCGGGGACGTGCGACCGCCTTTCTTGGCACAGGTGTGCAGACCGACAGCATTGTGATGGAGACCACGCGGCTGGATCGCGTGGAGGAGGTGGACACACGTGCAAACTGGGTGAAGGTCGGGGCGGGAGCGATTTGGCACTCTGTGGACGCGGACATGCATTGCCTGGGACGCGAATTGGCTGTGCCTGGCGGCGGGGGATTGTTCTCGTGCACCGTCGGGGGCTCGGTGGCATTGAACGCCATTCCACACGGAATGACAGAGTATGGCATGACCGGTGACCATGTGCTTTCGCTGGATGTGGTGTTGCCAAACGGCGATGTCATACGCACGGGTTCGGCGGCCAACCCCGGCGCGGAACCCGTAGAGCGTTACGCGAACGGGCCGGATCTGACAGGGTTGTTCATGGGATCGTATGGGATACTCGGTGTGATTACCTCTGTCGTGTACCGATTGCGAAGGATCCCCGAGGCGGAGGCATTCGCAATGTACGCGTTCGATGACTACTGCGAGGCAGTGGATGCTGCCTGTGGTGTACAGACGCAGGAGGCGGCAACGTTCTTGGTGGGGTTGTTCGGAGGACCCCGACCGACAGGGATGGAGGGGGATGCCTTCTTGCATGTGATCGCACGGGGAGACTCCTCTTCGACTGCCCAGCGGCTTGCCAAGGCAAAGGCGGTATGTGAGTCATCGGGAGGGCGCCCGGTCTCCCCGGAGTGCACGCGCAACTACTGGCAAGAGCACATGTATTCATGGTTGCGCAACACTGCCCCCGGACCATATTACAGCGATCGGCCCTATTTCTGTCCGGAGGTGGCGGGGTTTGTGTCGACCCAGGGCCTCAAGCGAGCGGTCAGGCTGTTCAGGGAGTTCGTGCGAGAACAGGAAGAGGAATTCGAACGCTTTGGGATTCGTATCAAGGGTGTGGACACGTACTTCTCGCGGAACGGAGCCTTCCTGTGGATTGACACGCTGTACGATGAGCGCCGGGACGATGCATGGGAGTTCGGATTGGAACTACGTGCTCGAATCGCTGGACTCATGTTCTCGGAGGGAATGAGCCCGGGTGGCATTGGTGCGGGAGTCAGCCCGCTCATTATGCCGAGGCTGGGCGCATACACCGGCCTTGTACGGACGCTCAAGACAGCGTTGGATCCGATGAACATACTCAACCCCGGGATCCTGGTTGAGCAGGGAGGTGCGTCGTGACGCTCGGCAAACGCAAGGATCATGTGTACAGCTGTTTGCGGTGCGGGTTCTGCTTTGATCTTCCTGCAGAGGGGAACCGGCGTATCTGCCCTCCGTACATTACCCATGGATTCGAGTCCTATGGCGCGCGCGGGAAGCTTGTAATGGCACGGGCATTGCTCGATGGTGCTCTTGAACTCGACGCTTCGGTGGCCGAGCGGTTGTACGCGTGTACGGAGTGCGGGGCGTGTGAAGCGCAGTGTTTCAAGTATCTCCCTCTGGGGGCCATCTATCGAGCGATGAAGATGGACGTGGTGGAGCAGGGATTCCTTCCGACCCCGCTTGGTGGGGTCGCCGAGGCAATAGGTACATATGGCAATCCCTATGGCAAAAGTGTTGAAGCGCGGCACGCATGGCTTCCAGGGAATCATAGGCTGGGCGGGAAGGCGAAGGTGTTGCTGTTTGTGGGGTGCACACCGTCCTATCTGCGAAGGGGTATTGCCCGCAGCGCATATCGGGTGCTGGAAGCGTTGGGTACCGATTTTTCGATTCTCGATGAAGAGGGATGCTGCGGGCACCCCCTCCTGTCCATGGGGCTCGTGTCAGGGGCGCGCGCGGCTGCACAGTCCACGTTCGAGGCCGTGGAGCGCGCTGGTGCTGAGGTGGTGGTCACTCCGTGTCCCGGCTGCTTGAGGACCTTTCGGGAAGAGATGCCACAACTGCTAAACAGGGTGCTTCCATTTGAGACGGTTCATCTTGCGGAATATCTGGCTTCTGAGCTGGAACACCACCGCGTTCGATTTCGGCGGAAATCGTCGGTGGTCACCTACCATGATCCGTGCAACCTCGGACGCGGTTTGGGCGTGTATGACGCTCCGCGTCGCGCTGTTACGGCGGTCCCCAGTGTCCGGTTGGTAGAGATGTCGCGCGCGGGGGAAGCCTCTTTCTGCTGTGGGCACGGTGGATTCGTACGTGCGGTGCACCTTGATGTGGCCAAAGAGAGCGCAGCTGATCGTTGGGCTGAGGCGATCGACACGAAAGCTGAATGTGTCCTTAGTGCTTGCCCTGCATGCAATACGGCGTTTCTGGAAGCGCGGGCAGCTACGGGCTCACAGGTGGAAGTGTTGGACATAGCGGAGTTTTTGGCAGGTGTGGTGTGACGTGCGACGGCCCATGGTTGTAGACGAAAGCCGGAGGTAGCATGAGCGAGCTTGAAGCAAGGCGGAAATCGATTCGTGAACAATGGAAACTGACAACCCAATCCGGTGTGGATGTCTATCCTCTCATAGCTGCTGTAAACGAGATGGAGAACCGGGGTTTTGCGATGCTCGCAGCGCGCGAACTGTTGGCGAAGGCCAAGGAGCAATACAGAGGGGAGTGTTGGGATCAACTACTGGTGACAGCCGCACTGGTAAATCGGGAGATTCACACAGCTCTCCAGCAGGCAGACCGCGGTGTGACCACATTCCGTGACTACGTGGCCACCCTTGCCGACCCTGTGATGCCCGCTGCCCCTTGTTCGTGTCCGGGCTCTTATGCCGAGCGGGTGAAGGGATCCTGGGTCGGAAAGTGCATTGGTGTGGCGCTAGGGGATCCGCTCGAAGGTTGGACGGCGGACATGATTCGCAGTCGCTACGGCTGGGTGTCGGACTATGTGACCATCCCCAGCATTGCCAACGACGACACGGCCTACCAGATCCTGGTGTTACACGCTCTGGATGAACATGGCGAAGCGTTTACCAGTCAGGATCTTGCTCTGCAATGGGTGGAGCACCTCCCGCACGCGTTCACTGCCGAATGGACCGCCTTGGAGAACGTGAAGGCAGGCATCATGCCCCCCGAGTGTGGGTGGTTCAGAAATCCGTGCGCCGAATGGGTGGGGGCGCAGATGCGCTCCGAGGTATTCGGCCTCTTGGCTCCCCTGCGTCCCGAACTGGCTGCGCAGCTGGCGTTCCGCGATGCGATAATCTCGCACCGTGGTGAGGGCCTGCACGGTGGTGTGTTCGGTGCTGTGCTTGTGAGTCTTTCCTTCCTGGGTTTGGGAGTAGAGGAGCTCCTCAGGCTTTCCTTGAGCTGGGTTCCCCCACGGAGCCGGTTCCGACAACTCGTGGAGGAGACCATGTACTGGTGCACAAAGCACGGGAGCCTCGAGCGAGTCATACCGGAGATACAGCGTGAAGTAGCAAGTTATCACTGGATCCACACCCTACCGAATATTGCAGCCGTGGTGGCGGGGTTATGCTTGGGCGAGGGCGATTTCCACCGGTCAATGCTCAACACCCTTCACTGTGGGTTCGATACCGACTGCTCTACAGGGCAGACGGCTGCGCTGTTGGGTGCCCTCCTTGGGTACGACCGTATTCCTGAGCATTGGAGCGTCCCCATTGGCGACTCGTTCGAGAGCTACGTGTTGGGCTATGAGAGGATGAGCTTCGATGCGCTTACGGCCTGGACTACGGAGTGGGGACACCGTCTGGAGACTGCCGAAGTAGGGGAAATGGATGCACACACAACCCACATCGACGATTCGTCGAGCAGAGGAGATGAAACCTCATGAGCATCGCTGTCCTCGGCAGCATCAACATGGACCTGGTGGCTGAGGTAAAGCGCCTGCCCGCTGTGGGAGAGACCGTACAGGCGGTGCGCATGGAGTCGTATCCAGGCGGAAAGGGCGCAAACCAGGCGGTTGCAGCGGCTCGGCTTGGTTCAACCGTGCGGATGTTCGGCAAGGTTGGGGATGATGACACCGGAGACTTGCTTCTCGAGAGACTGCGTTCTGAGGGCGTGGAGGAGTCCTGTGTAACTCGCCAAGCCCGTTGTACTACCGGGAGAGCGTGCATCTGGGTGGGAGAGCAGGGGGAGAACGCGATCGTATTTGGTCCAGGAGCCAATGCGGGAGTCGATGCTGGGTATGTAGACGCGGTGCTTCCTCAATTGGAGCACGCCCGTCTGGTGCTCTTGCAGTTGGAAGTTCCGATCTCCGCGGTCAAGCGTGTGCTGCGACGCCTGCCGCGGCCAGGTCCGACGGTGATCCTTGATCCGGCGCCGGCAGTTCCGCTGGAGGAACTGCATTTGGCGCGGGTAGATATTCTCACTCCCAACCAGGGTGAGCTTGCCACTTTGACGGGGAAGCGGGACCAAGGCGTGGCGGCAAAGCAGATGCTGGATCAAGGCGTTGGCTGTGTGATCTGTAAGAACGGAGCAGAGGGATGCCGCATGTTCTCCAATGAGGGAGCGTTTGGGGTCCCTCCCTTCCGCGTGGACGCTGTGGACACCACGGCAGCGGGCGACGCGTTCAACGGTGCGCTGGCAGCTGCGTTGCTGTTGGGATTGGAACTGCCGGAGGCGATGCGGTGGGGGAACGCTGCTGGAGCTCTGACAGCAACACGCCGTGGTGCACAACCGTCGCTTCCGCGCAGGGATGAACTGAACACTGTTCTTGACGGATCTCGGTGGGTTGATGCCAGAATCTACTGTGATGATGCAGGATACCCAGACGGGACAGGCAACACTGTCTCCCGTTGAGCCCACAAGGATGGGCACAGCGCCGTCGCGCTCAACAAGCTACGCCCGCGAGTGTGGGTATGGATGCGGTCATGCTGGAGAAGACCACTTGCCATGCGGTACCTAGGGATTGTGGTGGGACCTCACCCGCCAGCTCTGCATAGCGCCGACCATGTCCTCGCCCTTGGCTGGAGTGTCGTCGCGACCGGCTAGTTATCCGGGCGAGACGGTCGGTAGTAGTCAAGCTCGGGGACCGGTCGTCGCAGAATCCAACGCGCAGGGGCTACATGAGCACACTCTTCCAGGGCTGGACTAAACCCCTCTGCTATGTGGCACAATATGTTGAGGGAGTGAGGTGATTGACTTGAGGACGCGGAAGCTTACTGCGCTGGGCGTGGCGTTGTCGCTCTTGGCGCTTCCCGCGCTGTCGCAGGGGTCGGACATCGGCATTGAACCCGGACTGCGGTTGATGGAGCGCATGGCTGAGACGCAGGGCATGGACCGCGAATATTTGGCGCGGGCTTTGTGGAGCTATGCGAGCAGCCTGGGACGATACCTGGAGGAGGAGGGGGTTCCCGTCGAAGCATTGGGCCGTGTGCAGGACCGGTTCCGTTATGCGTTGACCGCCTTCCGTGACGCCGGGGCCGATCGGGGACAACTCGGGGACGAGGTGGCCCTCCTGGCGGACGAACTGGCCGCCCTTGCCGCAGAAGGCGAGGTGAGCGGCCTGCCTGAAGAGCTCCTTCGCGAGCTTGGGGTCAGCGCTTCGGCGATTGAAGCGCTGCGTGACGCCGCGGAAATGGACGGGCTCGATGTAGCGGAGATCGCGATGGGCATTGCCGGACGGGC
>SL_5KL_010_SEDDRAFT_10001318_pt1 | contig 15089 bp, 16 predicted proteins | sample SodLakKL_010_SED_FD_9118 | JGI IMG/M metagenome (IMG submission 9118)
ATAATATTATATCAGTTTCACATAGTGTGGAATATGACCGCCGCTCTAACAGGTACTCCCGGTGTAGGTAAAACTACGGTAGGGGAGCTTTTAAGGAAAGAAGGTTATGAAGTTTTAGACCTAAATGATTTCATAGATACGAAGGGACTGAGAGGAGAAATAGATCTAGATAGAAATACCCACGAAGTCGATATAGAAAGCATGAAGATAGAATTTTCTAAATCAGATAGATATGATATAGTAGAAGGTCATCTTTCCCACCACCTTGAGTTAAGTCCTATCATTGTTCTAAGGTGTTCACCCGATGTCCTTTATGAAAGGATGAGTTCCAAGGACTGGAAGGAAGGTAAAAAGAAGGAAAATATAAGGGCCGAGATAATGGATGTAATACTGATCGAATCTCTGGAGTATAGTAAAGAGGTATATGAGGTCGATACTACTGACATTGGACCTAAGGAGGTAATGGATGCCATCATAGAGATATTAAGTGATGATGTTGAATCGTATAAAGCAGGCCAGATAGATTGGTCAAGTGAGTATTTAACAGATATGTTTTAACTGTACTTTTTTATGAAATGGTATTTTATGTCGAAGATACTTTAAAAAAGGAGGATGGCAGTATGTTGATCGTTCTCACACTGTATTGGCGATAAAATAACTTAGATTCACGATAATATATTAATACAAAAGCTCTCTATCCGTTACCATGGTATTGAACAGTTATCGGGAACAGGCTGACACTGTCATCAAACCGATAGCTGAAAAGATGAGCTGGATAGATCCCAACATATTATCATGGACTTCGTTGATATTCGCCTTCTTGGCAGGAGTTTCTTTTTATTTAGGTACCATGTATTCTATTCTACTAGCTTCTATATTCGTTATCTGCAACTCTTTCTTTGATGCCATGGACGGTAGAGTTGCAAAATTAACAGGAAAAGCTTCATTAAAAGGTGATTTTTTAGATCATGTCATCGATCGATATGCAGATATCTTCATCCTCACTGGGATAGCATTCAGCCCCCTTTGCAGACTCGATATAGGTTTGTTAGCTATCATAGGGGTACTTATGACAAGCTATATGGGGACTCAGGCTCATGCTGTGGGAGTGGGTAGAAATTATGGTGGAGTAGCTGGTAGAGCTGATCGCCTCATACTGATAATATTGATACCGATAGTTTATGCGGTATCGAAAATATATTTTAGTACCAGTTTTACTATTTTTAATCTAGAACTTGGAGTTTTTGATGTATTGATGATTTGGTTTGCGATAGCAGGAAACTTGACTGCAGTAATAAGAGGTATAAAAACCTGGAAAGAATTCTGACGATCACTCTTCATCGCTTTCTTCTTTATCTTTTTTCTTTTTTACAGAGTAGTATGATAATGGATGTTTCATCCAATCGGCCTTGCATAGATTATCAGGGTTGTAGCATATTCCATTTGTCTTCATGAGGTCACATCCTGGATTTGTGTACTCAGTTCCGGAAGTTTCACCGGTTATATGCTCGATCTGATAAAGAGCTAGGTCTTTTCTAAAATCAGGTGACCCGCTGAAGAAGGATAGTATCTCATCCTGAGAAAGACCTACTTTATGTAAAAAAGCAGTCAAAGCGAACCTCTCTTCGTGAGACAGGTTCATACCTTCCTCCTGCATACTCATCATTTTCTTTATGCAGGGAGGAAATTTATCAGAATCCACAACCCCGAAGTCCACCTCTGCGAAGTCTTCTCTTTTTTGTTCTAAAAGGGTTGAAATCTCTTCAATTTGAGATGAAAAAAGATCGACCAGGTCATCAGTTACAGGTCTAGGAAGTTCATTGGCTATACGCTGGAATAGATTTTCCTTTAATATTCTAAGGAACGTATCCCTATCTAGATAGATAAAGCCATCCCTCAAATCTTGATTAACGAGTTTCCACTTGATAGATTTTAATTGTGCTGTATTCTCAAGATAATCTTTGAAATATAATGAAATATTCTCTTTTGACTTTTTTCCATCGATACCCAATTCAGTTCCGACCTTTAAAATATAATCTATCGACTCCTTTTCCAAGTTTTTCAAAAATTTTTCAGATTCACCCAATGCATATCGGTTAGTTAGATAATTATCATCGATACAAGATACTAGGATCCTACCTATCGGATATGAATAGAGTTCCATCTCCATATCGAGTTCCTCCTGCATTGGAACCTCTTTGATCTCACCGGATTCGATGGCCTGTAGAATCCTCTCCTTTCCTCTTATCCTGACCATATCCCACACTCTATCTCTAACTAGTTCTTCCAGACCTGGCCCTTCATATTTTATGTACTTTTTAGAATCCTCAAGAAATGGATACCTTGCCATCTCTTCAATAGTCCAATCGTATGTTATATCGTGATCCTCTTTCATCTATTATCTAAACTTTAAAGTTTCAAAACATACTTAATGCTTTTCGATGTATAGGTATTTGTGAAAGAAGTAAATATTAGAAAATGTGAGAAGGACGATATTTCAAAAATCATAAAGATCGAGAAAGAAAGTTTTGAACATCCATATAAGGATGAGATCTTTTATTATTTTTTAAACAATGAAAACTTTTTTGTTGCAGAGTTTAAAGATGATGTGATCGGTTATATTATGGCCGATATAAGAGAAGGCCAGGGATTGATAATATCTGTAGCCGTTGCCCCGGACCAAAGAAGAAAAGGTATCGGGCGTATGTTGATGGAAAAGGTAATAGACAACATGAATTCAGATACCGTAAAGCTGACACTTAGAACACATAATATCAATGCATTCAGATTCTATAATAGGTTAGGTTTTCATGTGAAGGGGTTCATTCGAGATTATTACGAAAACGGTGATGATGCTATAGTTATGGAGAAGGAAATTTGATCATGTTTTATATGGTTCCTAAGTCCTCTATACCTATATCTCTGACTTGATGACCATCAAACTTACCATCGTAAACTTTGAGACCTGAACCTGTGATGATTACTACCACTTTATCTCCTTCTTTGATTTTTTCATGATACATCATCTTTTTTGCTGCAGCTATCCCAACACAACCTGCGGGTTGGGCAAATATACCTTCAGAGGCTAGTTGTTTTTGAGAGCTAATTATCTCTTCATCGGTCACAGTTATACATCCACCATCCCTCTTGTTCAAAAGTCTTAAGACCTCGTTCCCGCTAGGAGGGTATGGATTAGCTATGGCTTTTGCTAAAGTTTTCTTTTCTTTAACATGAGATATTTCATCTCTCTCTTCCTTGTAAGCATCGTATATCGGTGAACAACCTTCAGCCTGGACTGCAGTGAACTCTGGAAGCCGTTGAATTATACCCGCTTCTTTTAATTCCATAAAACTTTTCAGGATCCCCCTGAACAATCCACCTGAACTCGTAGGTATCAATATATGATCGGGTATCATCTCATCTACGATCTCGAACCCTATGGTTTTATAGCCTTCAACTCTATAGGGATTATCTGAATTGATAAAGTAGATATCTTTAGTTTTACCTACATCTAAACTTTTAAAATATAGCTCACCATAATCTCCATCTACACGATATATCTTTGGACCATAAAATCCGATCTGGAAAAGTTTGATATCATCGATATCTTTTGATACCAATATATTTGTTTCTACACCGAATCTAGCACCGTAGGCAGCAATACTCACCGCCATATTTCCTGTTGAAACAGTGCCTATCTTTGAGCAACCGTTTTTAACAGCTTGTTGGATCCCTAGAAACGTCCCCCTATCTTTAAAACTCCAGGTTGGATTGGTTGTTTCATTCTTTGCAAAAAGCTCGATAACGAGTCGAGAGGAAAGTTTGTTCAATCGTGTCAAGGGGGTATCGCCTTCTCCTAACGAATAGTGGTCAGATACTTCAAATCCATAAAACTCCCTGTACCGGTTCCATACGGAACCATTTTTATGAACATCACCTGTTCGGGTTTCGAACTCTAAAGGTTCACCGCACTGGCATCTCTGTTCCATATCTGTTTCAGGTTTACTTTTATGACATTTGGTACATCTCAGCAAAGTCTTCACTAAGTAACGTGATACATTACTGTCTTAAATCAGTTTTCTCTTTGAACTATCCTGCTAATGTTCCGGAGAAAACCTGCCAAGCAAGAGCTGATTTTGCTACTAAACTCAGTATGATGTACATCCTTTCTCCATATAGGTAATCACTCCACGGACCCACTTTCTTGTACTGTAAGATTTGATTAAGGGCGAATATGTTGAAGAATACTGCGATCGAAACGAAGATCCAGATAACGAAACTCGGTACCGGTTCAGGTGACTCAGAAACGGCCGTCAGCAAGCGTATAGCGATTGCTATCCAAGGAGCTATACCTGCTATACATCCAAAGATGAATGGGGTCCAAACAACTTTTTCTGTTATCTGATTGTATGATTCCATCAACCAACCAAAAAGGATCATGGAAGCGTTGACGATAAATATCACTGCTAAGAATTCGATGTCAGTTATTCCTACAAGCATAGCTATCAGGACTATCATAAGGGAACTGCTGAATGAGTACTCTATCCATCTTGCTCTGTTTATATGATTCTTCAAATTATTTTTGTACCAATCGAATCCGATAGTGGATACTACGAAATGTGCAAAAGCAGACATGAAAAGGAATGCAGCTACAGCAGGTCCAAGTTGTAGGTCAAAAAGAGTATTTATTCTCATGTCTTCAGTTCCTGGAGGTCCGGCCATATATGTACTTGTCACTGAGATGGCAAAGTCCGTACTCAAGTATAACATCAAAACACCCTGTATAAAGTGTAACACGGCCATAAATCCATTGAACTTTCTTAACTTTTCGAATTTATTTTCTTCTGTCATTATTATCACTCTCCCTATGGAGTATAGACCATACCATATACTGTACATTATATATTTATAATTATTCTATGAAAAAGTCACTTATTTATTAGGATAATCATAAAATAGAATGAAAAATTATTGTAGATCATGAAGAATATACTCATAATATCTGGAGTTCATGGGAATGAGATAGGGTCTATATTAGTTGCAAGGGAGATCAAAGGTTGGCTTGAGGGTGGAGGTATAGAACACGTGGAAGTCCTACCAGAAGTAAATCTAGAGGCCATCGAGGCACATCAGCGAGAGAATCCAGTGGATGGTAAGGACCTGAACCGAATTTTCCCTGGTGATAAAGATGGTACACATTCCGAAATTATCGCACATGATATCTTTCAGAAGGCTAAAGAGTTCGATGCTGTGATAGACCTTCACACCTATGGAGATGAGAGTAAATGTGTTCCGTACATGTTGACAAAATTGGAGTACGATTTCAACGAAGAACTATGTAAAAAAGTGGGTTTAAAGTACGCTGTACAAAGTTTAGGTGCTGAAGGACAATTGTTCATAGAACTGTCAAAAATAGGTATACCATCCATGATAATCGAAGCTGGCGGCGCTAACTGGTTGAGGAATGAAATAGAGGTAGTAAGATCTGCTTTGAAAGATTTTATAGATGGGAATGAACCTTGTCAAAAAGTTCAATTTATCAGGGAGTACGATCGCTTTAACCCCGATGGTCAGGGAGTATTCGAACCTGACGTAGAACTAGAGGACATCATCGAAGAAGGTGAGATCGTTGGATACCTAGATTCTGAACCTGTGAAATCACCATGGGATGGTATGGTTTTAGGTTATAAAACAGGTGGAAAATATGACCCAAATGAGATGAGTCTAGTGACCTTTGGATTCGGGGATTTCTGATCAAGAGGTATCAGAATAATAAGAATAGATAAAAACCAAGATACTCCCGGCTATCAAAAAGATAACACCGCAGAATCCGCCTGCTCTAGTGATCAAATCCACATTGGTGACTTGTTCTGGACCTTCGTCAATACCATCTTGTTCTTCATCTTCTATATCTAAAGCCTGTAAAGCAAAAACTACTGAGATCGCCAAAGCTCCAAAGATCAGTAGCGCGACCCCTATCTTCACTTTTTCATTCATTGGTTTTACATCCGTTAAAGATATTAAACATTTGTTCATCTATACATGTGATATGATCGAATTCAAGAAAGAAGTCGAAACAAGCCGGTTCTATGATCCATCCGAAGATGAGATTAAAGAGACACTAGTTGAGATCAGATATGATCCTTTGACACATAGAACATCTAGAATACTTGAAAAACCGTTACCCCTGGAGGAAGGTGCAGATATGGATAAAATAGAGAAAGGTTTTTGTCCCTTCTGCCCGGAGAATATCGAGACCGTCGGTGCAAGGGATAGTAAAGTGTTGGAAGGTGAGATCATGGAAGAAGGCGAAGCTACGCTGTTATCCAATATCTCACCGTATGCCGAGTATTCGTTGGTCATACCTTTAACTAAAACTCACTATCTGCGGTTGGATGAATTTAAAATATCACATTTTCAGAACGTGTTTAAACTTGTTCAAAGGTACCTTAAAAAACTAACTGAAATCAAAAGTCACGTATTTCCAACTATAATTATGAACTATCTGAAACCTGCTGGTAGTACTGTTACTCATCCCCACATACAGGTCATGGTGACGGGGACACCATTCGAGAAACAGGGTGATATTTTATCTTTAGAAGAAAAGTTCTATGAGGAGAACAGAACATCTTACTGGGAGGAGTTAGTTAAGGAAGAAAAGGGCGGAGACAGGTTCATATCCGAAACCCATGGTTTCACTTGGAATACTCCATTTGCACCTTTGGGATTAGAACATGTTAGAGGTGTTTGTTTAGAAGATTTCATGGATTTAGATGAAGACTATTTAGAAGGTATGGCACAGGGTATAGTTAACGTTCTGAAAGGTTATAACGAGATGGGTCGGAATTCATTCAACTTCTCAGTACTCATGTCACCACTGGGAGATACTAGGAATAGAACAGTCTTAGATATAGTAGCTAGAAGTAACTTCGATAAATATTACTGGTGCGATGTTTTCTCATTGGAGAAGCTCTTAGGTGAAAAAACTTCTAACAAAACTCCAGAAAAGATAGCGAGATTTATGAGAGATCACTTTTGAAACTAGCGGTACATCGGCTTTTCGTTCCTGAACTTTTTCAGAAGCTTCTTTTTCAGTTCTTTGTCTATCATTTGGTACTTCGAATCTTCAGGATCGAAGGGATACCCTTTGTTGATCGGTCCCATCATGAGTGCACCTTCTTTATCTATGGATGATAATCGTGTAGGCTTTTCACTCATCTTATTCTTGATGGCTTTTTGAGCCTTTTCTTTATCATCCTTACATTCTTCTAGGACGTGCATAAAGTTCTCCAATTCATCTCTAGTAAAATGTCTGTACCCAAAACTAGGAAGATCTTTCTCGATCTTCACCCTTTCTATATCGATCTTCGTACCTTTCCCGATGGGATTCTGGGTGTATATGGAATCGATCTTGAGGAAGTATCCGGTATCTTCACGTATAATATATATATCATAGAACTCTCCAGACCTATCGGTCCAGAACCTCCATCCGTCTGGATCTTCTTCGTAATCTTCCAGAAACTTTTTCATAACTTTTTCTGCGTCCTGCATCGTTTATTCCACGCTGATTGATTAATCCCTCTTTGATTTATATTTTTTTGAATCCGTATGATATCGGCAAACACATTTAATTAATACCTTTGCATTGTTATATCAAGGTGAATAGATGTCGTCGAAAACTTGCAAAGAATGTGTTTATTTTATCTCTCATGATTCATACAACTACATGGGTTTCTGTAAGAAAAAAGAAAAGATGTCTCTTTCTGAACACGAATGTCCAGAGGTAAAAGAGATCAAATTTAAAGATGTGGAAGAAGCTTTGAAAGAAAGGGGATGGGTTTACTGTGAAACATGTAAAAAACCAATATACGACCTGGAAGAATTGAATAAACATACTGAAGGTAAGATTGTTTGGGAGTTTTATCCCGACGATGTAGCCGCTGAGGATAGCCCTGTGGGGGACTGAAAAGATGAGCAGGGAAGATCTGTTATTAATAATCGGTGGTGAGCAGGGAGCCGGTCTCGAAACTACAGCTCAGATATTGACCTATGCATTAACATCTAAAGGTTACGGTTCGATAGCTGACAGGGAGTATCATTCAAACATCAAGGGTAAACACAGTTACGTTCATAGTAAGATTTCTACCAAAACTTATCCTAGGTCTTTGACATACCCTATCCAGTTATTGGGATGTATGGATGCTGAAACACTTTTCACCCATCATGAGGATGTTGAAGATGGAGGTTTTGTCGTTTACGACGTTTCCATCGAAGATACTAATATCGACGATATTCCAAGCATCAGTCACGAATTGAAATCAGCATACAAAGAGAATGATATTGGTAACGAGATTATTGATCTAGTCCACTACTTAGATGAAGAAAAAGATATAGTCCCCATACCACTTGATTTTCAAGGTCTTTTGGAAGAGCTTCAGGAGAATTTTGAATTATCATCATCCCAGGCATCTCGATATGTAAGCTCTATTCTGATAGGTTCAGTATCCGGACTGATAGGTCTAGACAAGGAAAGTTTAGACAAAGCTGTTGAAAGGAAGTTCAAAGAAAAGGAAGTTATCGCAGAGCAGAACAAGTTTTTCATCGAAATGATCTCAAGCAAAATTAAAGACGAACACGGATCACCCTTGAAGTTGAAAGATTCAAAAATGAATAAAGAAAAACGTCTTCTAGTCAGTGGAAACGATGCTGTTGGCATGGGTAAAATCACAGGTGGAATTTCATTCCAAAGTTATTATCCTATCACCCCAGCGGCCGATGAAAGTTTCTTTTTAGAAGAGCATGGGGAGGAAAAGAACATAGTGGTTATTCAAACAGAAGACGAGATCGCAGCTATCAATTCTGCCATCGGTTCGTCGTTGACCGGTGCAAGGAGCGCTACTGCTACCAGCGGACCTGGATACAGTCTCATGGTCGAGGGGATTGGCTGGGCATGCATGAACGAAGTCCCGGTGGTTGTGACATATTATCAAAGAGGAGGACCTAGTACGGGGATGCCTACTAGAGGTGGTCAATCTGACCTGTTCTCAGCACTATACGGATCACATGGACAGATGCCCAAGATCGTACTCTGTTCAGGTGATCACGAAGAGGCTTTCTATGATGCAGTCGAAGCTTTCAACCTAGCTGAGGAATATCAAATCCCGGTGATACACATGCTCGATAAATTTTTAGCCAACTCTGTGGTTAATATGAAATCACCTGATCTTTCCCAAGTAGAAATACGGAGGGGTGATATAGGCGGTTCTAAAGATTACAAACGGTTCGCTGATGGTCCGATCTCGAAAAGAGCATTTTTAGGCCAAGAAGTAATGTGGTACACTGGCAGTGAACACGACGAAGATGGTAATGTCAGTGAAAATCCTGGAAATAGAGTTAAGATGCAGGATAAGAGGATGAAAAAACTCGAATTAGCATATGAAAACATCCCTGACGACAAAAAATTCAAGTATTTTGGTCCAGAAAATCCAGAATTCATACTAGTCGGATGGGGTTCTGTCAAAGGTGTATGTTTGGACACTATCGAAGGGATGGATTGTGCCTATCTTCACATATGGATGTTCTCTCCGTTTCCCACGGAATCTGTCAAAGATATCCTATCGAAATGTGAGAAATGCATAGCAGTTGAACACACCCACTCGCCTCTAATTAAAAGATCAGTAGCAATGAATACCGGTATAATAATTGATAACGAGATCGTCAAATATACTGGTAGACCGATTTATCTAATGGAAGTGAAAAGAGCAATTAAAGATATTTTAGATGGTGATAACAGGAAGGTGATAGAACATGGCCCATGATTATGAAAGCGATATTTGGGTTGATTGGTGTAAAGGATGTGGGAACTTCGGTATAGTTACCAGCATGTACAAAGCCTTTAAAGAACTTGAATTGTCTAAGGAAAACACTGTAGTTGTTTCAGGGATTGGATGCTCTGGAAAGACTCCTCATTTCATAGACACTTCAGGTGTCCACACACTTCACGGTAGAGCCATCCCTTATGCAACGGGCATAAAGATATCGAACCCAGAACTAGACGTAGTAGTCAACGGCGGTGACGGTGATCTTCTAGGTATAGGTGCGGGACATTTCGTAGCTCTAGGTAGGAGAAATATCAACATTACCATATTACTGCATAATAATAGGGTATATGGACTAACTAAAGGGCAAGCAGCACCTACTTTGGAAAAGGATGTTAAAACAAAGGCTCTCTTCAAACCAAATATACAGGATCGGGTAGAACCATTGAAACTGGCGTTAACATGTGGTTTTACATATGTAGCTAGAGGTTCCTCTCTTGATCCAAACCAATTAAAGGAGTTGATAGTTGAAGGTATCCAACACCAAGGCACAGCGTTCATAGATATCTTCCAACCATGCGTTACCTATAACGATATCCACACCTGGAAATATATCCAGGATAATGTAGAACAATTGGACGAAAGCTATGATCCAGAAGTGAAAGATGACAAGGAAAATATAGATCAGGTGTATGAGATGTTAAATGACGAAGATAAGATATACACTGGAGTATTCCTGAAAAACGAAAAAAAGTCAACTTTTAAAGAGAGAATTCAAAAAATACTGCCAGGCTACGAAGATACACCACCTGCAAAACGTGAAATAGATCAAATGATAGATCAGAAAGAATTTGAAGAGCTATTTGAGGAATACTTTATAAACAGACTATAAACAGAGGAAAAAATCAAAACCCTTTTTTATAAGTAACACTATTATACGAGTATGTTTGGGATACTGCAGCTCGGAGTTTTAGCATGCGTTGCTTTATTGCTTTTAGTAGTAATAGTAATAGTAATCGCTGTATTTTTCAAACTGATACTGGAGTTTTTACCGGCTACTGCAGCAGCAATCTTAATATTTTTAGTGACAGGGAGCATCATCTATTCTTTGGCGGCTTTTGTGATAGTTGCATTGATAATGACATTTGCTAGTAAAAAATATTGAGATATCATCCTGATTCATAATGGGAAACATCCCCATGCATCTTGATGAAAGATTCATCTCCCTCGATATCAACTATACTCAAGCTAGCAGCTTTCAAAAAAGGGGGATCCCATAATCGACAGAGTTCTTTTCGATCAAAATATGATAAGATAGTTTTTGATGCCGCAGCATGAGAAACTATCAAAATGTGGTCAGCTGAATGTTTATCGAGGATGTTATTCAAAGTACCTATAACCCTCTCTTTTAGCTCGTGGAAATCCTCTCCAGATAAAGGTTCATAGTTCTCAGGATCGTTCCAAAAATCGTGAATGATATCAGGATGATTGGCCTTGACCCACTCACTTCTTTTGCCTTCCAACTCACCGAGATTTATCTCCTTAAAACCCGGTTCTTCGATGATCTCAAGGTCATTAGCATCTGCTATTATCTCTGCTGTTTCCATAGTCCTCCCGGACGGGCTGGAATATAGATGGTCGATTTTATAATTTTTCAACCGCTCTGCTAAAGATTTAGCCTGCTGTCTACCTTCTTCTGTCAAAGGAGAATCTTTCCATCCTTGAAAACGTCCTTCAAGATTCCACTCAGTTTCACCGTGTCTAACGATATATACTCGTGTCATACATCATGTATTGTATTAAAAGCCAATATTATTTTCTATTGTTCAACCTATAGATAGTGTTTCAATCCCCAAGACATTCTGTGCATGTGAGCGCTTTCAAGCTGTGGATGTACCGGAAGCCAAACGACTTCTTTACATGCTTTCTCTGCATTGGTCAATTCGATGTCCTTATCAACGGCTTCCTCCTTGTATATCGGCTTCTGGTATCCTTCTCTTACACCCATACCAGCTTTCCTCATGGCGTTAACAACTCTCTCCCTTTTCTCTTCATCGACTTTAAGGGCATACTGGTGATAAACATGTTTAGTCCCGTCAGTCTCGATAGGCCTTTTCAATTTTTCATCTTCCTCTTCCGATTCCAAGGCCTCATTTAGTATCTGAGCATTTTTTCTGCGTTTTTCGTTGATATCATCTAGCTTTTTCAGTTGTTCAATACCTAAGGCTGCTTCTATATCATTCATCATAAAGTTATATCCAGGGATCTTATACCCATCTTCACTTTTACCGTGTTCCCTTAATATCCGGATTTTCTCAGCCACTTCTTTGTTATTTGTTGTGGCTATACCACCTTCGCCGGTCATCATGTTTTTAGTAGCGTAAAATGAAAAACATCCTATATCTCCGATACCTCCAACTTTTTCCCCTTCGTATTCGGCTCCATGGGCTTGGCAGGAATCTTCGATAATGAATAAATCATTATCTTTAGCTATATCCTTAATCTTACCCATATCTGCAGGTTGACCGTAAAGATGGACGGGAATGATGGCTTTAGTTCTCCCATCTATATTGTCTTCGACTTTATCTGGATCCATACACAACGATTCGTAGGAGATATCAACAAAAACAGGTTCAGCTCCTACTAGGAGGACGGAAGTAACGCTCGATACAAAACTGTACGGAGTAACGATAACCTCGTCCCCCTTCCCCACACCTATAGCTTTCAACGAAGATATAAGAGCTGATGTACCGGAACTAACTGCTATTGAATGGTCCGTACCGATATACTCAGCAAAGTCCTCTTCGAACTTTTGAACTTTTGGACCAGAGGCTAGTTGACCGGACTCCAGCACTTCTTGAACGGCCCGTTTTTCTTCCTCCTCAATTAACGGTTCCGCTACAGGTATTTTGCCGTTCATGGTAACGTATATAATACCTATTTAATTGAATTTTCCCTTAAAATCTAATATCAGAATAAGTTTCTTTGAGCCGTTACTATCAAATATTAGTTATGAATTATGTACAGAAGAAATAACGATGTGGTGTTATTTATGCATGAAATTATAGATGTATCGGCTAGAGAGATACTTGATTCTAGAGGCAATCCTACTGTTGAAACAGTTGTTACTACCGAATTCTCTAGAGGAAAGGCTGCAATCCCCTCTGGTGCTTCAACAGGTGCAAGGGAAGCTCTTGAATTGAGGGATGGTGGTGAGAGATATGATGGAAAAGGAGTGTTAAAAGCAGTTGATAATGTAAACGAAATTTTAGCTTCAGAATTACTTGGTATGGACGTTAGAGCACAATCAAGAATCGATAAGATAATGCTCGACCTTGATGGAACGGAGGATAAAAGTAACATTGGTGCAAACTCTATCTTATCTGTTTCTTTAGCTGTTGCTAGAGCCGCAGCATCCGCCTGCGATTTACCACTATATCGATACTTAGGAAAGCTCAACAATGTATTATTACCAGTTCCTTTCATGAACGTTCTAAACGGTGGTGAACATGCTGGGAATGACCTTGATATACAAGAATATATGATCGCTCCTACAGGAGCAGAAAACATTCGTGAGGCTGTGAGGATTGGGACAGAAGTCTATCACGAATTGGAAAACAAACTGGTTTCTAAATATGGTAATTCTGCGAGTAATGTTGGTGATGAAGGTGGTTATGCCCCTCCTTTAAAAGATCCATTCGAACCCTTAGAATTGATCTTAGAAGCTCTAGAAGAAACTGGTTATGACAAAGAGGTGGATTTAGCTATCGACAGTGCTGGCTCAGAATTCTACAAAAATGGCACTTATCATTTTGCAGGAGAAACTCTTACATCAGAAGAGATGGTGGAATTTTATAGAAGATTGATAGAGGAATATCCCGTAATTTCTATAGAAGATCCATTATCTGAAGATGATTGGTCTGGATTCGTAGAACTTACTGATAGAATCGGTGATGATGTACAGATCATAGGTGACGATTTATTCGTTACAAACCTAGAATTGGTCTTGGAAGGTATAGAAAAAGGTGTATGTAACTGTTTATTACTGAAAGTAAATCAGATCGGAAGTTTAACGGAAGCCATGGATACAGCATCCATGGCATTTAGAAACGGATATGGTGTCCAGATATCTCATAGATCTGGTGAAACCTGTGACGATTTCATAGCAGATCTTTCAGTGGCCTTATCATCGGGCCAGATAAAAGCTGGTGCTCCAGCAAGGTCGGAAAGAACTGCAAAATATAACCGATTGATGGAGATAGAAGAACAATTGGGAGAAAGTTCGAGATATGGGAGTATAATAAAATAAATAATTAGTCTCCTACGAACAGAACAGGCCTTTTAGCCTCGACTATGATCTCCCTTTCTAATTTTCCAAGGGCCAATGGAGGATATATCTTTCTTAATTTGTATTTTAATCCGGGTCTACCACGGCTAGTAACTACGAAGTCTCTTTTCTTGGCTTCTTTTACTATTTCTTTATTTGGTTTTTTTGTACAGGTATCCATCCTGAAAGGAACATCATTCTTTTTTGCAAAAGTTTGCAGTCTTCTAAAAGAGGCCTCATTTTCTTTGTCACCCCTTGTACATAAAACCTTTAGATGTCCTTCAAAGTGTTCAGCTATTTCGATGGCAAGGTAACCTGCTTCAATGGAATATCTACTTCCACTTGTTGGATGAAGTATTTTTTTAGGCTTGATAATATCCGCCATGGAATCAAAAAGAAGGACCGGTATCGAGGTATTTTCTAATGTATGAAGGCAGGTATCACCTATTTCTAGTGTCTGTATACCTGATTTTGATTGAGTTCCCATAACGATCAAATCGATATGGTTCTCTTCAGAATATTTCAATATCTGTTTGCTTGGAACTCCTTCTCTAACACCTTTCTGAATCTTATCTATACCCTTTTTTTGGAGTATTTTTACTCCGTCTTGGATAGCCTTTTTAGAAGCCTTCTTTAAGTCTTGCATCAGTACATCTGTCGTTGGCACACTTCTTTCTGTAGTGTATATTACATTCAAAAGATGGTATTGTGAATCTGGAAAAGCGTTAGCAGTATATTTCATGGCATTTTTTATGATTTCTGAATTGTCAGTAGCTATGAGTATATTTTCAAACATATGTATAAACATAAGTTGATGAATATATTTACAATTTTTGCTTTTACGGCTCAGTAGAAAACCTTTTCTTGAGATGGAATTTCTTTTATCAATATTTTTAAATATAGAAGTAGATAAGTGCATCCGAGTGCTGGCTGTCTGACGTCCA
>SL_5KL_010_SEDDRAFT_10001319_pt1 | contig 15087 bp, 12 predicted proteins | sample SodLakKL_010_SED_FD_9118 | JGI IMG/M metagenome (IMG submission 9118)
CGTCCAGGGCTCGCTCCAAGTCGGGGGGCTGCGGCTCGACCCCAGTCTGGTCAATGTCAGCTTGACCCTCCGTCACGGCTGCTGAGGCGTCCGTCGCCGTGGCGGAGGGGGCCTGGCCCCATAGGTCTTGGGCTGGGGTAGCGATCGCGTCTTCTGGCCCCACTTGCTCTAGCGATTCAGGGGTAGACTCCAAGTCGGACTGATCGACCCACCAGTCAGCCGTCTGACTGGCCTCGTTTGCTACCGAGTCTTCTGCTACCGAGCCTTCCGAGGAATCAAGATCGGCGGCAAAGATATCATCATCGCTGCCATCGTCTGCCAGGGCAAACTCATCGCTAAACAGGTCTGTGCTAAGGGATAGGTTGTCCTGATCTTCTAGGCCTAAACCTGCTAAATCACCAGGCTCTAGATCCCTGGGCGCTAGGTCGTCCGGCCCTAGCTGATCAGAGATATCCCTGATTTCAGGGGCTGTCACGTCCCATGGGGTGCGATCGGCCGCCCCGGATTCAGGCACCCCGGATTCAGCCGGGGCGGCCTCCAGATCGTCAACCCAGTGATCGTTGCCAGGTTCTGAGGCCTCAGCTGCCACTGATTCTGGTGGCGGTACCGGGTCTTGCCCAGTCGATGTCTCAACCTCTAATGGCGGGGCTGTCACTTCTCTGGCTTCCAGGTCGTCGAGATCCGCTTGCAGCTGAGCGAAAATATCCTCATCCACTGACAGTCCATACTGACTGGCATCAGTCGTACTGCCCTGGGTCAGCAAGTCTTCTTCGGCAGGAGCGGCCATAAACTGGCTATCCCTAGCGTCATCTAGGAAGGAGTCCTCCGAGGCCAAGGATGATCTGGTCTCTGGGTTGAGGGCTGTTCCCTGCTGGTCCGGCAGCAACTCCGCCAGGGAGGTAATCACATCGTCGTCTGGGGTCGCGATCGCAGCCGCATCTGGACCTGCCGACAGTTGGGCCGCTGTTTCGGCCCCAAGCACATCGGCTAGGGTGGCCGCCTCTTCAGGGGCGATCGCAGCATCCCCCTGGTCCTCCTCTGACGGCTCCATCAGCTGAGCCAGGGCGTCCGCCTCGACCACTGGGGAGGTTGTGGCCAACTCGGGGTTATCTCCGATGTCATCTGCGGATTCATTGGCCCCTACATCCATGGCCAGTGCCTCGGGCCAGGCCTCGTCCCCAGCTACCGCTCTAGACTCTGCCGAGTCTGGGGAACTGCCCCCATCTACTTCAGGTGGTGCAGCCAGGGTTCCGGTGCCAAATAAACTCTGGTACAGGTCATCCAACGCCGAGTCGTTGTCGGCGTTGAGCTGAATCACCTCGGCATCAGCCGAGAGCATTTGAGGCAAGGACACCGTTGGATTTGGATCAGGATTGGCCACATCCAGTTGTTCCAGCGTCGGTAGGCTGTCTGCCCCGTCCCCTGGTCCTGCGTCTGGGGCCACCGCCGCTGATAAAACGTCGTCGTCCAGCTGGGCCAGGGTGAGCTCGTCATCCTCAAAGTCTAGGTCTAAGTCGTCAAGGCCCTCGTCGAGATCGAGGTCATCGAAGGTCAAATCAGTGTCTGTCTGGGCCTCCGCGATCGCCGCTCCTGTTTCTACCTCCCCTGCGGCCCCATCACCCGTGGGTAGCCCGGGTCGCTGGCCCCTGGGCGGCTCACCGGCATCCAGATAGGCCCGGGCCTCTTGGTTCATTTGTCGGGCCAGATGATTAATCAGGGCACTGAACATCATTTCCCCCTGCTGGCCCAGGGTATGCATTTTATTCAGCCCTTGGTTGAGGGAATCTTGGTAGGTATATAGGTTTTGTTCTAAGGCTTCAAACACTGTCCGTATAGACTGATCCAAATTCAGCACCAGGTGGTCTGTCTGGGCCTGAATTTGGTTCAAGTAGGCTAGCCGTTGAGATGGGGACAGGCGATCGCCCGGCTCCCGATTGGTCTGCTCAAGGTCCGCTGGTGGCTGGGTTAGATCACCCAACAAATAGGTATTGGCCACCGAAGCCTCCAGCCGTTGTACTGATTGCTCCACCTGGTTGGTCAAGTGGGCTTCCAGGTGGCGAGTCAACTGCTGTAGGGTTTCATCCCAGCCTCGATCTGCCCCATTGGGCAGGGCACCCGCTTCCAGCTGTAGACGCTGTCGCTGCAACTGCTGCACCTCTTGTAGCAACAGCTCTCGCTGTTGGTTCAAGGTGGCGACCTCTTGCCGTAGGGGATCTAAAATCTGCATGGTTTGCCCCCGCAGATACTGCATTTCTTGCAGGAGCGCTTGCAGGATCTGACTCGCCGTCGCCATGGTGGGATCAACAGGCAAAGCATCCGTTGCGGCAGATGCCGCATCATCCACTGCCGCATCCGCTGAGATACGAGTGTCTAGATCAGCTAAATAGGCCCGCGCCTTAGCTAGTAATTGTCGCTGCTGGGTCGCCTCGCTAGCCATGACCCACGGCAACCTCGGTGCAGCCTCCCCTAGGAGCCCGTCAATCTCGGCCACCAAGGCCTCTAGTTCATCCCGTTGCAGAGTCACGTCTTCTCCTATCCCTCTCCCCAACAATGGCCAAAGTGTATGTCAGGTGTCGCCAAAAATCATCCTTAAACCTATGATCTAGCCTGCCCGATCAGCCAAGCTAATTCCCATGACTTAGCAAAGGTTTGCCATTCTTTAGACGGCCCCTACCGATACCCTTGGCCCATAACAAGACAGTCATCTGAAGCTCCAGCTTGGTCAGACCTGACTGGTCAGACCTGATTCAGAGTTACCGTCAACTTGACTGGGACCCTTGGCAACCCCACCCTTGGCAACCCCTAGTCCCGGCCCACCAGCGATGCAAAAGCCACTAGAAGCAAGACGGGCTGCCTAACCAAAGCGGCACAGGAGCATTGAAAGCAGCTTAATTGAGTTCTCTATCAGCTGGTGTCCGGAATTGCCTTGCCACAGGTGTATCTAATCTATGATTGATTTAACCTACAAGACTTAGCTTAAACAATTTTCCTGCCAATTGTTTTTTACTATCGGGGTAGTCAATGGATGCGCGCTATGGCCATCGGGATCTTCAAACTGATATTCAGTTAGTGAGAGAGGCCCCGCTGTTTCAGGGACTGCCAAATGAGGCTGTTGCCAGTGCTACGGGCCAGGTGGTTTCCCGTAGCCACCCGGCCAACCAAGTGATTTTGCTGGAAAACGACTGGGGGAGCTCGGTTTATTTCATTCTGGATGGCTGGGTCAAAATTCGCACCTACAACCTGGATGGGAAGGAAGTTACCCTAAATATTCTAGGACGGGGGGAACTGTTTGGCGAAATGGCCCCCTTAGATGAAGTGCCCCGGTCCACCGATGTGATTACCCTGGTGCCTACGGTGATTGGCAGTATTCCAGCCAGTGATTTTGTGAGTTTGTTGCAGACTCAGCCTTTAGCGGGTATTCGGTTGTCACAGCTGATGGCTCGGCGGTTGCGTCAAGTCAACCGGCGGTTACGGCTACGGGAATCAGATAGCACCGCCCGGGTCACCGATATCCTGCTGTTTTTGGCTGATGGCCAGGGTAAACCAGGGGCCACGGGCTTAGAAATCCCTAACTTACCCCATCGGGAGCTGAGTAGTCTAAGTGGTCTAGCCCGGGAGACAGTCACCCGGGTACTGAATAAGCTGGAAAAGAAAGGGCTAATTGTGCGGGATCGAGATCTTCTGAGCATCCCTGACGTCAATGCCCTTGAGCGGCTGCTAGTGTAAGTAGTCATGAGCTCATTTGTTCCCGACCCTGACCGTGCTTCTCCGTCTGATTCCATGGCATCATCCTCTGGTCATGCCGGTGAGTCCGGCTTCGATGATTTAGACACCTACCTGGACTATCGCCCCGCCACCGCAGATGGGGCTAAGCCTGATCTGGGCAAGGGGGATCATCGCCGTAAGGCGGGGCCCTTGGTCATGGTTGAAACGGCGTTTTTGGCCAGTACAGCGGCTTTAATCTGGTTGGTCAATACCTATTTCCCGCCCGGCCCGGTGCTGCGGATTTTATTCCCCCTGCCGATGGCGTTAATTTACTTGCGCTGGGGGGCCAGGGCCGCCTGGATGTCTGCGCTGGTATCTGGCCTGTTGCTGTCGGTCTTGATGGGGCCACCCCGCAGCCTATTGTTTTTGATGCCCTACGCGGTGTTGGGGGTGCAGTTGGGGTTTACCTGGGTGCGGGGAGCCAGTTGGTATGTGTCGATTGCCACAGGTGCCTTCCTGGGGGCTTTGGGATTTTTCTTTCGTCTGTGGTTGATGTCTGTCTTGGTGGGGGAAGACCTTTGGGTATACCTAACCGCCCAGGTCACCCAAATGCTGAACTGGGGGCTAGATCGACTGGTTAACCTGGGGCTGCTGGACATGGGGGTGCTGGGCCAGGCCAACGTCGAGGCGATTCAAATTCTGGCGCTGATCATGGTGTTGCTAAGCAATGTGGTGTACTTGTTTGCCGTTCACATGGCGGCCTGGCTGTTATTAGAGCGGTTAGGGGTTAGCATTCCGGCCCCCCCAGAGTGGGTACAGGGGTTGCTAGACGACTAATCACCTATGATGCATCCCTTGATTAAGGTCTACACCCAACCCCACCTGGGGCAGTCATGGCTGCACCGAGTGCAGGGGCAATGTCCGCTCCTGGTCCTGACCTTGGGATTTACAGACACGGGATTGATTGCCGGGATTTCGGCGGCGGGGGCCACCCCCAGTGATCGCCAGGTAACAGCCCTGGCGGACGCCGAGTGCCTGGTCAATGGTTTGCAACCCCATCCCTGCTTTCCCCTCCCCCCCTTGCAAGCTGGGGCGTCTCCCGCCTTGATTGCTAGGGCGGTCGTCGCCGGACAGCAGATACCCCTGAAAATTTTTAACGCCGGGCTGCCCCAATCACCCACGGTGCCCTGTGTAGATTTAGGGGGCCAACCGGCCCAGTGCCTTAGCACTGGGACTGCGCTTCCCTGGGAGACGGTGCAACACCTGTGGCAGCAGGGGTTGGCCTGGGGGGAGCGGCTGGCAAACGACCCCTGCGGCTACCTGCTGCTGGCAGAATGTGTGGTCGGGGGCACGACCACGGCCCTGGGCGTATTGACGGGGCTAGGGGTAGCGGCCACGGGCCGAGTCAACAGTAGCCATCCAACCTGTAACCACGGTCAAAAGCAACGCTTGGTGGCCCAGGGTCTGCGATCGCTGAGCCAGCCCGGATCCCATCCCCTAAAGGTGGTCGCTGCGGTGGGCGACCCGATGCAACCGCTGGTGGCAGCCATGGCCATGGCCGCTAGTCGGTTTAAGCCCGTGATGCTGGCCGGGGGCAGCCAAATGTTGGCGGTTTACGCCTTGATTACCGCCATGGTCAAGGCAGAGCCCTACCCCTGGAACCCGGCCAATGTGGTGGTGGGTACCACCCGCTGGGTCGCCGAAGACCCCACGGGGGACACGGTGGGGCTAGCTCGACTGGTGGGGGCCAGTTTATTGGCCACTCAGTTATCTTTTCAGGCCTCTGACTACCCGGCCCTGCGGGCTTACGAAGCCGGCTTTGTCAAAGAGGGGGTAGGGGCCGGGGCCTGTGCGATCGCCGCCACCCTGTATCAAAATTGGGGCCAAACCGACCTGGTTACCGCCATCGAGCAATTACTGGCCACAAAGGCCAAAATAGATCAAGCAACCTCCGGAAAAGTCTAGCGGATATGTCTATGGCCCACTCCTCCCAAGACCTGATCGACACCCTGGTCGCCGCTGTGCTGAAGGGCAAAATCCAGTCTAAACAGCAAATTTACCGGCAGCTTAAAGACGGGGTAGAACCCGGGACCGGAGAGCTGTTTGAGCGCTGTCTTGATCAGACGCTGGCCCAGGTGGCCCAGGCCCTAGACGCTGACGACGACCTCAAACAGGCTAAAGCTATCCGCCAGCAGCGAGCCTTAGTCATGATTCAATCGGAATGGCAACGGTGGCAGGCTGATAATCAGGCCACAACCGTCTTTACCAGCCTAGAAACCAACTTGATTCAAGCTCCCCCAGAGGAGCGTTTAACTCAGCTGTTACAGGCCCTAGACCCCAACCGCGATCAACCCCTATCGCAGCAGCAAATCGGCCAACTGGCTCAGACCCTCAAACAAGCGCCACAGAGCCGCACCGCAACAGACGACACCCCCACCCTGGTCACCCTCGCCGCAGGCCTAGACCAGGGGCTAGCCACCTGGCAGCGCCTAGAGGGGGATGTGGTCAGCTGGATTTATGCCCAAGGGCAACGATCCCTAGGCTTTGGTGCCCCCCAAGAGCAAGCGGGTCCCTGGTACCACTGGGGTAAACTGGTGCCTGGCTCTTCCCTGGCAACCCTGTTCGAGGGGCTAGCCCAGCAGCAGCAGGTCTCTCAGGCGGCTATTCCAGGCGCTTTGCCAGTGGCAGAGTGGGTCAGCTGGGCGGTGGTGCTGCAGCGGTTACAGCTGGCCTTAGTCAGCTGGTTCGACCGCCAACCCTATGATCCTAAGGCTGGTAAGCGGCTATCCATTGCCACCTTTCTTACCTTTGCGGTGGTCTGGAGCCAGATTTCCAGCCGTCTACAGACCCTGGGGCAAACTCAATTGGCCCAGGGGGCCTTTCAAATGACCCTTCAGGTACTGCGGCAGTTTGCCACCCAGAGCTACTTCCCCCTGTACGGCGGGCTGTTTACTGCCCTGTCTGGGGAGCCCCTGCGTACCCTGCTGGACTATCTAGATCAACCCTTGCAGCAGGTGCCCAACACCGCCGTCAAAGCCCGAATTTTAACGCTGCTGGGCTACTCTCAACGGGCCCTGGGCGACTACAGCCAAGCCGAGCGTTTCCATCAGCAGGCGTTGACGATTGCCCGAGAGGCCCAGGACCAACCCTGCGAAGTGGCTAACCTGAACCATCTCAGCCGCACCAACGTCATGCAGGACTACTACGATCAGGCGATTGACTATAGCCAGCGAGCCTTGATTTTAGCCCGTCAGCAGGGGGATACCACCGGCCAAGCCAATGCCTTAGCTAACCTGGGGTATAGCCAGGTGGCCCAGGGGCGATCGCAGCTATTACCAGCGGAGCAATACGAAACTCTGTTGGGGTATCTCACCCAGGGGGTTGCCCTGTCCGAGCGAGTTGGCGATCTGCCCAGCCAAGCTCTCTGCACCAATAGTTTAGGCATCGCCCAGTTAAAGCTCTCCCACTATGACCAAGCCGTCGAGGCTCTGACCAAAGGACTCGGGGTGGCCCAGGCGATCGGCGATCGCTTCTTAATGGCCTCCAACTTTGCCCAGTTAGCCGCTGCTTACCAGGGCCAGGGAAACCTGGAACAGGCCGTCCTGACGGGGTGTTTGGGCATGTACCTGCTGTATCAAATTGACTCCCCCGATTGGCACCAGCCTGCGGCGGTGCTCAGTATTTTGTATGGGCAATTGGGGCCAGAAAAGGTTCAGCTTTTGATGGCCAACCACCGGCAACAGTTTTTAGCGGTAATTGGCGTCGACGGGTACGACTACCTGTTGCCCCTGCTCACCCGCTACCGAGAATCTCTGGGTAGTGAGTAACTTTAAACGCCATAACGTGAGTTCGAGATCACGCTTTCCCCTGCTTGGAAGGGATGCCTGGAGGGCGGGGTGGGTCAAAGCTGCTGCAGAATGCTAATACGGTATATAGCTCTCCTGTCCTGAGATGACCCACCCCTAACCCTCCCAGCAGGGGACAGTTGGACTACTGTTCCAAGGATGTGCTCCAAGGATGTGTTCCAAGGATGTTTCTAATCTTGAACTTAGGTTCAATACAAAACCCCAGATCCCAAGACGACTGGCTGACGACGTGATACAGAGTCTGCTCAAGTAGTCTGCTCAAGAAACCGGGGCTCTAGCAATGCTGTACCAATCCTCTAGACAGCCTCAGTATTTTTCTCGCCGGTGCGAATCCGAATAATTTCATCTACCGAGCTGACAAAAATCTTGCCATCGCCAATTTCCCCGGTACGCGCCGCTGAAATAATCTTGTCGACCACCGTATCCACCTGAGCCTCTTCCACAACGATTTCAATTTTCAGCTTTTGCAGAAACTCAACGGTGTATTCAGACCCTCGGTAGCGTTCGGTCTGCCCCTTTTGCCGACCAAATCCCCGGACCTCGGAGACCGTCATCCCGACGATGCCAGCATTGACTAGGGCGATCTTGACCTCATCGAGCTTGAACGGGCGAATAATGGCTTCAATCTTTTTCATACGTCAACCCAGTGATATCTATCGTTCGTTTGCTACGCACTAATGCTACCGACCTATATTTATCGGGCCTCAGTCATAGGATACTGTATCGTTAGCTACCTTAGCGTCAACTGCCGCCAGAGGAAACTGACGTAAGGCCCATCTGGCTCAATGATCTAGCGGGTATTGCTATTTAACAGCGGTTTCATAATCAAAAACCCAGCCCCAAACGCCGTCACTACAATCAGCAAGATGGTCGTGGCCAGCCACAAGCCGCTGAAGTCGGTGGTTTTACCACTGGGCTGGGTTGAGCGTGAGGGCTCTAGGCGTTCCTCTGTGTAGAGCCTTTGGGGCGGCGGTGCCGGTTGCGGGCGCTTAGCAGCAGGACGCCCCTGACCTTTGGCTCCTGCTCTTGGGGATTTAGCCATGGGTTTAGGCTTCACCATTTTGCCAAACTGATTGGCTAACCCAGATACCCCCTCCCCCAGGGATTCTGAGAGGCGCTCGGGTAACGAGTTGGCAGCGTCTTGCCCGAGTGCCATCTCGTCAGTGCCTGTTATCGTCACGAGCTGGGAAACGGATGCCCTTGGGTCAGGGCTGGCTGGCTGGCTACTGTCGATCGCTTGGCGCAACTGCTGAGCCGCATCGGCAAAGCGCAGCATTTCTTGACGTAGCTGCTGGTTTTGCTGGCTTAGCTGCTGGTTTTGCTGGGTTAACGAATCAACCAAGCCCTGGGTAGCCTGAAGCTCAGTGGCTAGCTCACGGTAGACAGAAATGGGGACCGAGGGGGCTTGGCGGCTAGCTTGAGGAGTATCCGCGGCGACGGCAGCCGAGAACGATGGATCAGAGGGATAGGGCGAATTCATAGAGACAATCAGCGACGCTCAACAACAATTAGCAACGATGCAAAAATGGTCTGCCCAAGGGTAGTTCAAATTAGAGCAATCGAACCAACTTTAGTCAAGAAAGTTTCGACAGCCCGGCCAAATTAGCCGCCATTGTCTAATCCCTGGAGTAGGGCAGGGGAGTCTGCGACAAAGCCAAAGCATTGGTTGACGTTGTAGATGGTGGCTTGAACGCAGTATTCAGGGGACGTGGTGGCGCTACAGTCCCGCAGCAGAACGCAGTCGTAGCCCAGAAAGTTGGCATCCTGCAAGGTCGCCATGACACATTGATCCATGTTCACCCCGGCAAAAAGCAGGGTGGTTTTGCCCAAGTTACGCAAAATACTGTCTAAGGGGGTATCCCAAAACCCACTCATACGATACTTATCAACCCAAATATCGTCGAATGATGGGGTTAACCCCTCCACCACAGCGGCGGCCCAGCTATCCTTCGTCAGCACAGGAGCACCATTGGCTGGCAGAGGATCGGCGAGCCCCACCCCAGATCCGGTGGGGTTGTAGACGTGGCGTAGCCCAGGGCTGATGTTCAATAGGTCAGGACGGTTGCCCCAATTGACCCAGACGACAGGCACGGCCGCCGCTCGTAACCTGGGTAATAACCCCTGTAAGGGGCGGATGGGTTGCTGGGCAGGGGTAACATCGACCCCGATGCTGGCTAACCAACCATCGGGGTGACAAAAATCGTTTTGCATGTCCACCACCAGGCAGATCAACTTGTTGAGATCGCAGGTGATCTGCTTGGTGTCGGTGGGGAAGCTCAGGGGGCGTGGGGCTGGCTCTTGACGGGTGATATCAGCCACCTGGGCATTGACCCACCAGGTGTTAGGGGGCGTTCCTAGGGGACGGAGGTGAGGGGCAGCCATAGGGATAGGTCTTTAATGATTGGTTAGCCCCAGGTAAACGCGATCGCCGCTAACAGAGCGGTGACGGCGTAAGCTGTACCCACCACCTGGGTTTCTGCCCAACCCGAAAGTTCAAGGTGATGGTGCAACGGTGCCATCTTAAAGAAGCGTTTACCGATGCCGTCAGGTCCTTTGGTGGCTTTGTAATAGCCCACCTGGATAATCACAGATAGGGTCTCAGCAAAGAACAGCAGGGTAATGATCAGCAGGGCAAAAAGGTTGCCGCTTAAAATACCAGCAGCCCCGAGGGCAGCCCCGAGGGCCAAAGACCCGGTATCTCCCATGAAGACTCGGGCCGGGTTGTGGTTGTGCAGCACAAATCCTAAACAAGCTCCGGCCATGGCTGCGCAGAAAACCATCAGATTGGGGTGACTGGAGGCGGTGACGGTAGCTAGCCCCAAAAAGGCGATCGCCCCTGTACCCCCCATGAGCCCGTCTAGGCCGTCGGTTAAATTGGCGGCATTACTTTCGGCTACGAGCACAAAGCCAGCCAGGGGCCAGAACAACAGCCCTAAAGGCAAAGCCAGGCCCAAGGGTAAGGTAACGGTAGTGATTTCGGTTGGTTGGTTAGCCAGTACCCAGAGGCAAAATATGACCGCTAGTGCAATCTGCAAAAACAGCTTGGCTTTTGGCGAAATACCTTTGTTAGATTGCCGCTGAATTACTTGCCAATCATCGATCCAGCCAATGGCTCCATAGGCCAGGGTTAGCAGTGACACCGCTAACACATCAGCGGAAAAGCCGGTCGCTATCAGCGCGATCGCCACCGCCACAGGAATAAAGAACGCCCCTCCCATGGTGGGAGTACCGGCCTTCTTTAGGTGCCCCTGGGGACCTTCTTCCCGGATGAACTGCCCTGTTTTTAGGGCTTGCAACATGGGCACTACCCAAAACCCCAGCAACCCACTGGCTAAGGCCGCTGTTAACAACGGAATTGTGATCGATCCACCCAGGGTAAAGGCATGGCCCAAACTTGCATCCACTGCGATCGCAGCGACACTTAGACCGACCCCTAACATCCAAAGCAGTGTCATCCCATTTAGGTTTAACCGCCTTGAGACAAAAAACTTCGCATCCACAAATGATTCCTCAATTGCGTCACACCACACACACCCATGGAGTCTACTAGAGGATCTCCATATTGACCATGACCTAGGCCAGGAAATAGTCAAGAAGCCTAGACGAAGATACACAACTAGCCAGGGAAGTTTAACAAGACTTCATAGAACAAGCCATGACTAAAACTATGACTAGTGGTCTGTCAATCCTAGATTTGTAGGTTGGGTGGCGCACCAGCAAAACCTAATAAGGCTTACAGCTGTTGGGTTCCACTTCGTGGCACTTAGCCTACGCGTATCTGAGGGCATCAGGTTCTAGGTGTCAGACATGAGTCAGAAACCTCTGGTCTATGGACGGCGACCGGTAAGGCATCCCCAGGCAGCACCCCAGACTATAACTGGGCTGGCGTTCTAGTCGTCTTCGATAGCCATATCGTTGTCTTCCTCCTCCTCAAAATTGTCATCATTCCCCATCAGATCGGAAATTTCTTCGTTTTCAGCTTCGTCAAACAGACTTTCTTGGGGTTCGCGGCTGCGGAGGCGGCCAATATCCTCGAGCCAGGCCAAAATCGACGACTCCCCAGAGGAAGGTAGAATAGGAGCCTTAGCGCTGCGGGGGACTTGGCGTAGGGAAGGATTGTAATGTTCTGAGGCCATAACGACTAAACATACCGCTGTAAACAGGACATTTCATTGTAGCGGAGAGTTAGGGTGTTGCGAGATAGGACAAGATCATGGTGGGCAAAACTGAACTGATGGATGCCATTGCTCCAGTCAATCGGGGCCTCAGCGCCAGTGCCGATGATCAGCTGGTCATTCAAGCCGCGGCCGCCCGCTTAGAGGAGCATAATCCTACCCCAAACCCTTTGCAGGCCCCAGCACTGCTCGACGGTGACTGGCGCTTGCTGTACACCACCAGCCAGGAACTGCTGAATATCGATCGCGTTCCCCTGGCGGCCCTAGGGGCAATTTATCAATGTATTCGGCTGGCCGAAAACCGCATTTACAACATTGCTGAAATTCAGGGTCCGCCGCTGCTGTCTGGTTTGGTGACGGTGGCGGCCCGGTTGGAGCCAGTCTCAACTCGACGGGTGAATGTGCGGTTTGACCGGGGGGTGATTGGGCTACAGAAACCTTTGGGGTACGAGACGCCGACCCAGTTTATTCAAAAGCTGCAAGCGAACCCAAAGCTGCCTTGGCTGCAAGGGATTGATTTTAGGGTGAATAGCGATCGCCAGTCAGGGTGGCTAGAAGTCACCTACCTGGACAATGACCTGCGCATTGGTCGAGGGAATCAAGGTAACTTGTTTGTCCTACAAAAAATGCCCTAGGCCAGTGGCCCAGGGCTGTGAACCAGGGTGGTTGACTTTAAAGTCAGAGTGCAGGCCAACTGCACACCAAATCCTGCCGGTAAACTTGAGTTGAAGAAGGTAACCATCCCAGCCGTCCTCAGCCGGATTCATGGGCATGCTAGGTGAAAGGCTGAGTAAAAAGAGCATCCTGCTTATAGCTTGGTTGTGTAGAACGCGGTATTTGGCAGCATCATGAGCAATCTCGAGCGAGGCAAAGGTCAGGCGTCGGCGACCCAGGTTCATGTCTATAACCTGGCCAAAAACATGGAGCAGTTGGAGAGTCGCCGTAAGCAAGTTGATGACTTTCTGAACGTCAAAAAGATTTCGAGTCGATTCAAAGCCATCTCTATGACGCTGGCGTGTCTACAGTAAAAGCGGCTAAAGCGCATAAGGAAATGTTTACAGCGAACTGATCTGACTGAGCAGACATTTTTGAGCGGCGATCGCGGAGTTTGTCTGACACAATACTAAAAAGTGCCTGTTTACCGTTATCTAACCCAAAGCATGGATTTTACTGCTGCCCTGCCCACCTTTTTAATTACCCTGCGCGAGGGGGTAGAAGCGGCGCTGGTGGTGGGCATTGTGCTCGCCTGCCTAACTAAGGCCAACCGCCAGTCACTCAATTCCTGGGTGTATTTGGGGGTCTTTGCTGGCCTAGTAGGCAGCGTCATGATTGGGGTTGTGCTTGGGTCTGGGTTACAGCAGTTGCAGCTGGTGCTACCGACTGTGCAGACGGTGGTGAAGCCATTGCTCAACAGCCTGTTTGGCGGGATCGCCATTATCATGCTGAGTTGGATGCTGCTGTGGATGACCCGTCAGTCCCGCAGCCTCAAGGGCCACATTGAAGGTACCGTACAGTCAGCCCTACAAGATAACCAAACCGCCGGTTGGAGCCTGTTTAGCTTGATCTGTATTGCTGTGCTGCGGGAAGGGTTCGAAACCGTCCTGTTCATTTTTACCAATGTGGATGCTAGTGCCGGGGCGATTGCCGGAGCCCTAGCCGGTTTGATGGGTGCCGCCCTGATTGGCTTGGCCCTGTTCCGCTGGGGGGTGCGCATTAACCTGAAGCGGTTTTTTCAGGTGATGGGTGTGCTACTGCTGCTAATTGTTGGGGGCCTGGTGGTTTCGGTCTTTAAGAACCTCGATGCCGCCCTCGCCGCTGTCAGCCAACTCGATCCCCGCAATGCCGATATCTGCTTCGCCCAGTCCTCCTGTATTTTGGGGCCACTGATCTGGGATGGTAGTCGCCTGCTGCCCGATCAGCAGTTTCCCGGCATTGCCCTCAAAACCCTACTGGGCTACCGCGATCACCTATATTTGGTACAAATTCTGGCCTATCTGGGCTTTCTGGTGCTCGTCGGTCGCCGCTATTTCCGTAGCCTTAATCCACCCTTGGCCAGTCAGCCCCAGACCGAACCCAACCAGACGGTATAACCTTGGCGCTAGTACGCTGCGGCATAAGTCGGCCCACCATTCCTGATACCTGACACCTAAAACCTGGCACCCTCAGCAAAGGTGGTCATATTATTGCCAGCTAGTACTGGGGTCAGCAAGATTCCCTAGGTCCAACGGGCTATCAGTTAGTGAGTTGGTCGAGGTTTGTATAGAGGTCTGCGATCGCCCCAGTAAACCCAATACTCTAATGCAGTGCATCGTAAAGCTTTGCTCAAGCCTTAGATCCTCAGCATCAAAGTCCGTCTCATGTAATTCCAACCCATCCCCACCTCCCCACCCTCCCCACCATCACTCCATCACTCCATCACTCCATCACTCCATCACCTCCCCCCATCCCCTACCCCTGCTCCACAAACCGCGATATACTCCCTTGCAGCAAGCCAGAAGGAAATTCCCTGCCAATGGTCGCTGTTGCCATTCTCGCCGCCGGACGCGGCACCCGGATGAAATCTAGCCTACCCAAGGTGCTCCACTCGGTGGGGGGCAAGTCAATGGTAGAGCGTGTGCTCGATAGCCTGGGGGCGATTGATCCCAGCCACACCCTGGTGATTGTGGGTTTTGGCAAAGACCAGGTGCAGACAAGCCTGGCCCACCTGCCCGGGCTAACCTTGGTGGAGCAGGCCGAACAACTGGGTACAGGCCACGCCGTCCAACAGGTGATTCCGCACCTGGCAGGCTTTGAGGGGGATCTGCTGGTGCTGAATGGCGATGTGCCGCTGCTGCGCCCAGAGACCCTGCAAAAATTGGTCAACACCCATCAGCAAAATGAGAACGCGGTCACCCTACTTACCGCCCAGTTCGATGACCCCACCGGCTATGGGCGGGTCTTTTGCGACGACCACAACATGATCACCGAAATTGTGGAACATCGGGACTGTAGCCCGGCCCAACGGCAAAACGGCCGGATCAATGCTGGGGTGTACTGCTTTAACTGGCCTAAACTGATGACGGTGCTGCCCCATCTGCAGGCCGATAATGACCAGCAAGAATACTACTTGACCGATGTGGTCAAAGACCTGCATCCCGCCATGGCGATGGATGTGGAGGACTGCCAGGAGATTTTTGGCATCAACAGCCGCAAACATTTGGCGGAAGCCTACGGGATTCTTCAGGACCGGATTAAAGACCAATGGATGGCGGCCGGGGTGACCCTGATCGACCCCGACAGCATTACCATCGACACGACTGTGCATATCGAGCCCGATGCGGTGATCGAACCCCAGACCCACT